>Ga0194123_10000127_pt1 | contig 151040 bp, 114 predicted proteins | sample TA2MahsurfametaG_5_FD_155479 | JGI IMG/M metagenome (GOLD analysis project Ga0194123, IMG submission 155479) | Freshwater microbial communities from Lake Tanganyika, Tanzania - TA2015023 Mahale A surface | ecosystem: Environmental > Aquatic > Freshwater > Lake | place: Tanzania: Lake... | reverse complement strand
TGCACCATATCCCAGTTGGCCAGCCCATTCTGTTGCCAGTGCATCATAGAGAATCTTCCACCTGAAACCCAGTACCAATCGTAAAAAAGACATTTGTTCCGACGTGAAAATTCTTTTATAAGATCCGAAAAATCCAGGCAGTCTGGGAGGCTGTAACCTCCTCGGTATATATCCTGCGAGCAACTGAGAATAACAGTGGTTTCAGGGTTGTATTTGCGTATAATTTCTACGATCTCTAATAAGTTGTTGCTAAAAACTTCCTTGTTGATTTTACCACGGTAAAAATCGTTGGCACCGAGGTCTAATATCATTGCATCAGGCTTTAAATATTCCAGTTGCTCTTTCATCAGGTTTTGCCGCAACAGGGAATAGTGTCCGGCCCCATTTATTCCTACGCTGTGAAATAAAACGCCCGCATCATCGGGTGTTTCTATACTGATACCATAAATTTCAAACATTGATTGAGCAGAATCTGTTTTTTTAAGCGTAAAAACAAACTCACTGCTTACCATTGGTAAGTCCACCACAAGCATGGAAGTATTACCGGATAAGGCTTTTGGTTCGAATACATCCACAAATAATTGATTTGTGCCTGAGCGCACTGTGAAATCATAACTCAGGGCATCTCTTTTCAAAAATAACCGCAAACGCCTATGTTCAGGTTGAATAGTGCCCTTAAAACTTAACCTGAAACTAGCGTTGCTGTCAAGAGTTCTGGATGTAACTCCGCTTACACCAAGTGGAAATTGTGGATTAATCTCAATGTTTTTAGCATTAAGCCAGCGACCGGTATGTGAGGTCGTGTAATCTACAGCAGCATGGGTTCTTGCGGTTGAATAAGGAAAAACCATGCCCCGGCCTGCATTTCCATACGTTAGTTGGAAGCGGGAGCGCAATTCACCTGTGAAATCATCTGCTTGTACGTGTGAATCACCTATATACAGGATGCTTACCCGTTTACTCTTTGCATTTTTCAACTTGTTAAAAAACGGTTCGGCTTGTTCTTTGTGATGAAACTGAAGCGTGTTAAATTCTGTGTGCAGAAAAGGGTAGGGGGTATAGCGGTTTTCTGGCCATACCGACAATGACTGCTGGGCTGTCAGAATCTGGCAGCTTGCAAAAAACAATATGAAGAGGATATTTTTAATAATTTTTTTTATGGCTTAACGTATAAATTTCATAAAATTTCATGATTTCCTTATACAGCATTTGAGCAAAAAACTTTTGTCCGGATGCGCTTAAATGTCCGTCAATACTGGCTTTTCCTTGTTTTACCCATCCACTAATTCCATTTTTTGACTGCATTAGAGCGTGCATATCAAAAAAAGCGCAGCCCGCTTTTTCAGCTGCCTTTTGCATTTCCATTGCCAGGACAGCCGCATACGGATAAGGCTCGGACTTTTCATCAATAATCCTTCCCATATCGCCGCCACTTACAACCAAAATACTTATCCCAGGCAGTGCCTTGCGGTATTTAACGAACAATTTATAGAAAGCATTGCCCACCTGGGCAGCGTGTGCCTCATTTTGTAAGTATGGTATGGCGTTGTTGCCATAATGAAATACAATCAGCTTGGTGTTTAATAGTTTTGCCTGATTTTGCAGCATTGTATTACTAACACTAAACAGTCCGTCGCCACTATGCCCTCTTATTCCGCAATTATCAATTTGAATGCCTTTTTGGCCTTCAAGCAGATAGCCAAACAGAGGGGTGGAATTTACTTTATATTTTAGGATTAGCTCCCTGCATTTTCCGTCATGGATCAGTGTTTTATATCCGGTTAATGAAACTTCACTTTCTGTTTTCTTATCAGCAGTTACACTTATCATGCTTTTATCATCTTTATCGTGCAAAAGGTATACCTTACTAAATTGCAATCCCGGGAAAATCCTGATAGATGACTGAGCCTCGGTGGAATCATCTGTGTTTATGCGGTATTTAATGCCACTAAATCCAAAACCGGTTGCCTTTTTATGGTTAAAAACATTGTATTTGATGAGTCCCCGGCAATTTGTTTCAAGGTACCTGTAACTGGCCACATCATTAAATGGAACCAGACCTTGTCCACTGCCGCCAAAGTTTTTTTGCATCAATAGCCGTAGGTCTTGTGTAATACGGTCTCCTTCAATTTGCGAGTCGCCATAGTACCAAATGTGCACCAGTGAATCAGCTGTGGTTTGAAGTGCTGCAAAAAAGGCATCCAGCGGGGCTTTCCCATTAATGGAAGCATTGTTTAGAAATGCAATTTCTCTATGCAGGGTATCAATGCGTTTGCGCTGAGCTGCAGTGAGATTTTTAAGGATAACAGAATCGGGTTTTGCAACGATTTTCTTTGGTTTAACGATCGTGGAGGGTTTTTCCCCGCCCCGAATCAGTGCCCCCGTTTGGGTAAACCGTAAACCTCTTTCAGTTAGCCACTTGTTCCAAGCCGGCTTGCTGAATGTCCATATAACTCCGGCAAGCAATACAGCAGCTGCGGTGATTGTAAGGAGAGGCCTGTTATGGTTGTAATTACTCAAACAGCCTGCTTTTTCTCAAGTATAAGCTCTATGAGGTCACCGGTATTTTTCATGCCTGTTAATTCCCTGAGTTTAAAACGTATTCCAAAGTGGGATTCAACAGCAGCAATCATAGTAAGATGGGTAAGGGAATCCCATTTTTCGATTTTTTCTGCAGTCAGGTCATCCGTTACTTCAATATTGCCGCATTTAAATACACTGTTGAATATGTTGCTGAGTTGAAGGCGTATTTCAGAAGTTTCCATGTCAAAGGGTTTTTATTAAAGATAGACGGATATTGTGTGCCAACAAAGTTAGAATTTCCTTTTGTTCGGAACTTATTTGCTCACGAATGAGAAATCCACATTTTGTGTATGAGCGAAAGGCTGCTTCATTGCTGCCCAGCAATTGAATTTCAGCTATTGTGGGTTTTTGGGAGGTAGTTGCAGTATGCTCAATGCAGTATTCAATGAGTTTTGAGGCCATCCCTTTACCGCGAAATCCATTTTTGGTATAGATACATTCCAGCTGAAGCGCAAGTTGAAGACGGGGTAGTTGCATGCTTTTTAGCATTTCCAATTTGCTGCCTGCCTGTGTCCATTTTTCTCCCAGCAGCCATGCCATAGCCTGCGCTTTAAGTATTCCGCTGCCCATTCCGCATTCGCCTTCCACCCAGGCACTTAGGCAGGCCGCAGGTTGCCCGTCAGCTTCAAGTATTGTAAAGTTGGGCAAATACCATTCCTGCCCTTCTATTTCTTCGTCCAAAGCTTCCAGAATCAATGCCCTTGTTTCATCCAAATCAAGTCCAAAAAGCGCTGTGTATGGCAAAATTTCACTACCGGACATTTCCGCAAGTATTATGCCCTCTGTAATGAAATCGAGGTCAGTTTTCTTTGCTTTTCTGAATGTAATGTTCATAAAGAAGAATGTTTGCTTTCAGCAATCAGCCGAAGTGCCTTTCTGTCTGTTTTTCCGTTTGCATTCAATGGTATCTCATCGATGCTCAGTATTCGATGTGGTTTCATGTAATTAGGCAACAGCGGTGCCAGCGATTCTAAAATCTGAACTTCAGCGTTGTCCTGTTTTTGAACAAAAAGTGCAAGATACCAACTGTTTTGTATCTGATAGCCAATTGCTACAAACTGTTTATTGGGTAATACACGCGCTGCGGCTATTTCTATTTCACCCAGTTCAATGCGGTATCCTTGTATTTTTACCTGATCATCTTTCCGTCCGATATAAAAATAATTTCCACTTCGGTCTCTGTATGCAATGTCTCCTGTTTTATAATACCGCACCTGCTTGTATTCAAAGAACTTTTGCTGATTTTGTTCCGGGTTGCACAAATACCCGGGGGTGATTTGTTGGCCGCTTAGGCACAATTCGCCTTCTTGTTTAATATCGCTTATTACATTTTTTGAATCATCTATTAATAAGAAGTCCGCTCTGTACATAGGTTTACCTATACTCACAACCCCGCTGTGATGTTTGATTTTAGAAGGTACACAGGTTGCAGAACTGCAATAGATGGTAGCTTCCGTAGGACCGTAAACATTGTCAATTCTGGCATTTGGTATACAAGTGGCCCATTTTTCAAGGAGGTCTTTTTTAAGGGCTTCGCCACAAAATTGAGAAACCCGTAGTTGGGGCAGATGAATATCTTCCAAATAGGGAAGCAGTAAACCGATGGCAGAAGGAACCATTAGGCTCACATTTATCTGGTATTTATCCAATACATGATACAATGCCAGTGTTTTTATCATGCCTGTTGGCAAGGTGCAAAAACTTCCACCCTGCATCAAAGGCCTGGCAAAACATACCACTGACAAATCAAATGTGAGATCGAACATTTGCAAAAACCGGTCTTCTTCACGCACATCATAACCCAGTGCATCAAAACCATCCATGAACGACTGCAGGTTGCCGAATGTTATGGGCACTCCTTTTGGCTTTCCTGTTGTGCCCGATGTAAACAGGATATAAGCCAGTTTATCTTCAGTTGGAAAGGCGTGAAAACATTCAGAATCAGGCAATGCGGAGTTGTTAACAAATTCAGTTTCCGGAAAATTTTCCTTCAGTTTTTCAATTTCTTCGTCTTCGGTAGTATAAAACAATGTGCCGATTTCGGCAGCTTTTATAATTTCTGTAATTCTTTCAACAGGATAATGTGATGGAATGGGAACATAGGCCTTTCCGGTGAGCCATGCTGCGACAAGGGTAGCATATGTCTCGGGAGTATTTTGGGTAATTACACCGATATGCATGCTGCCGGTACGCTGTATTTTACCCTGTATAGCACCTGTAAGTTCTTTTAGGTATGCATAAGAAAAGTTAGTATCCTCTATAATACAAGCAGTTCTATCACTCCCTTGTTGTAAATTTTTGAAAATGTCATGTAGAAACAGCATGCTCATGCATCAAGCATTTTACGCACCTGTTCATTGGTTTTTCTGGGATCAGCTTTCCCTTTGCTGGCTTTCATAACTTCACCTACAAACAATCCCAGCAACCCTGTTTTGCCATTTTTATATTCTTGTACCTTATCAGGAAATTTGGATAATACCTCTGCGATAAGCGTTTCAATCGTATCCGTATTAGCATCCTGAGCCAAGTTTAGTTTTTCTATTAAAGAAACTGCTGAAGCCGCAGAATCTTTAATCATGGCGGGGAACAGGTGTTGCGCTGCTGCACTGTGTGAAATTATATTTTTATCAATTACTTCAATGATTTCAGCAATCTTTTCAGGTTGCAGCGGGAATGATTCCATACCCATGGCATTCTCATTCAGGTAGCCTTTAATGGCCACATTTACCCAGTTGGCTGCCGCTTTATAGTTAGAGGTGCATTGAATTAGCCGATTAAAATAGAGTGCTGTGGACTTATCGTCTGTTAAAACCGAAGCATCATATTCTGAGAGGCCAAGTTCATTGTTAAATCGATTAAACAGAGACTCTGGTAATTCCGGCATGCTATGTCGCACGGCTTCAATGTCTGTTTCGGTTAGGGTAAGCGGTGGTAAGTCCGGTTCCGGAAAATAGCGGTAATCATTAACCAGTTCCTTCTTGCGCATACTGAAAGTAATGCCGTTAAGGCCATTAAATCCGCGTGTTTCACCTACCACGGAACCGCCATTATTCAGTAATTCGGTCTGTCTTTTAATCTCAAAATCAATGGCGCGTTTTACATTGCTGATGGAGTTCATGTTTTTCACTTCCACCTTGGTTCCAAATGCGGAGGTTCCTTTCGAACGAATAGAAATATTGGCATCGCAACGCAGGCTACCTTCTTCCATATTGCCGTCGCAAATTTCTAAATACCGCACCAGTCTGCGTATTTCCGTTACAAAGGCATAGGCCTCATCACCGGTACGGATATCAGGTTCAGTTACTACCTCTATGAGGGGCGTACCTGCACGGTTGTAATCTATCAGTGAGTCGGTCAGATCCCGGTCATGCATGCTTTTGCCGGTATCTTCCTCCATATGAATGCGGATAAGACGTACTTTTTTGGGTTCACCCTTTTTTGGCTTGATATTAACAAAACCGCCCGTACACAGTGGTGTGTCGAACTGGGTTATTTGATATCCTTTGGGCAAATCTGCGTAAAAATAATTCTTGCGCGCATAACGGTTTATCCGGGTGATGTCGCATTGCAAAGCCAGGCCCATTTTCATGGCCAGTTCTATGGCGTGTTTGTTGTGCCTGGGCAGGGTGCCCGGATGGGCAAGGCTTATAGGGCTCACCTGGGTATTCGGCATTTGTCCGTAAGAAGTGCTGTCTGCCGAAAAGGCTTTGCTGCCGGTAAGCAGCTGTATATGTATTTCCAATCCTATTACGGCTTCAAATTCAGTGCTCATTGCCCTATTTTATTGCGACACAAATATACGTGAGTGAATTGGTATTGATGGATTCACCCAAAAGAAAAGCCCCGTTTCCGGGGCTCATTGGAGCGAGAAACGAGACTCGAACTCGCGACCCTCACCTTGGCAAGGTGATGCTCTACCAACTGAGCTATTCTCGCTTTTACATTGCTCTTTCGATCAATGTGGGTGCAAAATTAATGAATCCGCAGGCTAAAATCAACCCGGATTAGTTAATTTTTTAAAAGCAGTCCTGTAAGCCGGATTCTGTATCCGAATTCGTTGCCGAAAAAGGACCCTTACCATTTATCTGGGACCTGCTTCACAACAGGCCTCAATCGACCTACCCTCCCTGCCATTACTGCCGAAGCAGTAAACCGGAGCGGGCAGCTCCTGATGCAGGGTTTATTTGGTCTTTCAACCCGCAAGGTTTATCCCAATCCCGTTTCACAACGAGATGAGTGGGCTCTTACCCCGCTTTTTCACCCTTATCTCGGCTAAGCCGAGACGGTATAGTTTCTGTGACACTCTCTGTCGCAACCCGGTTACCCAAGTTGCGCCTTCCTGTTAGGAAGTACGGCGCCCTGTGTTGCCCGGACTTTCCTCACCGGGTTTTCCCGGCGCGGTAAGGCAGACTGCTGCAGCAAAGTTAAGTCAGATTAAATAAAAAAGGTCTCATGTGAGGCCTTTTTGTGTAATGTCAATTATAATCAACGTTTTTGCTTTGTTTTCTTGTCGATACCACTGCTGGGGAGTTTGTTATATTTCTCCTTACTATTACCCACAGGTGATCCGATTCTAATCATGGCACAACGGAAACCTATGGTGCTGGTACTTTGCTTTTCATCAAGGAAACGGCGAGTACCGGGTGAGGCCCAATAGGTGCGGTCGTTCCAACTTGCGCCCTTGAATACACGGGCTTTGTTGTTTACCAAAGAGGTAGCACCGTATTCGTAAATCATTTCTCCGTTGTTGTAGTTGTCTTCATCTTTAAAGCCAATGTTATCAGCCTTGCGATAGTTACGGCGATTTACATTGTCTGACTCTGTTACATCGCGGAACTTAAGACGACCAAGGCTATCTTTTTCTTCGATTGCTCCGTACTGGTCCATTACAAGCGTCTTATAAACGTTACCACGGAAAGGCATGAAGGCATCCATGTCTTCCATAGATAGGGGACGATAAACATCCATAACCCATTCACTAACGTTGGCTGACATGTTATACAAACCATATGCATTAGGCCAGTAACTGTATACGGGTGTGGTTATAAAGCCTGCATCATTCAAAGGACCACCGGCCACACCACCAAAATCTCCTTTGCCGCGCATGGCATTCATGCGAATTTTTCCTCTGTCTGTCTCACTACCATCTTTGATTCTTATAGTATAGTCATCCCAAGAATATAGTCGCTTTTGATCAATGTTTTCGAATTGGGTATTTCCAATGTTTGCCTGTGCGGCGAATTCCCATTCAGCTTCTGTTGGCAGGCGATAGTCGGGAAGGAGTATGCCATCTTCCATGCTTACTTTGTAACGCTTGCGATCTTTTTTCTTAAGTTTACTGTAATCTTTAAGTGGTTTTTTGCCTTTCTTAAGAAAATCATACTGACCGGCAAGATACGTGCGGGTGTTAAAGTTGTTGTCGCCGGCAGCATCCTGGGCAATAGTGAATTTCATGATGCGTTCACGGTCAACGATATATTCGTTAACACGGTCGGTTCTCCATTTTGCAAAGTTTGTGGCCTGTTGCCAGTTTACCCCTACTACGGGATAATCTTTGTAGGCAGGGTGTCGGAAGTAGTAGTCTACAAATGGTTCATTGTAACCTAATTTACTTCTCCAGCAGTTGGTGTCGGGGAGTTCCTGGTTGTATACCTCAGGATAATCAACAAATGTGCGCATCAACCAGAAGATGTAGCCACGGTAATCAAGGTTGCTTACCTCAGTTTCATCCATGTAAAAAGAGTTTACTGTAATCGTTCTCTCCACATTGTTGTTGTCGTACCGCAGATCATTTTCGGTTGATCCCATGGTGAATGATCCACCCTCCACTAAAACAAGCCCGGGACCGGTCTCCTGACCTTTGTATTTGGGATTAGCAAACCCACCCCATTTTGGATTGTTGTACAACTGACCGGTTGTTCTGCTTTTGTCTTTAGACCCGCAGCTTGCAAACAATAATGGCATTGCAATTACCGCTAACCATTGAATTTTTACCCTGAAATTCATTTTCGTTTGTTTATGTTTTAACGCTTTTAGGCGAAAAATATTTCGCAAGTATATAAATATTTTTCCTATATCCCAAATAAAAATGGGCCGAAATTAATTTTCAGCCCATTTTTTATATGTAATTAATAACTTTTTAGAATTCAGGACACTTCAAAGGTCGGAAAGGTTTGGTTCCGGGTGGAACGCACCAGTCGATGGTTGCACTTACTTCATGGCTGGAAGGAATAGCACTTCTGCCATCACTCACAGTAAAGTCATAACTGTAACCGAATTTGAAACGATTTTTCCTGAAGCCGATTAGCATCATAATAGCATCGGAATTTTTATAATTTCCAAATGTCTGTCTAAACCACAAGCCACTTACCAAAGGACCTTTGTTGGCGTAGAAACCCACATTTAACTGTGTGAAATTTCGCTGCATCATAAATAAGGCATTGGGACTGAAAGTTGCAGCATCATCTTGTCTGAATCTTGACTTTGTTAGTGGTATTACGGCACCTGTATGAACAGTATATCTGCGAGGCAGTATTTCATTGGGGTTTTGATAGAAACTCCAGTTAGGTTCAATGATGTTATGTGCTGCAGCACCCAGATAGAATTTTGAAGAGTACATAATCCAACCAGCATTGAAATTGGGGTAGCCAATGTTTTGAGAAGGTACCTGTTCGGCCGTTGGATTTACAAAACCTTGTGTTGGCACAATCTGATCGGAGAACTTTAACCGATTAAAGTTGATACTTTTAAATGAATATGCTCCCTGTAAGCCAAAACGCATGAAGAGTTTGTTTCGGTTTAGTGGCAAAAGATAAGAATAGACACCGCTTATTGTGGTTGTGGTTAACAAGCCAGAACCCGCAACATCATGAAATACCATCGCACCCAATCCACCACCCACACTTGGGATATGTTGATCCCAGGAAGCTGCAAATGAGCGGAAAGTACCGGGCAGTCCGGGCCACTGGTTTCTGTAGTTAAGTGCTACACGGCCGGCTGCACCAAAATTACAAACCGCTGAACCGGCCAGCGCTGGATTGGTGTAAACCGGAGCTGCATAAAACTGGGTCAATTCCGGGTCTTGTGCCTTAATTGTGGCCACTGTAAGCAGGGAGGCGGCCATAAAGGAAAGTCGTAAAAATCCTTTTTGCATAGTTTCTGAATGGACAAATTTAGGAGATAAAACGTTTCATGCAATAAAATATTTTTTTTTGATGGTGGAAAAATGACACTAAGATGCTGTCTGTATAGCAATATTGTAAGATATTTGCCGTTAATGAGTGCGTTGTATAAGCGTATATTTCAAAAAGTTAACATTTTTTACCTGTTAGGTTGTGCAATTTTTTGCTCATCTCTTAACGCTCAGGGCATGAAATTCAGTGATGGGGAATGGATTAGAGTAAGAGTGGCTGCTGATGGAGTTTATAAGATAACCGGCGTCGATCTTAAAAATGCAGGTTTTAATCTCGCCGGTAAGAATCCGGTAAATCTGTCTGTATTCACACATCAAGGGGCCATGCTTCCGGAGCTTAGTCGTCGCGAATTCCATGGTACACGGGAAATTCCGATTTTTGTTGATGATGGTAACGATGGTATCTTTGGTGCTGATGATTATGTTTTATTTTTTGCATCTGCACCCCATACCTGGAATTATTCTTCCGGACAATGGCGTCACCAAACACATTTTTATGATGACTTTACCTACCTGTATGTTGGTTTTGGAAATGCTCCGGGCAAAAGAATAGGAAACAGCAATTACCAAGGTACGCCCGATGTAGTTGTAGATAAATCAGAATGGATGACTTTTTATGAAAAGGATCTTGAAAATCCAATTCACATGGGCAGAACGTGGCTGGGAGAAAAACTGGGAAATGAGAGCCTTAACCGAAACATAGATTTGCCGTTGCCCGCATCTTCAGATGACACCATCAGTGTAAGAATTTCTGTGGCCGGCGGTATGCAGGATGGTTCAGGGTCTGTTTCCTACAACATAAACAACCTTTCCGGCACCCTTTCTTATACACCCATCAATACAGAGTATGTAGCTTTTGATCTTCAGGAAAGATTTTTTCAGGTTTCCGTACCGGGCAAAAAGCTAACTACGCAGTTTTCCCTAAACAGACCCAATGCGAAAAGCAGTGGTTGGATAAATTTTATCGAGGTTACAGGTAAAATACCAATAAATACGTCACAGGGGCCAGTTGTTATCAGAAACAGAGATTTTAAAGACAACAACACCGCCGAGATCAGAATTTCAACAGACTTGCTAAGTAAACCACAATCTGTCTGGAACGTGAGCGATCCGTTTATGCCTGTGGCACTTGATATTGTTCAAGTAGGGAATTTTAAAAAGGTGTTGTCAGGGCCAGGGGTATCCAAAAAAATGTTCGTGGCATTCGAAACGTCAAATATCCCCAAACCTGAAATTTTGGGAGTAATAACCGGGTCGGATTTACTAAATAGCAGTCCCCCTGAAATGCTGATAATTACCCACAATAACTTTAGAGCAGCAGCAAACCGTCTGGCAGAAATTAGAAGAAAAAATCAGGGATATGCAGTTCAGGTGGTAGATGTTGCAGATATATATAAACAGTTTAGCACCTCACAACAAGATATAGTGGCCATTCGTGATTTTGTACGTTTGGTTTATTTAAATTCACTGAAGGCGGGTAAGCCACTCAAATATGTGCTTCTGATGGGCGCTGCAAGCTACGATATGAAAGACAGGGTTAAAGGGAATACCAATTTTATTCCAACCTATCAGTATGATGCCCATAATAAAGGTGTAACCTTCTGTCTTGATGATTTTTACGGCTACCTTGATTCACTGGCAGGAGATCCCGCAAGGGGTAAAAATCAAATGTGGGTATCGGTGGGCCGAATTCCTTGCAGAACAGCAGCCGAGGCGGAAGGAATGGTAAGCAAGCTTGAACGCTATGATTCACCCAATAGTTTGGGAGATTGGCGCACAAACATTACCTACGTTACAGATGATGTGGATATTTCATGGGAAACAGTATTTACGAGTGAAAGCGAGCGATATGCACAATACATTGATACTGTTCATCCTTACTTATCTGTAACCAAACTATTCTCTGATGCTTTTAAACAGGTTTCTACCGGCAATACTGAAAAATATCCCGATGTGAATGATGCTATTGACCGGACCATGAAAGATGGATGTCTGTTTATGAACTACCAGGGGCATGGCGGTCCGGCAGGCTGGGCACAGGAGGCTATTCTTGATGTTCCTATGATTAAAACCTGGAGCAACAGATGGAAAATGCCCGTAATGTTTACCGCAACCTGCGAGTTTAGTTTGTATGATGATCCCGGCGAACAAAGTGCAGGAGAACTCGCCTTGCTGAATCCCAATGGCGGACCGATTGCACTCATGTCAACAACCCGCCTTGTGTTCGTTTCGGGCAATATGGCCATTAATAATGATTTTTGGACAAATTACGGATTTCCGAAGCCGAATGAGCCCATACCCGCGCTGGGTGATGTTTTCAAAAGACTGAAAAACAGACAGGATATTACCTCTGAAGACAATAAGTTTGCCTTGCTTGGAGATCCGTCTATGCCCCTTGCATTTCCAAAACACCTAGTTGTGCTGGATTCCATAAACCATAAAACAGCTGCCGGCTATAATGATACGTTGAAAGCCTTTGGCGTAGTTGAAATAAAAGGACATATTGAAGAAAGGCTAAAAGGCAAGTTTAACGGATTTAACGGAAATTTATGGGTAAAGGTGCTCGATAAGCCCACCCTCAGAAAAACATTGGTTAATGATCAGCTGGGTGCCCCGATTTCCTATGAGGATCAGAGCAGCTACATATTCAAAGGTACTGTTTCTGTCCAGGATGGTGAGTTTAAAATTGTTTTTGCTACACCGAAAGACATTGCCTATCAGGTGGATCTTGGTAAAATATTATTGTATGCACACAATGGTGAAACCGATGCAGCAGGTGGATTTAATGTGATGATAGGAGGCAGTGAGCCCGATGTGAAGCCTGGAACAGATGGACCCATGGTTAGGGTTTTTATGAATGATACCACTTTTGTATCGGGCGGTCAGGTTCAATCTGAAACTGAATTGTTGGTAAAAGTGTCTGATACAGATGGGTTAAATGCCACAGGTGCGGGTATTGGCAGGGATATGCTGGCTGTAATAGATAAAGGTACGCCCAATGAGAAATCTTATTTGCTCAATGAGTTTTTTAGTTATGACCTCAATTCTTACCGTTCCGGCAGTATACGTATGCCACTAACAAATCTTTCACCCGGCAAACATACAGTGCTGGTGAAAGTGTGGGATATTTTTAACAACTCAGGTCAGGGGTCTACAGAATTCACCGTGGGAGAGGGTAGCCTGGAAGTATTTGATCATTCGGCTTTCCCCAATCCATTTTCAAAGAGTGTGGCATTGCGTTTTACGCATAATATGCCGGGCAAGGATTTAACAGCGGATGTGACTGTAATAGACATGACCGGCAAAACTTTGCACAGATACCAAATGGGAATATCTGCTGCAGCAGCCACAGAGGTAAGGCTTAACTGGAATGGGCATAGTGCCCCAGAGCCGCAACTGCGTTCATCAGAATTGCCTTCAGGAATTTATCAATACAGGGTAAACCTGAAATCTGGAGAAGCCTCCACATCATTTTCAGGCAAAATGATAAAAATAGTACCTTAGTCTTACAATAAAAACACCAAAATTGCTTTATAGCGAGATTCCTGCCATGATTTCAAAATCAAAACAAACAATTCAGAAACAAAACCCTATTTTTGCCAAACTTCCTTTTATGAAGAAAGTCTCACTTTTCATTTTGATTGGTACATGGGTTTCTGTTTCCATGGCGCAGATTAGCAAGAGCCAGCTATCCGGACAGATGAACACTGTTACAACCATGGTTCCCTTTCTTACCATCACACCAGATAGCCGCTCGGCAGGTCTGGGGGATGCAGGTGTTGCCCTATTCAGTCCGGATGCCAACAGTGTTTCTTGGAACATGAGTAACCTGGTGAATGCTGATAAAAAATCAGGTTTTTCGCTTTCATATGCTCCATGGCTCAGACAGCTGGTGTCGGATGTGGGATTTAGTTATTTGTCTGGCTACTCCAAATCCAAATCAGGTAACTCTGTTATTGGTGGTGCCATTCGCTATTTTTCCTTGGGTAATATCAATTTTACTGATTTTGAAGGTAATCCCATTGGTAACTTCAATCCCAATGAATTCAGCCTGGAAGGCGGATATGGTACGCGTTTCAGTAAAAAATTCAGCATGGGTGTTAACCTAAGGTTCATCTACTCAAATATTGCAGGTAACCGTGTTATCAATGGCGCCAATACCAAGGCAGGCGTATCGGGCGCTGGCGATGTGAATCTTTTGTACAAAACAAAGATTAAGATGCAAGGCGGTAAAAACTCTGATTTTAATTTTGGAGTAAACATCCAGAACATTGGTGCTAAAATGACTTACACTACGCGTGAGCAAAGGGATTTTATTCCTACCAACCTAAAATTGGGCGCTGGCTGGAAATATGAAATTGACCAGTATAACAAAGTAGGTGTATATGCCGATGTAAATAAATTATTGGTTCCAACACGTCCTTTTTACCTCGTAGCAGCTGATGGCAGTGACTCTGTTATTGGTGGTGTGAGACAATTTATTGGTAATGATCCCAATGTAAGCGTAACACAAGGTATGGTTCAGAGCTTTTATGACGCACCTGGTGGAATGAGTGAAGAACTTAATGAATGGACTGGGTCATTTGGAACCGAATATTGGTACGACAATAAATTTGCTGCCAGGGTAGGTGCGTTTTATGAAAATAAAAACAAAGGCGGAAGACAATATGCCACATTTGGTCTGGGCTTGAAATATCAGAAAGTTTCCATTGATCTGGCTATGCTGGTTCCTTTTGCCCGCAGGCACCCACTGCAAAATCAGCTGCGTTTCTCGCTGCTGTTTGATATGGGAGCATTCTCGGATAAAGAGTAATTTTAGAATATTAAAGATTACAAAGCCCCGAAAAATTCGGGGCTTTTTATTTGTGTAATATGCTGAACAAAGCAAATAAATTTCTATTTTAGCCGAATAATAAAAACCCCATGAATACAAATACTTCACAAGGCCATCCCAAAGGTTTGTACCTGCTGTTCTTTACCGAAATGTGGGAACGTTTCAGCTACTATGGCATGCGAGCTATTTTTATGCTGTTTATGATTAAGGCACTGCTGTTATCTGAAAAAGATTCTTCCAATATTTATGGAAGCTACACAGGGCTTGTTTATCTCACACCTTTGCTCGGTGGTTACCTCAGTGACCGGTTTTTAGGCAACAGGCGCAGTATTGAGATTGGTGGAATTATGATGGCCTTGGGGCAGTTCATACTCTTTTTCAGTGCCAGCACAACGGGTAGTTTAGCAGTAACCCTGATGTGGGCCGGCCTTACACTGCTTATCATTGGCAACGGCTTCTTCAAACCCAATATTTCAACCATGGTTGGAAATTTGTATCCTGAAGGCGATAGAAGAGTTGATTCTGCATTTACTATTTTTTACATGGGTATCAATCTCGGAGCATTCTTCTCGCCTCTGGTTTGCGGGTCACTGGCTGAAAAGGTTGATTTTAAATGGGGTTTCCTCGCCGCTGGTATCGGAATGGTAATTAGTCTGGTGAGTTTTTGGTTATATAAAGGAAAACTACTGATTGGTCATGATGGTAAAGATCTGGGAATGCCTGTAAAAAAGCTGGATTTAATGAGTATTATCACAATTATTGGCTCCACATGCATAATCTTTTTAATGCTCAACTTGAAATCTATCATTAATACAGAAGCTGATATCATTGGCTATTTCATCTTCGGTGCATTGATTATAATGCCACTGATAATTATGACTGATAAATCGCTTAGCAGCGTGGAGCGCAGCCGTATTGGTGTAATTTTCATACTGTGTTTCTTTGTAATCTTCTTTTGGATGTCTTTTGAGCAGGCCGGTGCATCACTTACCCTTTTTGCCGACAAGCAAACCGACAGAATAGTGGGAACCTGGGAAATGCCTGCATCGTGGTTTCAAAGTATAAACCCGCTGGGTATAATTATTCTGGCTCCATTGTTTAGTATTTTGTGGGGTACCATGCACAAAAGAAACATGGAACCTTCTTCACCCATGAAAATGGCCTGGGGTTTGGCATTGCTTACGTTGGGTTATGTTGTGATTGCTATAGCCGTAAATGGCGTTGACAGCTCTGTGAAAGTAAGCATGTGGTGGCTGATTGCGCTTTATATTCTACATACCATGGGCGAATTGTGTTTGTCGCCAATTGGTTTGTCAATGGTGAGCAAATTATCTCCTGCCAGATTTTCTTCACTACTTATGGGTACCTGGTTTTTGGCTAATGCCTGCGCAAACAAACTTGCAGGAACATTGAGTTCACTTATTCCTCCAGGAGCCGGCGAAAAAGCTGCTGAAGCCGGTGCAGAAATCCCGAGTATTGCAGGATTTCAGATCAATAATTTGTATGACTTCTTTATGGTTTTCATTGTGCTGAGTGGTGTGGCAGCTGTTATTCTCTTCCTGATGAGTAACTTCCTGAAGAAACGCATGCACGGAATCAATTAAAAGTCCTGATTTTATTACAAAAAGCCGGTATAGCCCGGCTTTTTTTATGCACTAAAGCTTAATATTGCGTTTAATCCTTATGTTCAAAAAACATCCTGCTGCTTTGCCGTTTCTCTTTTTCTCCGAAATGTGGGAGAGATTTGGCTATTACCTCATGATTGGTATTTTTACATTGTATCTAAAAGACGTAAAAGATGGATTTCAGATGAATGAAAAAGATGCCAGCAACCTGTATGGAACCTTTATTGCCTTGGTGTTTTTTACTCCGTTTCTGGGGGGATTAATAGCCGACAGATTGCTGGGCTACCGAAAATCTATCATCGTAGGTGGATTACTTATGGGTGTTGGTTATTGTTTGATGGGCATTCACTCAATACCGGCATTGTATTTCTCCATGGCGCTGGTGATTATCGGCAATGGCTTCTTTAAACCCAATATTTCCACATTGCTAGGGAATGTGTATTCAACCCCTGAAAACCAACACCAAAAAGATGAAGGCTACAATATATTTTACATGGGGATCAACATTGGTGCATTTATCTGTAATTTTTTTGGTGCTGCACTCTATACAACCATTGGCTGGAGTGCTGCATTCGCGGCTGCCGGAGTGGGAATGTTTATTGGTGTTATTGTATTTATAGCCGGTACCCGACATTACAAGCAATTTGATGTGCGCGTTGAACCAAGACCCGGTGATATGAGTATTGGGAAAATTATGGCAATTGTGCTTTTGCCATCTGTATTATGTGGTTTTTTGGGCTGGTTTATCCCCGGAAAAATATTTGACAGCGATAGCACAGATGCGTTCATTTTCGCTTGTGTTCCGGTGGTTGTGTACTATGCGTCATTGTACTTCAAATCGCACGAAGATGAAAAGAAACCTATGGGCGTAATGCTTACAATCTTTGCCGTAGTTGTATTGTTTTGGGCGGTTTTCAAGCAAAACGGAACGGCCCTAAATACATGGGCAGACAATTATACCGACAGAAGTGTTTCAGGAACAAGCCAGACGGTGTTTAACCAGCTTAAGTTAACAAAGAAGCTTACCTATGCGAAAGATTCTGTGCCCAAAATCGATTCTATGTATAGAAAAACCAAGGATACAAATGGGAAACTTGTGATGACCTATGATTATCCTAATTACTTCCAAAATGAAAAAGTAAAACCTGCAGAGAAAGCGGATGTGTTTGTTTGGAGTACGAACATTAGTCAGTCATTCAACCCGTTTTGGGTAATTCTGCTTACTCCGGTTGTGGTATCTTTCTTCTTGTTGTTGCGAAGAAAAGGGAAGGAGCCGGCCATTCCTACCAAAATAGCCTTGGGATTGCTCGTATCTGCTTTGTCTGTTTTGGTAATGGTAGCAGCTGTAAAAAGCGGTAACAATGGTGCTGAAAAAGTGAGTTTTTGGTGGTTAATGGGCACATATGGAGTTATTACGATTGGTGAATTATTCCTGAGTCCAATGGGGCTATCACTGGTTTCAAAACTCAGTCCGCAACGATTTACCTCGCTGATGATGGGCGGCTGGTTTCTGGCTACCTCCATCGGCAACAAACTCAGTGGAGTACTTGCCAGTCAGTGGGATACATACACGGATAAGGCATCCTATTTCTGGGTGAATTTTTTCCTATTACTTGGTGCTGCTCTGCTATTATTTGCGATGCTGAAAAAACTGAACAGCGCTATTAAAAACTAATATGAACGATAACGACAAACAACTCGAAGCCATACGCAACTTCTCCGGTGCGTATCCTAAACAGATCTGGAGTCTGTTTTTCAGCGAAATGTGGGAGCGATTTTGCTTTTATGGCATGCGGGGTATGCTCACCTTTTTCATGGTTTACCAGATGTCTATGGACAAGGAAGTGGCCAATCTTCAGTACGGAGCTACCCAGGCTTGGGTTTACGCTTTCACATTAATTGGCGGTTTGTTTGCCGATAAAATTTTAGGTTTCAAAAAGTCTCTTTTCTGGGGCGGAATTTTAATGATAGTCGGTAGTATCATCCTAACGTTTGATCCCAAGGCATTTTTCTTTCAGGGAATTGCATTCCTGATTGTGGGTACAGGATTTTTTAAGCCTAATATTTCCTCTATGGTTGGCCAACTATATCGCAGCGACGACAATCGAAGAGATGCAGGTTTTTCACTTTTTTATTCAGGTATCAATATAGGAGCCTTTTTCGGGGGCATTTTAATGATTGGTGTGGGCAAGGGTGAAATTTTAAGCAGTTTAATCCCTGAACACCTGCGCTGGAATGTGGCTTTCGGACTGGTGGCCATTGCAATGTTTATAAGTCTGGTAGTTTTTTCATTTGCCCGCAGAACACTTGGTTCCATTGGAAATACTCCCATTAACGAAGACAGTGAACCCGAAAAAAAATGGTATTCTTATGCAGTATATATTGGCGCGCTTGCTTGTATACCGGTCATTATTAAAATGGTATCAAACACGCAGTATACAGATTGGTTTATGTATTTCATAGGCCCTTTTAGTTTGCTGTATCTGGGATATGAGATGACCAAACTACAAAAAGCCGAAAATCTGAAATTACTGGCCGCGCTGGTTTTTATCGTATTTTCATCTTTTTTCTGGGCCATCTTCGAACAAGCCGGTGGTTCATTAAGCCTTTATGCTGCAGAGCATCTGGACAGAGGTTCGTTGAATGTAGATCCAAATATTGTTAATAATTCTGCCAATTCCATGTTTGTGATTGCCCTGGCTCCATTGGTGGGTTTGCTTTGGATTTGGATGCACAAAAGGAAAATAGAGCCAAACAGCGTGGTGAAATTTGGACTGGGTTTTCTATTGCTTGGAATTGCGTTTTATATTTTTGCTGTAAACAGAATGTTTGCAAGTAGTGGAATCGCATCTGGAGACATATTTATGCTTGGATATCTGGTTGTAACCTTGGGTGAGATTGTACTTTCCCCGATAGGTTTGTCATTGATGACGAAGCTTGCTACCACACGTTTAAAAGGTTTTATGATGGGGATGTGGTTTTTGGCAAGTGCATACGGCCAATACATAGCAGGTTTATTCGGTGCAGGTATTTCGCCCGATGATAATGCAAGCCCAATTCAAAAACTTGAAATATATTCAGCAGGTTATCAGCAGTTTGCTTTGTATGCTGTAATTGCAGGAATTCTGATAATAGCCATTTCACCATGGGTAAAGAAACTGATGGGAGAAGTGAAATAATTAACTGTATTCAGCAATCCTATCCTTAATTTTGTATCTAATTTATGTTTGATCAGGTTTCTTCAAGCCAAAAAAGCATCTGCGTTATTGGTCTTGGTTATGTGGGGCTTCCCATAGCCCTCGAGTTTGCCCGTAAATTCAGGGTTGTGGGCTTTGATATCAACCATGAGCGTATTGCGCTTATGCGGCAAGGTATTGACCCCAGTAAGGAAATAGAATCAAAAGAATTTGAAGGTCGAAACATTGTTTTCACCTCCAATGCTGATGATATAAAGGAATGCGGGGTGTACATCGTTGCAGTGCCCACACCCATCAATGAATCTAATGAACCTGAATTAAAGCCGCTCATCGGCGCAAGCACAGCGGTGGGTAAAGCCATCAGCAAGGGTGATTATGTGATTTATGAAAGCACTACCTATCCCGGCTGCACGGAAGAAGACTGTGTACCTGTGATTGAGCAGCTCAGTGGATTGAAGATGGGTGTTGATTTCAAGGTTGGATACTCTCCGGAACGCATCAATCCGGGTGATAAGGAACGCCCACTCACCAAAATTCTGAAAATTGTGAGCGGCAGCGATGAAGAGGCCTTGCAAAATGTTTCAAAACTGTACGCCAGTATTATCACAGCCGGTGTTTACGAAGCGGCATCTATCAAAGTAGCCGAAGCGGCAAAAATCATAGAAAACACCCAGCGCGATGTTAATATTTCTCTGATGAATGAACTTTCCATGATTTTTAATAAAATCGGTATCAGTACCCATGATGTGATTGATGCAGCGGCTACCAAGTGGAATTTCCACCGCTATCAGCCGGGGCTGGTTGGCGGACATTGCATAGGTGTAGATCCCTACTATTTATTGCACAAAGCAGAGGTAATGGGATTGCATCCGCGCGTAATAGCCGCAGGACGCTTTACCAATGACAACATGCCTGCCCACATCGCACAAAAAGCAATAAAAAAACTCAATGTGCGTGGCAAAGTGGTAAAGGATTGCCGTATTCTTATTATGGGTGCTACATTTAAAGAAAATGTGGCCGATATCCGCAACAGTAAAATTGTGGATGTTGTAAACGAACTGATATCCTATTCCGTGAACGTAGATGTGGTAGATCCATACGCAAGTTCTGAAGAACTGAAGCATGAATACAGATTCGGACTGGCTTCAGAACCTTGCGGTAAATACGATGGTATTATACTGGCTGTTTCACATGACCAGTATAAAGATCTTCCCGCATCCTGGTTTGATCAGCATGCAACAGCAGATGGTTTCTTTTTCGATATAAAAGCGTTGTTCAGAAAACCTGAAAGCCGCCCGGCACTAGACTATTGGAGTTTATAACACTTCGGCCACCACAAACGTACTGCCGCCAATATAGACTGTGTCATGCTTTTCAGCATTGTTTTTTGCCGCTTTAAGCGCAAACTGAACACTGTCAAAAATATTTCCTTTTAGTCCGTGATTTTTAGCCTCGTTAGCAAGTATATGGGCGTCAAGTCCCCTGAAAATATTGGGTTTACAGAAATAGTACTCAGCGGAGGAGGGTAGAAGTGATATGATTTTGGTTAAATCTTTCTCTTTTACAACGCCCAAAACTATGTGGAGCTTGCCTTTTAAAATCTTTTCCAGCTGTGCCATGGTATGTTTCAACCCATCGGGGTTGTGTGCCGTATCAGCAATTATTTGCGGTTCTACTTGTAACACTTCCCAGCGACCTTTCAGGCCTGTTAAGGATTTCACTTCCTGTAAAGCCTCCAAAACAAGGTGTTCTGAAAAGTGGTATCCCTGCAATTCAAGTGCTGTTATGGCAGCTTTTACCGTCCCCAGGTTTTTTTTCTGATATTCTCCCTTGAGAGCGCATTTTTCAATCCATCGGGCAGGTGGCGTAACGCCTAAAGTCATAACGGCGGAATTTTCTGAAGCATATTTTTCAAAAACAGGTAAGGTTTCAGGTAATACTTCTCCAACCACCACAGGTATATTGTTTTTAATAATACCGGCCTTTTCTGCAGCAATTTTGGGTAAAGTGTCTCCCAAAAACTCCATGTGATCCCAACCAATATTGGTAATTACGCTTAGTTCAGGAGTAATTATATTGGTGCTATCCAGCCTGCCACCCATGCCCACTTCAATTATGGCAATATCTACCTCAGATTTTTTAAAATAATCAAAAGACATACCTACCGTCAATTCAAAAAAAGACGGCGATATTTTATCGATTAGTGGCTTCATCGATTCCGTGAATTCAACCACAAAATCTTTTGGAATCATCTGTCCGTTTACCCGAATGCGCTCCCGGAAATCTACTAGGTGAGGGGAAGTGTAAAGTCCTGTTTTATAGCCCTGTTTGGTAAAAATGGCAGCCAGCATGGAACTTACAGAACCTTTACCGTTTGTTCCGCCCACATGAATACATTTAAAGTTGTTCTGAGGATTTTCCAGCGCATCGCATAATGCGATAGTATTGTCAAGATTTGCTTTGTAGGCAGCAGCACCAATATGTTGAAAAACAGGCAATCTGGAATAAAGAAATTCCAGGGTTTCCTCATATGTTGGCATACTGTTAAAGACTGGGTCTTATGGTAACAGAAACTTTTCCTGTCTCGGGGCAAGTTTCACCTGTTTTTTTGAAAGTTGATCTAGACAACACATTGGTAAAAACAGCCTTGGCATCACTGCCAGTATAGTTGGTGCCTGCCGCTTCACCCCCCAGAATTTTGAAATTTCCATAACAGTCAACTTTTACTTCAAACACAATGGTGCCTGTGCCCTGTGCGTCCACTTGTTCTACATCAGACAACAGCTTAAAATTGGTAAATTTTGCACTGATAAGGCCTTTACCTCTATTTCCTGGGTTGTTGCCGGTATTATCACCTTTAACTCTACCGGTATTTTTACCCCCTCCACTACCGGTTTTACCTTTACCGTCTTTCCATCCGTTTGGCGTGCCATCCTGAGATCCACCGGTTCTTTTACCTGTAGGTAATCTTTTGGCCAGATTTGGATCGAGCTGATCTCCCCTTTTCGGGGGATCAATAGGAGGAAGATTCATGTTGTCCTCACCTTCATTGGTGATGTTTTTGCCTTCACCTCCATTCTGCGTTGGGTTTCCGCCTGATTGCCCTCCGTTGTCTCCTTGGGCAGGAGGTGTTTGAGAAGGTCCCCCGTCAGTGGGATTACCAAAACCACCATCAACTACCCCCATATCCAATTCCAGCACACCCTCCTTAACTTCAAAGGGAGGATTGGGCATGCTTATACGCATAAACCAAAGTAAACCAATAAGTATGGCAGAAACTATCAATGACAGTGCAGCACTTTTGGCTTTTTCGCCCGGAGTGCTGTCTAATTTTTCTTCAACCAGATAATGAGCCATATTTATTCGAATGCGAGTTGGGCATCAAGCAAACCTGCATGATAACCAGCGCTTATGGGTATAGACTCTAAAAAAACACTGGCTGTTTTTTCATTTTCAAATCTTCCAATAATTACCTTAACAAGAGAGCTGCCTTTTTTCTGCCCTATTACCGCAGGAATTCCGGATTTTTTCCAAGTATTACATTCGATTACTGCAAGGTTGTGACTCATATAAGATCCACCACATACGAAAATATGTCCTTGACCGCTTTTAATCTGTTCCATCCCCATATTCATTCCTTCTTCAGTTAAAAGGGAAACGAAAGGAACAGCTTTTTTATTGGCTGAAGTTGTAATTTCTTCCTTTTCAGTCACAGTAGGAGCTGAGGGTATGGACGATGCCAGTTGCACATGTTGTTTTTTATGGCTGAATTTTCCGAAGTATACAGCCGCTGCCGATAAACCTAATATGCAAACGGATGCCGCAATTTTCCAAATAAAGCCATATGATTTCTGACGGGTGATTTTAAGTTCAACGACTTCAGCTTCCTGAATTTCTTCAGCAGTATTAGGAATGGCTTTTTCCCGGACGACTTCACTTTTATTCGTCAATTCAACACGTGTGTGTATTGAACCGGCCCCGATATGGTCCTTGAAAATAATAGGAGCCAGACCAAAGGCGTGTTTGCTTAGGTTTAGGGGAGTAACAGGTAGAAATAGATATTTTCCATCATTGTGCAAGAAGAAATTTCCAAGCTTACCCAATGCCAGGCTTCTGTTAGATTTTAATTTTAAGGTTATGGTATCAACCAAAGTTTGAATGGCTTGATTTGCTGTTGTGTAATCACAGCCGTGGTTATATCGCCAGTGTGTGAGCAGCAAGCCATCGTCTGAAGTAATGGCAGGGTTGAAAAAAAGTGTTTGCCCGGAAGGCTTAATTTCGCCGGTGAAAGGATTTGCTGATGCCGGATAAGAGCGCAACAGAAATGCACCTAAATTAGGAATGATTACACATTCATGGGTGCTAAGCAATTCTGTAAGGGCTGTTTCTAATTTTTGCAAATCGGTCATACGTACAAAATTAAAGGGCTTTTGTCACAAATCAAAATCCGGCTGAAACGCCTCCCATTATAGTGAGACCAAAATTATTGTATCCATACCATTGCTGGTATTTTTGGGCTAGCAGGTTACTGCCTTGAACCCATATTCTTAACAAGTTTTTAACCTTATAATCTACTCGAAGATTCATGTCAATGAAGCCCTTCATTTCGAGTTGTTGCCCTGTATACTGAATTGTATTATACCTGCGGCTCATACCGTCTAATCCCAATTGGGTAACCAGGTTTTTATTAACATAGTATTGACCGGAAAGCGCATAGGTAAAGTTGGGCAAATGCCAGGCCTGCAACTGGTCATTGGTTGTATAATTGTTAAATTTACAATTGGCCCCCACACGAAGTTTTTCTCCCACTGAAAAACGTAAATCAGCGGCAAAGTAGAGATTGTTAATATTGTCATATACAATCTGAAGGCTATTGATACTGTCATTATTCGTAACCACAAGCGGCATTTTAGAAGTAGTATTATTCCCAAATTCAACCATAAATTGTGAATTATTGGTAATGCTACCCTTTAAACCGGCGTAAACCCGCAGTTGGTCGTAGGAGTTGGTAACCTGAATGCTGTCATAGGTAAAAGGAACCATTTCAAAATACCTTCTGATGGAGTTTTTTCTGAGACCACCGTCAACACCACCATACATTTTCATCTTAAGACCTTCCAGTTTCTTTTCTGCCATTATCACTGGGTTTAAGTAAAACAACGGTGATGAAGAGTCAGTAAAAACCCATGTCATATTCAAGCCGCCGGTAAAGTCAACGTCTGTTTCTTTGATTTTCATCGTGATTCGCGGTGTCGCATCCACAAAATATTGTTGTCTGGTGCTGAAGTTCTGCCTGAACTGCAGGCTGGTAAGTTCTACCCATCCTGAAGAGCCAATGGATTTAACGCCGGCATCCCAGCCTATTTTTCCTGCAAATTCAGTTTCACTCTGATTCAGGTTGTTATAAAAATTATTAAACTTAAAACCTGCGCCAATTCCGGGTTTTTTACCATCCCGTTTCATATCATACAATACATTGAAACCCAGGTTTTGTCCTGTCTTTTTAATTAGAGCTGCATCTTTTTCATAGAAAGTATCTTTGGCAAAAAAACGATTCATATCCCTGCTGTAATTGAGTCTTACATCCATGCTGCTTCGCTTGTAAAAACGAGAGCCACCAAGATAGGCCCGGTTTGTACTGAAATCCTGGTATGTTTTTTCAGCATCTGCGCTGAGGTGCTGAAATGATGCATTGTACGCCCACTTATCAGCAGCGCGGCTGCCTACGAACAGCTCCATAAGTTTGTGGCTGTAGTTGCCTCCTCCCATGCGTGCATAATTTGGGTTATAAATAGTGTCCAGGCCGGGTTCAAAATGCTTAACAGGAGGCATTATGCGGGCAATTTTCCTGGTGTTCCATTTGAAATCCTGTGGCATGTAGTTTATATCAAAGGGATATTTACCTGCCTTCGGAACCGTGGGATCTATAAGTAGCTTATTGGCAGATAACAACCTTGGCTTAAACGCTGTGGAAACAGTTGTGCCATCGTCAAAGCCAGAGGTGTTCTGTGCTTGCAGCGTAATTAGAAATACACCTGACAACGCGGTTAATACTTGTTTATACATACAATGATAGGCAAATATAGAATGTTGATGAATGCGGTTTTTGGGTTAGTTATAGACACTATGTGGTTAGAAGTGGGCTTTTTACATGATAGGTGACTATTTTTGAAAACAATATTTAACAGTTAAACGATTCTCCGATTGGTTTATTGTCTTTGTTACAGTACTATGTAAGGCCTGAAATAATTGTATTGCTATTGTATTTACTATTTCTATTTCTTATCTTTGCAGCCCTTTTTGAGGAAAAACTATAAAACTAAGTTATGTACGCCATTGTAGAAATAGCCGGAAGACAGTACAGGGTAGAAGAAAACAAATACCTGATTGTAAACCGCATCACCGCCAAAGAGGGTGATAATTTAACCTTTGACAAGGTGCTGATGATCAGCGACAAAGGGAAAGCCAAAGTAGGAGAGCCCACCATCAAAGGTGCTGTGGTTTCTGCTACTGTTGAAAAACATGGTCGCGGCGAGAAAGTGGTAGTTTTCAAAAAGAAACGCCGCAAAGGTTATACCGTGCGCAACGGGCACCGTCAGGATTTGACCCGTATCAAAATCACAAGCATTAAAACCAAGGCTGAAAAGGCAGCAACAACCGAAGAAAATTAATCATCATGGCACATAAAAAAGGTGTAGGTAGTAGTAAAAACGGACGCGAATCGCACAGCAAACGTCTGGGTGTTAAAATATTTGGCGGACAGGTAGTTAAAGCAGGCAACATTATCGTTCGCCAGCGTGGCACCAAACATCACCCCGATGTGAACGTAGGTATCGGTAAAGACCATACGCTTTTTGCTTTGGCAGATGGCGTGGTGCAGTTCCGTAAAACCCGCGAGGGTCGCAGCAAAGTGTCCGTAGTTCAGGCCCAAGCCTAACAAATCAAAACATTCAATGAAAAGGGACATCCAATGGTGTCCCTTTTTTTATTACACGATTAATCTTCCTAACTTTGCCAACATGTCGGAAAAAAACAGCAAAACATCCAAAGAGTCCTACACCATTATGAATGAAATCGTTTTGCCTAATGATACCAACACATTAGGGAATTTGATGGGAGGACGATTGTTGCACTGGATGGATATATGTGCCGCCATATCCGCACAGAAACACAGCAATAACATTGTGGTTACTGCATCTGTTGACAGTGTTTCATTTAAAGAGAGCATCCGCTTGGGCGATGTGGTGACCCTGGAGGCATGGGTTACCCGCGCTTTCAATACTTCTATGGAAGTATATATTGAGGTGTTTGCCCAAAATATTCCCAAAGGTGAAAAAATACGCTGCAACGAGGCGTATTATACTTTTGTAGCGCTCGATAGCCGCAATAAACCGGCGCCTGTACCTGAGTTAAAACCGGAAACAGAGGATGAGCAAAAAAAGTATGAAGGTGCGCTAAGAAGAAGGCAGGTAAGGCTCATTTTGGCAGGTAAAATGAAGCCTGAAGAAGCCCAGGAGTTGAAAAACCTGTTTGTATAAGTCTTAATTTCTTAACTACACTGATTTACGGCACCCGCATGTCGAAGCAGGTCATAATTATTTTTTTACAGCGAATTCAATTTTGTAGCCCCAATAAAAATGGCTATGAAAAAGAAAAGGGCTGCGATTGAAAGTTACCGGTCTTTCCGGGGCACAAAATATTGAAGTTAAAATCAACAATATGACGGGCGCAGAAGTCAACAGACAGATTTTCAGTGCACAAGACAACAATGATTGGATGGAGTTACGGGATATTCCTCAGGGTTTTTATACACTTACTGTATCCAGCAGTGAAAACAGGTGGGTTCGAAAAGTGATGGTGAAATAACAGGTTATTTCATCAAGCCGATTTCCCGCAGTCGTTCATGCAGAAACTCAATGGCAGTGCAGTCTTCGTACTTTTTGGGATTGTCTTCACTTGTGCAGCTTTCCAGACAAGCCAGTGATACATCGGGGCGGGGATGCATGAAAAAAGGTATGGAATAGCGGGGAAGGTGCCATTGCTCACGTGGGGGATTCACCACCCTGTGGGTTGTGCTGCGCAACCTGTCGTTGGTCAAACGTTGCAACATATCTCCAACATTTATGATGATGTGATCTTCCACCTCGGTTACACCAACATATACACCCTGTCTGCTCAATACCTCGAGCCCATCCGCGCTTGCGCCTACCAGAAGTGTAATGAGATTAATATCTTCATGTTCGCCTGCCCTAATAGAGCCATTGGGTTCGGCATTGATGGGCGGATAATGAATGGGGCGTAAAATACTGTTTCCATTGTGCACTTTATCATCAAAATAGTTTTCAGGCTGATTCAGGTATAGGGCAATGGCTCTGAGCATTTGTATACCAGTGGATTCAAGCGCACGGTAAATATCCTTGCCAACCTTGTTGAATGCAGGAATTTCATTCACATATTTATTGGATAGATAAAAATCTTTAAGCGAATCGCCATCTTCTACCCATTGTCCAAAATGCCAGAATTCCTTTAAATCTCCGGCGTTTGAATTTTTTGCATGCTCCTTGCCAAATCCGGTATAACCGCGTTGTCCGCCGCCATCTGTGTCATCATATTGTAGTTTGGTTTCAACCGGCAATTCAAAGAATGCCCGTACCTGATTGTAAAGTTCCTTTAGCAGATTGCCATCAACACCGTGGTTTCTGATGGCCACAAAACCAATGTCTTCATAGGCTTTTCCAAGTGATGAAACAAATTGCATTTTTTGGGCTTCGGTGCCCTGTGTAAAGTCGGCCAAATCAAGTTTGGGAACAGCAGATAGATATTGTGTAGTCAATGTAAAGAGGGTTTTAGAGGTCAATTTCAAGGAGCGCAAGTAATGCTATGAAAATACTGATTAGTCCTAAAATGCCATAACGGAAACCGCCAAACATAGATAGTGTCAACAGAAAGCAAAGGAAGCAAATCCAGAATAAGTTATCGGTTTCTCTTTTTATAAGATAATAGGCAATGGGAGGAATTGCAAAGCACAAAATCAAATAGAAAAACCAACGCAGACTGCCAGCATCGGGATTGTCTTTCCCGTTATTATTGGTTTGGTTGTTGTTAGAAATTTTGTTTGGTTGATTTTTACTAAATGATTTGGTCAAAAGTTGTTTAGAAGAGTACTTTAAGAATTTAGCGGAATTTTTATGCTCTGTAATAGCATGTGTCGAAGCTTTTTCTGACTGTGAAATTTCCTTAGCGTAAACAGGGAATAGAAAGGGTTTATCTTCTTTGATATTTTGCAGTTTAACAACTTCAACTGTTTTAAAATCGTTTTGTTTTTTTTGTTGTGAAGGTTTTATTGCTGTTGTACCAAACATAGCATTGCCTTCCATGCCACGTTCAGATATTTTCACAGTGCTGCAGGCGGTTGCGGATAGCAAAACAGCAACCGATAGCAAATAATATAGTCGACGCATAACAGATTATATGTGCAAACCTAACCAAAAAATGGTTTTTAGAAAAAGACTCAAGTCGTCTTTTTGAAAAAAAGTTCTAAACTGCCTCGGTATGGCTGTCATGAGAATGCTCACTGATTATAGCCAGTGTGGTGGGGTGGGGCTCTTCTTGAATGGTGTTTAACAGTTGTTTAGACTGCAATACCGATTGATAGAAGTTCCTCAATTCGGGGTCACCGGCCATGGCATTTTCAGCCATTTTGCGTTCATCAGCACTAAGTTCTCCGTAGGCCAGTAAAATCAATAGTTCCTGAGTAGTATTTTGTGTCATAGGCTTGATTATGCAGCTATAACGCAAAATACCTGACAATTATTTTATTTCAACCACAGATTTTTGCATCATTTTTCTCAGATTAATGAGGGCATAATGCATCCTGCCAATACAGGTATTGATATTGTTGCCGGTCATTTCGGCTATTTCCTTGAAACTGAGATCTGCATAATGCCTCAGAACCAGCACTTCTTTCTGTTCGGCAGGCAGCTGGTTGATAAAATTGTGCAAAGAGGCATGCTCCTCACGCTCGATAATAATCTGTTCACGGCTTTCCTCCTTTATGTCTAGAAAAGAAAAAATATCATTTCCTTCGCTATCGGTAACAATGCCAGGCATACGTCCTTTCTGGCGGATAAAGTCTATGCTGAGGTTGCGTGCTATGCGCAGCGCCCAGGGTAAAAATTTGTCTTCGTCTCTGTATTTACCGGATTTTAAACACTGAATAACCTTGATGAAGGTTTCCTGAAAGATGTCTTCGGCCAGGTAACGGTCATTTACCAACAGGTAAATACTGGTAAAAATGCGTGATTTGTGCCTTTTGATAAGGGTTTCTAACGCTGATTCATTGCCTTCAAGATAAACTTTTAACAACGCGCCGTCTGAAATAATGGGTTTTTGCATGGCTTCCTCCTTTTGTGTTTAATGTTAGACTTAATAAAACGGTTTAAGGAGTACGGCTTGCTTACTATAGGCGTTGTTTATTTAGAGGTTACAATATGCAAGTTCTAACAAAAAAATGACAAATGCAAATTTTTCTTTAAAATTATTTATTTTTTTTCCCGTTGATGTAATCGCGGGATGACATGGATGCTTTTCCTGCAGGCTGAATAGTCAACAACTCAAGATATCCATCCTTACACCTATATATTAGGTGATTCTCCACTATTGACAGGTTTTCATTCAATGGTTTACTCAGATTTGTAACAGGTTGAGCTTTGAAAATCTTAATCGGGCCTTCTGCAGTTTCTATCCATGCGGCGGGGTAAGGGCTTAACCCCCTGATTTTGTTATGATTTTGTAAAACACTGTCATCAGCAGACAGTTGGCAGAATTCTCTAAAAATCTTTGGCGCCGGTTTTTCATGGCCGGTTAGTACCTGAGGACGGCTTTGCAAATTCCCGGATTCTACCATATCTACAGTTTTCAAAACTTGTTCTGCTCCTTCAATCATGAGCTTGTCATGCATGGTGCCTGCATTGTCTTCGGCATCAATGTCAACCGATTGCTGTAAAACAATATCGCCGGTGTCAATCTCATGCTTTAGGAAAAAAGTAGTCACCCCGGTTTGGGTTTCACCCTGTATAATGGCGTGATTAATAGGTGCAGCACCGCGATATTGAGGCAATAGCGAGGCGTGGAGATTAAATGTTCCTAGCTTAGGCATGCTCCAAACAATTTCAGGTAACATTCTGAAAGCAATAACAATCCCCAAATCCGCATTTAACTGTCGCATTTGGGTCACAAATTCCTCAGATCTAAGCTTTTCAGGCTGCAGAATATTGAGCCCGAGCTCAAGTGCCGCTTTCTTTACATCGCTTTGATGTAAACGCATTCCACGGCCTGCCGGCTTGTCTGGAGCCGTAACAACCGCAACCACATTTTTACCGTTTTCAATCAGCTTTCGCAATGAAAAAGCCGCAAATGCCGGGGTGCCAAAGAAAACGATACACATGATATATACGTCTAAATAGTTGTGACGCTGCTGCAAAAGTCCGAAATTTGTAACAAACACATGGAGTTTGGCAAAAAAATATTTGCGTATTTGTGCATCATTGCCAGCGGACTTTTTGCAATTCCTCTGAAATGCCAGCTTAAATTTGTCGAGAACACCGGACAATGGCCTAATTCCTATCATTTTAAAGCATCACTCAGCAGTGCCGATTTGTGGGTCTCGGATTCAGGTATTTGGATTAATAGCTGGGAACCTGCGGCATCGGAAAAGATGCATGCCAGAAACACCGATGAATTTTTGGTTAACGGCCATGCGTTAATCCTGAAATTTAAGGGTGGCAGTTTTCGAAAAACTTCAGGAAAAGGAGAGGTGTTCCCCGAGAAATATCACTATTTTTATGGTAATCAAAAAAAGCAATCTCAACCTGCACAGGCCTATTCTGTGATTTTTGTAAAAGATCTTTATCCGGGTGTGGACCTTGAAATTATGGAGTTTCAGGGTCGCGTGAAATACAATATCATTTGTAGCGATCCCGCCAAAATCAAGCAGGTTCGCTGGAAATACGAAGGTTCTGAAGGTGTAAAAGTTCAATCTGATAACCTTGAAATTATAACTTCATTGGGTGTTTTCGCAGAACAACTCCCCCGGGTTTTTGCCTCAAACAAAGACGGAGAAACCGATTTGCAGGCTCATTATTTATCTGAGGCAGGATATATTGGCGTGGATGTGAAAACAGCATCTGTTAAAAGACGCAGAACCAAAACCATTATAGATCCTATACTGGTATTCAGTACTTTCAGTGGCTCACGGGCCGATAATTTCGGATGTTCAGGAACCTATGATGACTTAGGGAATGCATACGCAGGCGGAACTGTTTTCAATGCAGGTTTGCCAACCACAGCAGGTGCCTATCAAACCAGATTTGGAGGAGGTCAGAGCGAAAGCCTCGGATATGGTGGTGCCCGGGATGCTGCAATCCTGAAATTTTCACCGAATGGAAGCACACTCCTTTATTGTACATACCTTGGCGGGGAAAACAATGAGCAGCCGCATAGCATGGTGGTAGACCGTTTTGGCAATTTATATATGATGGGTAGTACCAAAAGCCGCACCTTCCCGGTCACATCTGGGGCTTACCAGTCATCCCAACGCGGTGATTACGATTTTTTCGTCTCTAAACTCAGCAATGATGGCAGTCAACTATTGGCTTCCACATTCTTGGGCGGGACAGGTATGGATGCTGTTGGCGCCAACCGAGCCTCAGATCCTATTGATGATTATCCCTTATTATATAACTACGCCGATGAATTCAGGGGTGAAATAATAACCGACGATACACAGGTATTTATTGCAGGATTTACCTATAGCATTGATTTTCCCCGCTCTTCAAACAGCGCCTGGTTTGGTGGCAAGGAAGATGCCGTACTTTTTGCCATGAATAATAACCTTACCCAATTAAAATGGTCGCAGTTGGCCGGTAGTAGCGGTCATGATGCATTTTATGGTGTTGCCTTGGGCAAACATGGCGATTTGTATGCTTCCGGTGGTAGCAGTAGCAAGGATCTCCCGTCAAAGTTCCCCGTAATTTTTAAAAACAGCTATTTGGGAGGTATTGCCGATGGTATTGCCTTTAGGTTCAATAAATACAGTGGTAAAGCACTTGCGGCAACCCACATAGGCACCGCTGCTTACGAACAGGCCTATTTTGCACAGACGGATAATTCGGGCAATCCGTATTTCTTCGGACAAACAGAAGGTGTTTTTCCCATTATCAACGCCATCTATAACCAGCCGGCAAAGGGACAATTCATCATAAGGCATGATACTGGTCTTAACAATTTAACCCTGAGCACAACTTTTGGCGCTAACAGCAACCAGCCAAACATAAGCCCGTCAGCCTTTCTAGTTGATCGATGCGAAAGAATTTTTGTTTCAGGGTGGGGAGGTTCTACCAATGACTATCTCACAGATAACCAGACCGGATCACCAAAAGTGCACAGAAATACGGGCAACACCAACAATCTCCCTATTTCCGCAGATGCAGCGCAAAAAGTCACCGACGGCAGTGATTTTTATGTGGCTGTTTTTAGTAAAAATATGAATAGTCTGGCCTATGCAACTTTCTTCGGAGGCATCTCTTCTGGCAACAAACAGGCTCAGGAACATGTGGATGGCGGTACAAGCCGCTTTGACAAGAAAGGAATTATCTACCAATCAGTGTGTGCAGGTTGTGGCCGAAATGGATTATTTCCCACCACACCGGGCGCCTACAGCCGTAACATGAACAGCAATAACTGTAACAATGCCATTTTTAAAATAGACTTTGAAAACCTGAATAAAAAGCCTTCCATGAAGGATACGTTTGTTCAGGTAATTGCCACCCAGTCAATAAATTTTACACTTAAGGCCACTGATCCTGATCCGTTTGATACGCTCATGCTAAAGGCTTTCAGGCTGAAAAACGGTGGCATGAAAGGCAATGATACTGCTTCTGTAATTGTCACCCCCGGAATTGGCAATGCGCGCATTGCATTAAAGTGGAACACCACCTGTGGCAGTTTCTCGTCTGATACAGTTGTTTTTAGGGTAATGGTTTTTGACCGTGGTTGTCCCAAAGCCGATACTACCTGGGCAACTATTAGGATTTTAGTTACACCACCCCCCAAAGTGATACCACCTGATGCCATATGCGTGAGTCTGGACAGGGCTACAGGCAAAATAAAAGTTTCGTGGAAAGCTACTTCACAACCCGCCGCATTTTTTAAATATATTTTGCTGGAAAGAACCAATCCCGACAATTCAGTTATAACCCTGGATACTATACGAAACTTCAATGCCGGTGAATTTTCAGACGTATTAACCGTAGATCCTTCAAATAACAATTACTGCTACCGACTTAAGGGTTATAATATCTGCAACGAAATGGTGCAGAGTACGCTTCCTTTTTGCACGGTTTCTGAAATAAACACCCCCATTGCTTCAACTCCCATGAAATTCGCCACTGTTGATTTTGATAAAACAGTGCGGGCAGAATGGGAACCCAGCAAAGAGCCTGATTTCAAGGAATACGAAATTTACCGTTATCCAAGAGGCGGAAGCAAAGGTAAATCGCCTTTTTTGGTTACAACAGATACATTGATAAATGATGCATCTTTCAACGTTGATAATGAATCATATTGCTACACTGTTGTGGTGGTTGATAAATGTGGTCACATCAGCAAACCCGGGGTAGAAGCCTGTAATATTGTGCTTTCAGGAACTGCTACAGGCAGACCGCAATATTACTTTGATTTATCCTGGCAGGATTATATCTCATGGACCGGTGCTGTTGATTACTGGACTGTGGAAAGGCAGTATTCTTTAAAACCATGGACTGAGATTGCTTCAAACGTAAAAAACAGACAGGCCCGGGATGCCAATCTGGACTATGATTGGGGAGGCTACTGGTATCGTGTTACCGCCCATGAGTTTGCCGCATCTGCCAGCAGAAAACCCTATACCAGCCAAAGCAATTGGATTTATCTTTATCAGCCGCCGGAATTATGGGTTCCCAACGCTTTTACTGAAAATGAAGACCGAATAAATGATGTATGGGGTACGGTTCCTGTATTTGTGAAAAATTATCAAATGCGGGTTTACGATCGCTGGGGTGGAAAAATCTGGGAAAGCTTTGACAAAAAGCTACAGTGGGATGGTAAAATAAACGGCAATGCTGCACCAGATGGGGTTTATGCATGGTATGTGATATTTGACGGCTGGGACAACAAAACCTACAAAACCAAAGGTACCGTAACTGTCATTCACTAAATGGCCAAATTACCACAAAAAAAACGCATTGAACCCAAAATTTGCATAGTATGCCATAGACCGTTTGAATGGCGCAAGAAATGGGAGAAAAACTGGGATGAAGTAAAATATTGCAGCGATAAGTGCAGGATGCATAAAGCAAGATAATAAAAATGGCAAAAATCTGATAATGAATTTCAAGTTTATGCGTTAAACCGAAATTCTTAACAATAAGGTTATTTGCATTTAACGCCATGTGTCAGTAATATTGCACCTTTAACAAAAAAACATCAATATCCGTATGAATAACACAGAAAAATCATCAGGTAACAATGCCCTCATGGGTTGGTTTGCAGGCGCCGCCATCTTGTTTGCGCTGTTGGTTGGGGTTCTTATCTACTGGAAAGTAATGGGTAATGCCTCCAACTTTGAAAATAACGACATCGAAAAAGGACACCCCAAAAACATTTTGGGTATCATCCACCGTGGTGGATTTATCGTGCCTTTGCTTATTGCCGTTAACATCACCGTAATTCTGGTAGTGGTAGAAAGATTCATCACGCTTTCCGCTGCTTCGGGCAAAGGGAATGCTGCTTCTTTTATCCGTAGCATTCGCCAGATGCTGGGTAAAAATCAGTTTGAAGATGCCATAGCTGCATGTGACACGCAGAAAGGTTCTTTGGCAAGTGTTGTTCGCAGTGGCCTTGTGCGCTACCAGCTTGTTACCAAAGACAGCAAACTTAGCAACGACGAGAAAAAAGCAGCCATCGAAAAAGAATTGGAAGAGGCTACCGGCCTGGAATTGCCTATGCTATCCCGCAATCTGGTAATTGTTTCAACCTGTGCTTCTATCGGAACACTGATTGGTCTGATAGGTACAGTATTCGGTATGATTCGTGCATTTGCGGCTCTTGCAAACACCGGAGCGCCAGATACAGCTGCCCTTGCAACAGGTATCTCTGAAGCACTTGTTAATACTGCATTTGGTATTATAGCTTCAACCCTGGCTATCATTTTTTACAACTATTTCACCAACCGCATAGACAGCATGACCTACAGCATGGATGAAGCCGGATACAGCATTGTGTCTGAGTTCAATTCCAATCATGCTTAATGCCGTTTACCTTTTATTTACTAATCGTATAAAGTTAAAAATAGGACCATGCCAAAGGTGAAAATGCCCCGCTCGAATCCTACACTGGACATGACGCCCATGGTGGATTTGGCGTTTCTGCTGGTAACCTTTTTCATGCTCACTTCTAGTTTCAGAACCCCGGAACCGGTGGTGGTAGATCCACCCACAAGTACCACAAAAATCGAAATACCCAAACAGGTATTTATGATTACAGTAGACAATAAAGGTGGTGCGTTTATAGATATCACCAATGCCGCCGTAAAATCAAGGGTCTTTGAAAAGGTTTGCAATCAGTATGGTATGAAGGTGGATTCTCTTACCGTGAAGAAATTCGCAGGATCAGGAGCCATCGGGATGAAATTATCATCTATACCACAATACCTGGAGCTGGAAGCCAATGAAAGAACCAAGGTAAATCAGACAGGTGTGCCTTATGACACAACCGGGAAAAAAAGTGAATTGTACTGGTGGGCTTTTTATACAAGAACTGAGGCACACGCCGATTTTAAAATGCGTGAAGAGGAAGCCAAAACCAGAAAACTACCATTCGATAAATCCAATTACATACAGTTTGCGGTAAAAGCAGCATCAGATGCCAAGTACGACGCCGTGAAGAATGTAATTCAGATTTTCAGGGATGCGAAAGTCAAGCAATTCCAGATGATTACAGGCCTCGAAGCAGAACCATCATTGAAATAAGAAAGGAATAAAAACATGGCACAAATTCAGGAATCAGGTGGTGGTGGCCACGGTAAAGGTGGTAAAAAAAGAGCCAAAAAATCGAGTACCCATGTGGACATGACGCCCATGGTGGATCTGGCTTTTCTGCTGCTTACATTTTTCGTTCTAACCTCCACATTTAGCAAGCCCAAAGTGCTCCGAATGATTTTTCCCGAAAAGCTTGATAAAATCGACAACGTAAAAGCTCCGGAGGTGAAGGATGGTTTAACCCTGCTGCTAACAGACAAAGACAAAATTTACTATTACAGAGGTTCTTTAAAACCTACTACTGAACTAATTCCCATCGATTATACCCGCACCGGGCTCAGAAAGGTATTGGTAGATTATAATTCAGATATGTTGCTAAAGCTGCAGGACATTCAAAAGCGCATGAACAAGGTTGATGAGAAAGACACTGCGGCAAAAAGGAAGTTGGATGATGAGGTACTTCAAGTACAAACCGCTTCAAAGCAGATTGTACTGGTGAAAAATGATGAGGGCGCAACCTACCGCAATATGATTGATGTGATGGATGAGTTTATGATTACCCAAATTGCCAAATACTTCGTTATCGATGAAGGAATGGCTAAACTGGAGAAAGATCTCATTAAAAAACAAGGAAACTAAAAAGGAGGAAATATGGCAAACGACATTTTTAACGCATGGGATCAGCCGGAATCGGCGGACCGCCTTGCCATGGTTTTTGAAGGACGACTTAAAGATTATGGAGCATTTTATGTTAGAAGCATTTACCGTAAATCCAAGGTTGTTGCTACAGTCATTGCCTGCTCTGCCGTTTTAATCGCGGCTTCCATCCCATTAATTATTGAAAAAATGGGAGGAAAGGATACAGGGAAGCCATCTAAAATAGTCATTACCACCCTGGAAGATGTGAAACCACCCGAAGAGGAAGAGGAGCAACCTAAGGAACAACCCAAAATTGAAGAGCCAGAGCCTATAGCAACCCAGGCTTATGTAGCACCAATTATTAACGAGCAAACAACCGAGGAATTTGAAACCCCCCCCGTTTCAAGCATTACCAATGCCAGTACCAAAACCCAACAGGGTGTTGACGATCCTTTTGATGGCTCAACTGGAACAGGTGGCGGCAGTCCGATAGAAGGTAATAATGAACCTGCCTTAATCGTGCAGCGCGAAGCTAAGTTTCCCGGTGGTGATGAAGCTTTTAAACGTTTTATTGTTGCAAACTTTGAGTATCCTGAACGCTGCCGCGACGAAGGAATTGAAGGTTATGTGCAACTTAAATTCGTAGTGGATGTGAATGGAAGAATTTCAAGAATCCAGATCATTCAGCCCACACCTGGTTGCCCTGAATTTGATAAAGAAGCCATTCGCGTGCTACAAAAATGTCCGCCCTGGATTCCGGCGCAGAATAATGGTAAGTTTCTCACATCATGGAGAACACTGCCAATTCGTCTGTTGCTTCAGCAATAATTAAAATGAAGTGTATTAGGCTGCTGTATTAAAACAGCAGCCTTTTTTATGAATACCAAACAATGAAATATTTTTACGTTACCATACTTTTGGCAATAAATTGATTGGAATAACATTATTTGAATACAAGGTGACCGGTCCTTGTTTTTGTGGGTAATTTTCCGTTCGTATTTCCTGTTGTTTTTGTTGTTTTGAATGTGTTGGAAAATCCCATTCTCCATATTCAGTCTTTGTCTATTCGCCGTGGTGATAAAACCCTGTCGTTTATTAATGATTTGCAGATTGAAAAAGGTAAAACCCATGGTATAGTAGGTGAAAGCGGCAGTGGTAAGTCATTGCTTTTGTTGTCTTTGATGGGGCTTTTATCCAAAGAACTGAAAGTAACAGGGTCTATATCGTTTAATACGGAAAGTGGTTCACTGTCTTTGTTGCGGTCCGGCCCCGAAATCTTAAGAAGCATCAGGGGCAAAACCATGGGAATGGTATTTCAGGAGCCGCTCAGTGCGCTGAATCCACAAAGAAAATGTGGTTGGCAGTTGATGGAAGCACTGGAGGTTCACCAGAAAATCAACAATGAAAAAGGGAAGGAGATTTGTTTAAATGCTCTCGCAGATGTAGGTATTGAGCAGCCCGAAAGAATTTATAATGCCTATCCGCATCAAATAAGCGGTGGACAAAGACAGCGTGTGATGATTGCCATGGCAATCATTCACAAACCTGCACTGGTGTTGGCCGATGAGCCTACCACGGCGTTGGATCCGGAAACAGCAGAAAAAGTGCTGGAAACCCTGGTGCAGGTTTGCAAAACTATAGGCAGCAGCCTTGTGCTGGTTAGCCACGATTTGCCACTGGTGAGGAAACATTGCAGCCATATAACCGTCATGCAGCATGGGCAGGCGGTGGTTTCTGGTATTTCAGAAGATGTGTTTACTGCAGAGCGTATGCATCCGTATGTGAAAGCCCTAATCGATGCATTGCCAATTGGTAAAAGAGATCCTTTGCCCCACGCACCGGAGGTTTTTACGGCCCAATATCTGGAAAAGACATACCGGCAGGGTGAAAATGAATTCAGGGCACTGAATAACATCTCATTTACCCTGAAAAAAGGTGAGAGTCTTGCTATTCTGGGTTTTTCCGGTTCCGGTAAAACCACCTTGGCAAAAATATTAACAGGTCTTGAGACTGCCGATAATGGAAGCGTTTCCTTCAACGGCGAATCTCTGCTAGATAAAAGACCCACCGGGGTTCAAATGGTTTTTCAGGATCCGTTTTCATCGCTGAATACTGAAATTACCAACAGTGAAACCCTACTTGAAGTGCTTAGACTGAATGGAACAGCGGCAGAAAAAGCCAATGCAGCAGCAAAGGAATTGTTTAAGCAAGTGGGTTTGGAAGAAAGTATGATAAACCGCTTCCCGCATCAGTTAAGCGGTGGCCAGAGACAACGACTTTGCATTGCCAGAGCGCTGGCAGGTAATCCACAGGTGCTTGTACTTGACGAGGCGGTAGCCGCCCTTGATCCACTTGTGCAAAAACAAATCCTCGATCTTTTGAAAAATATTCAGGTACATACAGGGGTTATCTACCTTTTTATAACCCACAATCCCGCTGCAGCCCGATACCTTTGTCATCGTTTTATAAAACTGGAGCAGGGCAATTGTGTTTCTGAAGGAAAATACGATTAAATTTTAGAATAAATTTGCTTTTTTGAAATATTGCGATTAATATCGTAGTTAAAAAGCGTCAATGAGCCTGTTGGATGTAAATATTTCTGAGGACATAAACGTATTAAAAGCGACCAATCCGGTGTTTGTGATCGTTGATCAGGAAAATCGTCCCATGGTATTGATTTCGGTGTCCACAGCATACAGCCTGAAGGAATTATCGCAGCTTACAGCATCATTGTATGGCCAGCAAAGGGTGGATATGGCCTTTTTTAACATTCCCTTTGAAGCACAGGAGGTTAAAGAAAGAATTGATCAGCTAATGTTGAACGATCCGCCAACTGCCGATAACTTAGAAAGTGAAGATAATGATCTTGGAAAATTAAAGAAGTTTAAGTCTGTGTTTTCCAATCGTGAGTTGGAAATTCTGCAGCTTATTGCTCTGGAATATACCAATGAAGAAATTGCCGATAAGCTTTGCCTGGCCAAAAGAACAGTAGATAATCACAGGGTGAATCTCATGCATCGGGTAAATGTAAAAAATACAGCAGGGTTGATTAGCTATGCCTTTAGAAACGGTCTGGTGGCCTAGTGTTTGATTAAATAGACGTTTTGCTTATTGGTGGATACCTTACAGTTTGTAAAATAGCTGACTGAAGTTCCGCAGGATTAGTTTTGTGCTTATGGTCGAAAATGTATTTAAGAAATTGGTGGTAATCGTTTTTTGCTGCTCTGCATACAGTCTAGCGGCACAGCAGGACGCCAATTATAAAACCTATAAAGTTGTAAAAGGAGATAATTATTATAAAATCTCAAAGAAATTTAACTGTACCGTTGATGAAATACAGCAAGCCAATGACAATAAAACGGTGATAAAGGTGGGGGAAACAATACGCATTCCCTCAAAAACAACCTCCAGGACAGATTTATATTCCGCCGCTTACCAAGAACATGTTGTTGCTAAAGGAGATAACCTGGGAAAAATTGCAGCTAAATATGGCACTACGGTCGAAAACCTCAAAAAGATCAATAATATGTCTGGCGACCAGCTGAAAATAGGTCAGAAAATTAAAGTTCCGGCCAAACAAAAACCTGTTGAAACGCACAGGGAAAAACCAGTAATTCCCGACCCGGCCATCAATGCTAATGCCAAACCTAAAGACACAACGGTTAAAAAGCCAACACCTCCAGGTCCTCGCGTAGCCGTGGATGTTAATCCCGGCATGCCTGAAAAGACTGCGGCAGTGATGACTGATTTTGTCTCGGAGAAAGAAGAAACAGCCATGGCAAAGGTTGTGAAAAGTAAGATGGAAGATACCCGCACACATGTGATGCACCCTACGTTGCCCAAAGGGAATATTATTGTTGTACTGAATCCCCAGTCAGGCAGGATGGCTTACTGCAAGGTGGTTGACAACTACACACCCCGTCAGTATGAAGGTTCAGGCCTTATAATGACTCCGGCTGTGGCTGATAAAATCGGATTGAGTGGCAATATGGCTTCTGTGAAAATTAAGTACGCTGCACCTTAAATTTGCAGGGCTTTTTGATAAAAGAAATTTCAAGGGAAAGAATGATGAAAGCCGCGGTTACTACTGCGGCTTTATCACTTTGTGCCCTGCATTTTTCACCTGCATTGTCGTCGTTGTCGATGTTGGTATTCTTTGCGGTACTGCTTGCATCAATAAATATAGAAAGTATTCTGGCTCCTAAACCATTTGTTTTTCTATCGCTGTTTTGGTGCCTTAGTCAATTGATTATTCAAACGGATTTTAGTTTTGATGCAGAAACAAACCGAAAGTTATTATTGAGGCTCCCCTTGTTGCTACTACCACTTATTTGGTGTGTAAAACCACTGGTTTTCCGAAAATATTTTTTCAGCGTAATCTTGATTGCCGGGCTTTTACACACCTGGATTGGTGGTGCCTCGGTTCTCAATTATCTGGCACATTATCGATTTCTTAATCAGATGGTGCTGGAAAGCAAGCCGCTGCCTCTATACTCGTCTGTGTATCATATAGAGTTCAGCCTGATTTTGGCGGTAGTCTCCTTACTTCAATTATCCTGGCTGCGCTATGCGAGCGAGGCCTGGCAGCGCTGGCTGATGGCGGTAAGTATTGTTTTTAATATTGTTTGCCTTCACGTTTTGTCGGCACGTACCGGCATGCTTGCCTTTTGGCTTGGTATGCCATTTTTGCTGGGTGAAATGGATTTGCCAACCTGGTTAAGAGGATATAAAAAATGGCTATTGCTATTAATCCCGGTGCTCTTGGTTTTTTCAATACCATCACTGAGAAACCGCATCATCAATACCATTGACGATATTACAGCGGTTAAACAAAACGCTAACCTCAGCGATAAAAGTTTCGGTCGACGCTGGGAAGCCTGGAAGGTTGCCGCAGCTATGATTTCTAAGCAACCTTTAACCGGATATGGTATTTCAGGTGTGGAATCAGCCATGCAGACAGGTTTTGAAAAAAAAGATTCATACCTGCATGTTACAGATAGGATACAACCTCACAATCAGTTTCTGGAGCTGGCACTGCAGTCTGGGTTGATTACAACCTTTTTATTTGTTTTTTGGTTGATAGTATTGTTTGTGCAATTACGCCGGAAAGCCAATTATGTAGGGCTGGCTGTATTGACTGCGCTTTTTATTTCAATGTTTTTTGAGAGTTATCTGGAACGTCAATCCGGGGTGGCTATTTTTGTGGTAGCTTTGTTTTTTGTACTTTTTGCTGAAAAAAAGGAAGAACATTTTTTAAAATCAATATAATTTGCTATCTTTGCAGCCCCAAAAACTATGTCTCGCGTTTGTGATTTAACCGGTAAAAAGGCTCTCAAGGGAAACAATGTTTCGCATTCTAACAAGAAAACGAAGCGTCGTTTTTATCCTAACCTGCAAACCAAGAAGTTCTTCATTCCCGAAACCGGCGAATGGATTACCATCAAGGTTGCGGCCAGCACCATGAAGACCATCGATAAAAAAGGCATTTCAGCCTGTATCAACAACCTGTTTAAAAAAGGAAAGATATAAGCCATGGCAAAAAAAGGAAATCGTATTCAGGTTATTCTGGAATGCACTGAGCATAAAGGAACAGGTGTAGCAGGTATGAGCCGTTACATCACCACTAAAAATAAAAAAAACACTGCTGAGCGTATTGAATTGAAAAAATACAATCCATACCTTAGAAAAATGACCGTTCATAAGGAAATCAAATAATGGCAAAGAAAGTAGTAGCAACACTGAAAAAAGAAGGCGCTGGCAACGATTATGTTAAGGTAATCAAAGCGGTAAAATCCCCCAAAAGCGACCATTACACTTTTCGTGAGGAAATCGTATCTCAGGACGCAGTAAAAGATTTTTTTAAGCAAACCTTAAAAGAGAATTTAAACATTAAATTTGAGCTCCTGAAATAGGGGCTCTTTTTATTTTATAATGTCAATTTTTAACATTTTCGGCAAAAAGAAGAATCCGGAAGAGGATAAGCAGGAAACCAGAGAGGCACTGCAGCAAACACGCGAACATCTGTTTACCCGCATAGGAAGAGCCTTTGCAGGGAAATCCACTGTGGATGAGGCTTTTCTGGATGAACTGGAAGAAATCCTCATTACCTCGGATGTTGGGGTAGAAACCACCGTTAAAATTATTGATGCTTTAAACCAAAAGGTTTCGAGTGAAAAATACCTGGGTCAGCAGGAGCTCAATGACCGTATTTCAGTTGTAATTGCCTCCCTGATGCCCGATATACACGAACCAGTGCAGCAGGATTTTACACTATCTACTGCAACTAAGCCTTATATAGTGCTCGTTGTTGGGGTGAACGGTGTGGGAAAAACCACTACCATCGGTAAAATGGCCTGGCACTATACTACACAGGGCAAGAAGGTGGTTTTGGCTGCCGGTGATACATTTAGGGCCGCTGCAGTAGATCAGTTGGGCATCTGGAAAGAAAGAACCGGAGCGGAGATTATTAGCCACGGCATGAACACGGATCCGTCATCAGTGGCATTTGATGCTGTAAAGTATGGTGTTGACAACGATGCAGATGTTGTGATAATTGATACTGCAGGCCGATTACACAATAAAGTGAGCCTGATGAATGAATTAGCTAAGATGAAACGTGTGGTGCAAAAGTTCAAGGAAGACGCGCCGCATGAGGTTGTGCTGGTAATTGATGCCACCACAGGACAGAACGCATATGAACAGGCCCGTCATTTTACTGCAGCCACCCAGGTAAATGCACTTGCTGTAACCAAACTCGACGGCACTGCACGCGGTGGTGTCGTTATCGGTGTAAGTGAGCAATTTAATATTCCTGTGAAATACATTGGGCTGGGCGAAAAAGCCGAAGACCTTAAATTGTTTGATAAAAAAGTATTTGTTCAATCCGTTTTTCAGTCATGAAAACCCGCAGCCATAAACAACCTCGTGTGAATGTAATAACCCTGGGATGCAGCAAAAACCTGGTAGATTCTGAGGTAATGATGGGGCAGCTCAAGGCCGGTGAATTTGAGGTAAGCCACGAATCGGATAAAAACGATGCGGATATTGTCATTATCAACACCTGCGGATTTATAGAAAATGCCAAACAGGAGAGCATCGATACCATTTTGCGCTATGCGCAGGAAAAATCCGATGGGAATCTTGAAAAACTGATTGTTACCGGATGCTTATCGCACCGCTATAAAGACGAATTAAAGGAAGAAATCCCCGAAGTGGATGCCTGGTTCGGTACCCTGGAACTGCCTAATTTATTGAAAAGTGTGGGTGCCGATTATCGCCATGAACTAATAGGAGAGAGGCTTATCACCACCCCTAGTCATTATGCATATGTAAAAATCAGTGAGGGGTGTAATCGTCCCTGTTCTTTCTGTGCCATTCCGCTTATGCGCGGCAACCATGTAAGTAAATCCATAGAACAGCTGGTTTCTGAAATTAAAGGATTGGTGCGAAATGGAACCAAAGAGGTCATGCTTATTGCCCAGGATTCAACGTATTATGGTCTTGATCTTTACGGCGAAAGAAAGCTGGCAGATTTGCTTAAGCATGTGAGTGACATTGAAGGACTGGAGTGGATACGGCTGCACTATGCATTTCCCTCGCAGTTTCCAATGGATGTGATACCGGTGATGGCCAAAAGACCCAATATCTGCAAGTATCTGGACATTCCCGTTCAGCACGCAACCGATAATATGCTTAAGATTATGCGCCGGGGTATTACGCGCAAGCGTACAGAAGACTTGCTCGAAAAACTACGGTCTGATATTCCGGGTATTGCACTTAGAACCACCCTGTTGCCGGGGCATCCCGGAGAAACAGAATCGGAATTTGAAGCCTTGTATGATTTTGTAAGAAACCAGCGTTTTGACCGTCTTGGTGTGTTTACCTATTCTCACGAAGAAAACACCCATGCCTATAGCCTCTCAGATGATGTGCTAGCCGAAGTTAAGGAGCAGCGAGCGGCGGCTCTAATGGAATTGCAGATGGGAATCAGCGAAGAAAAAAATGCAGAAAAACTGGGCAAAACTTACAAAGTTCTCTTTGATAGGCTTGAAGGTGATCACTTCGTTGGTCGAACTGAATCCGATTCACCGGAAGTTGACAACGAAGTATGGGTGGATGCTAAAAATAATTATGTCCGTATGGGTGATTTTGCCAATGTGAGAATTACCGGATACGGCCCCTATGATTTGCAGGGCGAAATTGTAAAGCCATGAATATAAACATCCATAGCGATGTGCCAGAAGGTTATTATGGCAAACTGGCATCCGCATGGTTGAAAAATGATAAAAACCTTAGGGATATTTATCCTGTTGATGAAGCCAATATTAACAGTTTGCAGGAGCAATATGCAGGATTCAACAGCAATAAAAGGGAACGGCTTTTTGGGATCCTAACAAAACAGTATGAAGGCATAGAGCTGCATGCCAATGTAAGTGCAAATCTTGAAAAAATCAGACATGACAATACTTTCACGGTTACTACCGGTCAGCAGATACATATTTTCCTGGGCCCGGCATTTTTTATCTATAAAATTGCCGCTGTAATTCGACAGGCAAAGCGTTTACAGGCTGAAAACCCTGATAATTATTATATTCCGGTTTTTTGGATGGCGTCAGAAGATCATGATGTGGCTGAAATTAACAACGTAACAGTATTTGGAAAAAAATACACCTGGGATACAGCTGAGCATGGGCCCACAGGTAGGTTTTCAACCAAAGGACTTGAGGTTATTTGCGACGACTTGATGGGGTTGGTTGATAAAGAAAACGTTTCATCAGAAATACATGATGTTTTAAAGGTTTTCAAAGAGGCTTACACCCGTTTTTCAACCTTATCAATGTCGACCCGGTATATTCTTAATGAACTGTTTGGTAAGTATGGGCTCGTTATCATAGATGCAGATCATGATTTGTTAAAAACGGAACTACAATCGCTTATTCATAATGATTTGTTCTCGGAATCTGTGTTCGACAGTTTACAAACAGCTTCGGCATCCCTGAAAGCCATTGGATTTGGCAATCAGGTTAACCCCAGAAAAACCCATTTTTTCATGATAAAGGATGAGGACAGGCTTCGAATTGACAGGGAAGGAGATGGATTTAAACTACATCCCACGGGTGAATTTATTTCAAAAAATAACATGATGCTACTGGCTGCTGAAAAGCCTCATGTTTTTAGTCCCAATGCACTGCTCAGGCCACTCTACCAGCAACTGATTTTACCCAACGTGGCGTATGTAAGTGGACCCGCAGAATTGCATTATTGGCACCAACTTTTTCCGCTGTTTAAGAAAGAATTAGTAGTTGCTCCAATACTCATACTGCGTGATTCATTTTTGTTTTTAGATAATAAAACACTCGATTTTTTACAAAAGTATAACCTTGTTGAAAGTGTTGTTTGGAAAGGGTTTGAGGTTTCTTCAATCTGCTTGGAGAACGTGCTTATTGGGGAGAATAAGTTATCCCAGGAAATAGAAGAATTGAAAAATAAAACAGAAATAGTTTTTCAAACGCTCTTTGGCCTCAAATATAAAAATATTAAAGAATTAAGAACACAAAACAAAGTCTGGATAAAAGTGCTTCAAAAAGCTGTGAAATCAGTATTGAATGATGTTCGAAAGCAAACTGCTTTTGAGCCGGTTTTTAATAAACTGCAAAAAATATCTTCATTGTATTTTGATAAAAACAATCCGCAGGAAAGGTCCTTATCGTGGCTGGAATTATTGTTAAAAACACGTAATATTCCTATTGATTTTTTATTTGATATTCCGTTAAGTGGCCATACTTTTGGAACACTTAGTGTCTAGAATTTGGAACGATGTACTAATTAATGTTAAAAATCATACTCTTTTTATTGGTAAATTGATTTGTTGCTATTATTTTCGCATCATTAACAACTTTAGCTGATGCAATTTAATTCGAAAACAGGGATTTCTGCAGGTATCTTTTTAGGATTGGCCGCTACCGTTATAGCGCAGCCATACTACAAACAAAAGCCTGGTGCCAATTATCACGAAGCAGCCATGGAGAAATGGCCTTCCGGGAAAACCGAAAAGAAAAAGGATTCTGGGCAGTTCTCAGTGACTTCCTATTTCGTGGATCGCCGCGCTAAGCAATGGTCTGTGGGTTTAGGAGCCGGCTCCACCCAGTTTTTTGGAGATGCCGACAAAATTCAGCCGGGTTGGCATGCAAAAGCATTTGCAAAATACAGCATTTCCCAAACATTTGGATTGAGGGCTGAATACAATGTTGGTGTTCTGCGTGGCGCCAGGGATTTTCAGTTTCCTACGCTGTACAAAGACTATTTCCGTTTCAGAAGTAATTTCCAGGATTATAACGTCCAGATGGTATTTACTTTGGGTAATATCAGTTTTTTACGCCCATTGCGTAAAACACAGCTCAACCTCTTCATTGGCGGTGGCTGGGGTTCTTATCGCTCAGTAGCAAAGTTCAACGATCAGCGTCTTTACGTAGGTGGTGATTATTACTTGAATCACTATTTTGGTCAGGGTACACCCAATCCCAATGTTGGCAAGGATGTTGAAGACCGTTGGGAAGGAAGACACTGGAATGTGCCTTTCGGTTTTGGTATAAAACACAATCTTGGTAAGAACTTTGATATCGGACTTGATTACCGTCAAACGTACCTCAGAACGGATGATATTGATGTGTATAACACTGCAATTTGGCAGAATCGCTGGTTTGATCAATACAGCACACTTACTGTTTACGGCGCCTGGAAATTTGGCAGCAAAAGCAATCAGCACTACGATTGGTTGAGTCCTATCGAAAGTATTTATGAAAAAGTTAATCTTCTAGATCGCCGCGTTGATACCTTATATTCAGATGCTGACGGTGACGGAGTAAGTGATTTTTTTGATGTTGATGACAGCACAGAACAAGGTGTAAATGTATATGGTAACGGCACAGCTGTTGATTCAGATGGTGATGGTGTTGCTGATTATAAAGATAAAGAGCCTTTCTCAGATAAAGGTGTGGAGGTGGATGCAGAAGGAAGAATGATTGATTCTGACGGTGACAATATTCCTAACCACCGTGATTTGGAACCCAATAGCCCAATCGGAGCTATGGTTGATGCCCGTGGTCGCAGTATCGTAAATAACTGCTGCAATTGCGAAGACATGACTTTTCCTGCGCTCTATTTTGAAACCAACAAATGTCAGATCAGGCCTGAGTTTCAGGTTGTAATGATGATGATTGCTGACAAAATGAAGCAGTGCCCGGATAAGAAACTGGTTATTTGCGGATCTACCGGCGAGAAAGAAAAAATGTATGCAGGCAAAAAAGGAGATGTTATTGGTTCATGCCGCACTGAAACTATAATCCAGGCATTGGTAAGCCAATTTGGAATTACCCGGGATCGCATTGTTATTGATGCCGCCTGCAAATCGGAAGATAAAAATAGAATGGAATTTAAGTTCGGCGGTTCAAGGCCTGCTGCACCTAAGCCTACCCCGGTGCCAGTATTGCCTCCAACGCCAAGGTCAAGCAGATAATAAATATGAAATAAATTTAAACGGGCTTTAGAGCCCGTTTTTTTTGTTTTTGTAATGATGTTAAAAAATTTTGAATAGGACTTCTGCTGCATTCTCGGGCTGCACTTTGATGCCTTCTGTTTGGTTTTTAAACCATGTAATCTGTCTTTTGGCGTAATTCCGTGTGTGTTGTTTAATCTTTATAACCGCCTCATTCAAGTTTAGCTTGCCATCAATAAATTCAAATAATTCAGTATAGCCAACTGTTTTTAGAACGGGAAATTCCCGATAGCTTTTCAGCGATTTAACTTCATTTAAAAGGCCTGATTCCATCATTTCATCCACACGGTTCTCAATACTTTGATACAGCAATTTTCTATCTGGTATAAGATTGAAAACTTTGTAGGGATACGATATTCTATCCATTTTTGTAGCGTAGATTTCTTTCAGTGATTGGCCTTCAGCACTTAGAAGCAACTCTGCGGCACGTTTTACACGGGCCGGATTTTGGATTTCAATTATGCCAATGGCTTCTGAATCAAGACTTTTAATCAAATTAACCAAACCTGACAGGCCTTCTGTTTGCCATCTTTTTTCAATCTCCTCACGAATTTCTACTTTTATTTCCGGAAGAACACTGAAACCCTCCAAAATTGCTTTCAGATATAGGCCTGTACCACCACATAGAACCACATACTGATGGCTCTCAAGTATTGTAACTATTCTGTTTCGCGCCTCTGTCGCAAATGAAGCTGCGCTGTAAGGTTCATGTATACTCTTGTTTGCTATAAAATGATGCTGTACTGCAGCTAGCTGGCTGTCAGTTGGCCTTGCTACGCCAATGTTCAGTTCACGATAAAATTGCCTGCTGTCAAAACTGATAATTTCAGTTTTAAGTGTTTGGGCAATACGTATGGAAAGATCTGTTTTTCCGGAAGCGGTAGGGCCTGTTATGGCTATAATCCTTGGCTTCATCGGATTATTCTGATTTTACTGATCACTGACTTCGGAAAATCCATCCATGCCAAAATCTTCATCGGTGCTATCACCATATTCGTTCAATCCCAGATCGTCTTCGTCGTCTTCATCTGCTTCATCCAGCAATTCTTCTTCGGCACCTTCCATTATGTTTTTCCCGGCTTTGGCGGCCAATATCTTTGCAGCCAATGCATCAAATTCATTGTCATCCAGCATTTTGAAACGGCTGTCCTCTCGTTGCCTTGGTGATTTTCCTTCACTTCTGAATACAAGCGGATATTCTTTTTTGGGTGCATCTTCCGCTATCATCTGGAGTTCACAGTTTAAAGTCCACATGGCCAAAAAATCAGTGATATAGATGAAGCGTTGGTGGGGATCATTAATATAATCCCTGAGTTTGGCATCTTTCATCAGTGCTTTGGGCTCAGGATTGTCAGAGTCGCTTATTCCCATGTCATCAAGGCATATTTCGAAAAGCTTACGCCATTTATCATCGCTTATATAGAAAGAGGTAGGTTCTTTTTTATCAAACCCAATTGAATCCTGGATTACATTGTGAAAATCGAGAAAACTGTGAGAGGGTTTAATATCTATCCACCTTATCACATCTTCCAGATCTTCAAACCAAACTTTAAAACGATAAATCATATTGACGCAAAGTTAAATGATGCCGAGCAAATTCCGTATTTTCGCGGTATCGGATGCGGGTATTATTTTCTTTTTTGTGGTGTTTGGTTTTGGTTGGAACAATAAATGCCCAAAAGGGTGATATCAGGGGATTTGTTTACAATTCAGAATCCGGTGAAAGGATTGCCAATGCTATTGTAAAGGCGTCATCTGATGGCCGTATTGTACTTACAGATGCTGACGGTTATTATTCCCTAACAAAACTTACTGTAGGAAAACAACGTTTGTGGATTTGGGCGGCAGGCTTTGATACCATCACAGCGGAAGCAACCATTTTTAATGGTGCAAGCACCAAAGCTGACCACTATTTACAAAAAATCACATCAATGGAAGAGGTGAGAATTACTGTTGCTAAAAAGCGAGATGCAGGTATTACCGGGACACCCATTGAGGCCAAGCAAATTTATAAAATACCTACGGTTGGGGCTGAAGCCGATATTATTCAGTATTTACAGATAATGCCAGGGGTCGTATTTACAGGCGATCAGGGCGGACAACTATACATACGCGGTGGTTCACCTATCATGAATAAAGTTATGCTTGATGGAATGACTATATACAATCCGTTTCATTCCATTGGTCTATTCTCGGTTTTTGAAACGGATCTCATCAAAAGCGCAGATGTTCATACAGCAGGATTTGGTGCCCAGTATGGCGGAAGAATAAGTGCTGTGGTGGATGTTAGGACCCGCGATGGCAATAAGCAAAAACTGAGTGCAAAGGCAGGACTTACCACGTTTACCGGAAAATTTCTCCTTGAAGGTCCTATTAAAAAATTCAGTAAAGGCAGCAGCAATAGTTCTTTCGTGTTATCGTACAGAAATTCATTCCTTAAACAATCCTCCCGTATTTTTTATAATTACGCAAACCCGGATAAATTACCCTATAATTTTGGAGATGTCTTCGGTAAATTCAGTATGAACGGGGCAGGAGGCGGATACACCAATCTATATGGTTTTCGTTTTAGCGACAGGGTCGATTTTCCTAATACCACACGCTATAACTGGGTGTCAAGCGGATTTGGCGGTAAATACCTGGTTGTTCCCGATCAGTCCAAAACGCGCCTCGATGGACATTTTCTATATAGTAATTACGAAATAAACCAGATTGAAAAGGATGGGTTACCCCGTAAAAGCGGCATTGGCGGATTTAATATCGGTATGAACTTTTCCTATAATTTTAAAAAGGATCAGTTTAAATGGGGGTTGGAGATGAACAGTTTTCAAACCGACTTTGTCTTATATAACAGCAATAGCCGCCTGATTCAACAAAAAGAAGCTACGGCAGAAATTAATACTTTTGCCAATTACAGGTATATCCGCAAGAAATTTACTGCTGAAAGCGGTATCAGATGGCAATACTATGCTTCACTCGGAAATGGAAGTCTTGAACCCCGCATACAGGCCAAATACAGCCCATTTCCATGGCTTTCGGTTAAGGCAGCAGTTGGTAAATACAGTCAGAACCTGCTTTCGGCAATTAGTGACAGGGATGTGGTAAATTTATTTTATGGATTTTTAAGCGGGCCGGAAAATTTACCGGCTACATTCAATGGCAAGCCTGTTACTGATCGACTGCAGAAAGCCCGCCATGCTGTGGCAGGGATGGAATATCAGCTTACTAAGCGCATCAGTGTAAATACAGAAGCCTTTTACAAGCGTTTTGACCAGATTACCAATATCAACAGGGATAAACTGTTTAATGATGATTTGTTCAATCAGAGTAAGCCCGCACGCCTTCGCCAGGACTTTATCATTGAAACAGGCGATGCCTATGGTGCAGATGCTACTTTCAAGTATGAAGATAAACGATGGTATGTGTGGGCGGTTTACAGCCTTACCTACGTGAACCGTTTTGATGGTGTAATGACGTATCAGCCTATATTTGACAGAAGACACAATGCCAATATACTGGTAAATTATACCCTTCCCGGCAAAGCCAAATCTACAGAGGTAAGCCTTAGATGGAATTTTGGTTCAGGCTTTCCTTTTACCCAAACGCAGGGTTACTATGAGAAATTCAATTTTGGCCAGGGTTTGAGTACCGATTATGTTTCCGGAAACGGTGATTTGGGAATTTTATATGGTAGTATCAATGCAGGAAGACTGCCTTATTACCACCGTCTTGATTTTTCCGCCAAAAGAACCTGGAAATTAACAGACAGCAGGCAGTTTCAGATGGTGCTGAGTGTTACAAACGTATATAACAGAGACAATATTTTCTACTTCGACAGGGTAAATAACATCAGGGTAAATCAATTACCTTTACTGCCGGCGCTTGGCTGCAACTACACCTTCTAGGGTAACTTATTTTTCAGTTCCTGCAATTTAAGCAAGGCATCAATGGGTGAAATGGCATTCACGTCAATTTTCTTTAGGATTTCTTGCAATTCTTTCAGTTTGGGATCTTCAGCCTGAAACATATTGAGCTGATAAACGGGAACTGCGGCATTGTTTTTCAGGGTGTTTCTGCCGCTGATAGCAGATCGGTCTGTTTCAAGCCTGTTAAGAATTTCGCTTGCCCTTAACAGAACTTTGTTGGGAATACCTGCCATTTGGGCAACGTGAATACCAAAGCTATGTTCACTGCCGCCCGGTTTTAATTTGCGTAAAAACACAATACGATTTCCCTGTTCCTTAATGGCAATGTGATAGTTTTTAACGCCTTCCATTTTGCTTTCCAGCTCATTGAGTTCATGGTAGTGCGTTGCAAACAGGGTTTTGGGTTTGAAAGGATGACTTTGAAGGTATTCTGCAATACTCCAGGCAAGGCTTACGCCGTCGTAGGTGCTGGTGCCACGTCCTATCTCATCCAGCAGTATAAGGCTGCGGTCGCTGATGTTATTCAAAATACTGGCAGTTTCCAGCATTTCCACCATAAAGGTCGATTCACCCAGGCTAATGTTGTCGCTGGCACCTACCCGTGTATAAATGCGGTCTACAACGCCAATAACAGCCCTTTCACAAGGAACAAAACAGCCTATTTGTGCGAGAATAACGGCCAGCGCAGTTTGCCGTAGAATGGCACTTTTACCGCTCATATTTGGTCCGGTAAGTATTACAATTCTTTGTTCATCGGTATTAAGCGATATGTCGTTTGGTACATAGCTTTCATCGGGAGGCAGCTGTTTCTCAATCACCGGATGCCTGCAACCATACAGCTGAAGATTTCGTTCTTCTGTAATTTCAGGTTTGTTGAAACGATGTGATGCTGAAAGGTGTGCAAACCCCATTAAAACATCGATTTTAGCTACAGTAAGTGCATTTTGCTGAAGCAATGCTATGTAATGGCCTGCCCATAGAACCAATTCATCCCATAACCGCTGTTCGAGTGCAAGTATTTTATCTTCGGCACTTAAAATCTTCTCTTCGTAACTTTTAAGTTCCGGCGTGATGTAGCGCTCGGCATTGGTGAGGGTTTGTTTGCGAATCCAGTCTTCCGGAACTTTATCTTTGTGGGAATGTGTAACTTCCAGGTAGTAGCCAAAAACATTGTTAAAACCAATTTTCAGACTGCTGATACCGGTTTTTTCAACTTCGCGTTTTTGTATTTCCAGCAGGTGGTCTTTTCCTCCAAAGGCTATGCTTCGCAGTTCTTCCAGTTCTGCATTAATGCCTGATTTTATGGTTCCGCCTTTGCTAAGCAGGGCAGGAGCATCCTCGGAAATGGTGTTTTGCAGTTTATATATAATGGCACGTGCATCCTGAATAAGTCCGGTAAGTTCCTTCACTGCAGGGTGCGCATCTTTCAGGTTGTCGGTAAGCTCTTCAATCGCAAGCAAGCTGCGACCCAGTTGCAGTAGCTCTCTTGGGTTTACACGATTTAAAGCCACTTTGCCGATAATTCGCTGCAAATCCCCAATTCTTTCGGCGATAGCCCTGCAGAATACAAGCTTTGTCTGATTCTGAAAAAAATATTCAACAATTTGGTGTCGGAAGGCGATTTCAGAAGATTTTTTTAGGGGAAGAATAAGCCAATTTCTGAGCAAACGGCTGCCCATGGGTGTTTTGGTTTGATCGAGAATATCAATCAGGGGAGTGCCGCCGGGGTAAATAGGGTAGAGCAGTTCCAGATTGCGTACAGTGAAACCATCCAGCCAAACATGTTCGCTGTCATCAATGCGGTGAATACCTTTGATATGGCTAACCTGCGTATGGTGAGTATTATCCAGGTATTGCAGACAGGCGCCTGCAGCAATAATTGACTCCGGCATTTCCGCTATGCCAAATCCTTTCAGTGACGCAGCCTGAAACTGCCGGCACAGCTTATCGGTAGCATATTCTGTCTGAAAAACCCAGTCTTCCAGATATTGGCTAAAAATCTGATCGCCAAGCAGTTCATTGACCGCCTTTTGCTGGCTTTTGGGCGCAATGATCTCAGCTGGTTTTAAACCGCTGATGAGCCGCTTAATTGACTCTGCATCGGCGGTAGTTGCCATGAATTCGCCGGTTGAAATATCCAGAAACGCCACACCAGCTTTTTCCTGGTGAAAAAACAGGCAGCACAAATAGTTATTCTGTCTTGATTCCAGCACTTTGTCGTTATAGCTGACCCCCGGTGTAACCAATTCTGTTACGCCGCGCTTTACGATGGTTTTGGTTAGTTTCGGATCTTCCAGCTGATCGCATACGGCCACGCGCTGTCCGGCTCTTACAAGTTTGGGCAGGTACACATCGAGGCTGTGGTGCGGAAAGCCGGCCAGGTCTATTTCTGAAGCTGAACCATTGGAACGTTTGGTAAGTACAATTCCCAGAATTTTGCTGGCAGTGCGGGCATCTTCTTCAAATGTTTCATAAAAATCGCCAACCCTGAACAGCAGTAAAGCACCTGGATATTGTCCTTTGATGCTGTAGTATTGCTTCATCAGCGGGGTTTCCGATTTTTCCTTCGCGCACATAATTACAGAAGGTGCAATTTAATCCACTGCTCCCGGAATTGATGAACATTTTATCCCTTTAAACCCACAATGTTTCCCCGATTTTTGGAAGTATCAGTTGTCCATTTATTTTTCCTTCAGCATGTGCCTCTGTAAGCAAACGCATGGGAAGGCCGGCCGGCTCGTCACTAAGGTCTAATGTGCCATGATGCATGGGAATGAAGTGCTTGGCACCTGAATCATGAAACGCCTGAACTGCTTGAGCCGGTGACATGTGAACAGGTTGCATGAACCATTCAGGTTGAAAAGCGCCAATGCCCATCATTGCATAATCCAGATTCGGAAAAAGTTCACTTAATTCTTTAAAATGGCTGCCATAGCCGCTGTCGCTGCCAAAATAAACAGAACGGGCGCCGGATTCTATGACAAAAGCCCCCCACAAACGTTTGTTAGTATCTCTAAGCATGCGCCGAGCCCAATGTCTGGTGGGAAGGTAGGTTATTTTAATATTTTCAAAACCATGAAACTGCTGATACCAGCCCATTTCCACCACATGATTATGACCCCATTTGCGGAGAAGTCGGCCCATATTGAGTCCGGTAATTAATGTGGCTCTGGGATTTAGGCGCATCAACCGTTTCAGCGATTTTTCATCGCAGTGATCGCGGTGGTCATGAGAAACAAGGATATAATCGATTTCACCAAAAGCATGGGGAGTGTATGGGGGTTTTACCCTATGCTTTAAAAATCGTGCGTTGAAAAGTACAGGGTCAATCAACATTGAAATCCCATTAAGCCGCATGAAGAACCAGGCATGTCCAAGCCAAACGATACAGTCGTCGTTTTTACGTCTAAAGAGGCTGTCAGCAAGACTCTCGGGCTTCCAAAGATCCAGTTTCTTTTCTTTTTTAAATGGGCGGGGGCCGGTTTGCCAACGCCACACATCTTTAAACTTTGGGATGTGGGGAAATTCATGGTTGCAAAACCGACCTTTTTTATCAAGTGGATTGCCATTCCATCCGGGTTTGATGATGGGCAGGGAAGGGTTGTAAATCATAAATGCTTTAAGGCGGATGTTCTACTTACAAAAAAGGCCGCCTATTGGGGCGGCCTTTCAATATTATTCTTGATCTTTACAGCAAGGCTCTTTCCCTTCTTTTCCAATATACTTGCCATTAGCATCGTACATCTTCATGCATTCTGTTTTTTCTTCGGCAGAACAACCCATGCTATCGCAATGCTTTGCACATTCGTCTTTGGTCATGGTTGCACATTTGCTCATATCGCATTTACCGGCAGCTGATTGATGATCTCCGCACTGTTCGGTTTTGGCCTTGCAGCAGTCTTTATCCTTGCTACTGCCCAGAATGCCGTTACCACCAGCAATGTAAGGTGCAATAATCAGTGAAACGATTGAAGTTAATTTGATCAGGATATTCATGCTGGGACCGCTGGTATCCTTAAAAGGATCACCAACTGTATCTCCGGTAACAGATGCTTTATGGGGCTCAGATTTTTTGTAATAGGTTTCACCATCAATCTGTACGCCTTTTTCAAATGATTTTTTAGCATTGTCCCAAGCACCGCCTGCATTGTTCTGGAAAATCCCCATAAGAACACCACTTACGGTAATACCTGCGAGCAATCCACCCAATACTTCGGGTCCAAAAAGGAAACCTACCAATACTGGTGACAGGAGAGCAATAGCACCCGGAGCAATCATCTGGCGAATGGAGGCTTTGGTGCTGATTTCAACACATTTCTCATATTCGGGTTCAGCTTTGTATTCCATAATTCCGGGAATTTCGCGGAACTGGCGGCGTACTTCTTTTACCATATCCATAGCTGCAGAACCTACCGCTGAAATAGCAAGGGCAGAGAATATGAAAGGTATCATGCCACCTACAAATAAGGCTGCCAATACAGGGGCTTTGTAAATATCTATGCCGGTTATGCCTGCAACACCTACAAAAGCTGCGAAAAGCGCCAGTGAGGTAAGTGCGGCTGAAGCAATGGCAAAGCCTTTGCCTGTGGCGGCGGTGGTGTTGCCTACGGCATCCAGAATATCGGTGCGTCCACGAACTTCTTCGGGCAAATCGCTCATTTCGGCTATACCACCTGCATTGTCTGCAATGGGACCGAAAGCGTCAATGGCAAGCTGCATGGCAGTTGTGGCCATCATACCTGCAGCAGCTATTGCAACACCGTAAAGACCGGCAAACATATACGAAAGGAAAATACCCGCAGCCAGGGTGATGATAGGAATAACTGTTGATTCCATACCTACAGACAAACCGCCAATGATGTTGGTGGCATGGCCTGTACCGGATTTTTCTACTATAGACAGAACGGGTTTTTTACCCATGGCAGTGTAGTATTCTGTAATCCAGCTCATGATAGCGCCTACAACCAAACCAGTTATAATGGCACAGAATACACTCATGGAAGTAAACTCAACTCCACGTAGTTCGAGCTTCTCAGGAAGCAGCATCGTAACGGCGAAATAAGAAGCAATGGCGGTGAGGATAATGGAGGACCAGTTGCCCAGGTTCAGCGCCTGCTGCACATTGCCATTATCATCCTTAATTCTAACAAAGAAAGTTCCAATGATTGAGAATATTAGACCCATACCTGCAATCACCATAGGCAGAAGGATAGGAGACATGCCTCCGTAGTTGTCTGTTACAGAAATTTCCTGTCCAAGTACCATGGTAGCCAGAATAGTAGCTACATAAGAACCAAATAAATCAGCGCCCATACCGGCAACATCACCCACGTTATCGCCTACATTATCGGCGATGGTTGCAGGGTTGCGGGGATCATCTTCAGGAATGCCGGCCTCTACTTTACCAACAAGATCGGCACCAACATCAGCAGCTTTGGTATAAATACCTCCACCCACACGGGCAAACAAAGCAATAGATTCAGCTCCTAGCGAGAAACCTGTTAATACTTCAATAACAGTTTTCATTTTGTCTCCGGTGATGGCTTCACCGCTACCGGCATAAAACATGTTATAGAATACAACGAATAACCCACCCAGACCTATTACGGCAAGGCCAGCAACCCCAAGCCCCATAACAGTACCACCGCTAAAAGATACATTCAAGGCTTTTGACAAACTAGTGCGTGCGGCTTGTGTGGTTCTCACATTGGCTTTGGTGGCGATGTTCATGCCAAAATATCCGGCAAGAGCCGATAGGAATGCGCCAATAAAGAATGCCACCGCAATAATCCAGTGAGAATGGATTTTAATACCATTTACTTCTTTTATGGTTCCACTGTATGCCAGCAAGGCAGCAGCGATTACCGCAAAATAGCTAAGGACTTTCCATTCGGCACGCAGAAAAGCCATGGCACCGCGGGCAATTTTCCCGGCCAGGTTTTGCATTTTTTCATCTCCGGCATCTTGTTTGGATACCCAGGCGCTTTTAACCGCCATTACAATCAGACCTACCAAACCAAGGGCAGGAATCAGATACAATATTGAAGTATTCATATTGAGTTGCTTGAAAATTGGGGTGCGAAATTACGTTTTTTATCCGAATAGAGCGTAATTCTGCACAATAATTAAGCGCTTAGCTGTGTTTTCACACTAATTTTGCTGCCGTGGGAATTATTATCAAAACCCCTGAACATATAGAAGGAATCCGAAAGAGCAGCAGGCTCGCGGCTGAAACACTTAAATATTTGGAATCCCTCATACAGCCAGGCATAACCACACTAGCTTTGAATGATTTGGCTGAAAAGTTTATGCGTGAACATGGTGCAATCCCTGCAACCAAAGGATATAAAGGATATCAGTATGCCTCATGCATTTCACCCAACGATGTTGTCTGTCATGGAGTCCCAAATTCCTACGAATTGAAATGGGGAGATATAGTAAATGTTGATGTTACTACCATACTTGATGGATATTTTGGTGATACCTGCAGAATGTATGTGGTGGGTGAAGCCTCTGAGTACGCCCAAAAATTAATGACGGTTACACGCGAATGTCTCAGAAAAGGTCTGGAACAGTGTTTTCCGGGAAACCACCTAAATAATATTGGATACCACATTGCAGAACATGCCCACAAACACGGGTATTCTGTGGTTTATGAATTTTGCGGTCATGGCGTAGGAATAAAATTTCATGAAGACCCCGAAGTGTCCCATATTGCTGAGAAAAACACAGGCCCCATTCTAAAGCCGGGCATGGTTTTTACCATTGAGCCCATGATCAATGCAGGAAAAGCCCGCTGTAAAGTGGATAGAAAAGACGGCTGGACAGCCAGAACCATAGATGGTAAGCTCAGCGCGCAATATGAACATACAGTGCTGATAACGGAAACCGGGTTCGAGGCTTTAACCGATGTATACGGAGATTTTTAACCATGAATCTGCACGTAATTCACTCGGGTAATTTTAAACTGGATGGCGGTGCCATGTTTGGGGTTATTCCCAAGGTGATTTGGAATTCACTTAATCCTGCGGATGAGAAAAATCTTTGCAATTGGGCAATGCGTTGTTTGCTGGTGGAAGATGGAGATAGAAGAATATTAATTGACACAGGAATAGGGGCCAAGCAGAGTGAAAAATTCTTCGGATATTATTACCTTAATGGCAATTTTTCAATAGCTTCATCGTTGAAAAACGTTGGTTTTTTGCATACAGATATCACCGATGTTTTGCTAACTCATTTGCACTTTGACCATGTTGGTGGCGCTGTTTCTATGAAAGCGGATGGAACTTTAATTCCTGCCTTCCCAAATGCAAAATACCATGTTACAGAAACACAATGGAAACATGCACTGAGTCCCAATGCCAGAGAGAAAGCATCTTTTTTACAGGAGAATTTCTTACCCTTGCAGGAAGCCGGTGTGTTGAATTTCGTTAATCACGGAGATCAACTAACTTCTAATTTTCACATTCGCAGTGTGAACGGGCATACTATGGGTATGATAACCCCAGAAATTTCATACAACGGAAAAAAGATTATTTACTGCGCCGATTTGATTCCATCTTCGGCTCACGTACCAGTGCATTATACCATGGGATATGATATTGAACCCCTGGTGGTGATGCAGGAAAAAAAGAAGTTATATGAAGACATGGACTCAGCAAACACGCTATACTTCTTTGAGCATGATTTGGAAACGGAATGTGCTAGGCTGGAACAAAATGAACGTGGTCAAATGGTGGTGGCCGAAAGAGGTAATCTATCAGATTTGCTTGCCCGATAGCAGATTATTCTTCTTCCGCTTCATTTCCTCCCAAATCCAGCTCTTCTCCGGTGATATCCAGGTAAATACTTTGTATTGCTGAAACACCATCCTGCTGCTCTTTTGGATTGTTTGAGCCTACTTTGGAGGCATTGTAATACAAACGTGCGTTAATGTCGTCTTTTAAAGCCTGGTAAATATTAACACCAATCTCATAATATTTGGGATTTTGGGCCTCCAGTGAAATGGTTTTTCTAAGGCTTTCTTCAGCAGCTTTATATTCCCGCTTGTTAAACTCCATCTGAGCCTTAATCCACCAACCGTCAGGGTCTGCAGGCCGTGTTTTGGTATAGCGATCCATGGTTTTAACTGCCATATCCCATTGTCCTTTTCCTGCATAGAATGAATTTAAACTAAGCAGCGCTCTATTAGATTCCGGATAAATAGCAAGTGACTTTTCAGCTGCCCAGATAGCTGAATCCAGGTTACCCAGATTAGCATAGGTATTGGCCAAATAAAAATAAACTTCTGAACTTTTTCCGTCAATCGATAGATAAGACCTGAATTTATTAAGTGCTATGGAAAAATTTTTAGATTTTTCCATAGCATTGAATCCTACTACATCATCAAATGAAGGTCTTTTTATAACCCAACCCATAGGCCTGCCATCTACCAAGGGCGTATAAATTGTGCCTACTGGAGGATAGGCGCCATTGGTTAACCTTGATTTATCTGTAAAGCCATTGTAAAAAATAGCATAATCCCAGTTAGCGCTACTTCGCTCATCAGCTCTCGTAAAGCCTACATGTACGTTTTTATCGTTTCTGCAGTAATACTTTACATGGTTCATACCATAAGTAAGTACTGTATATTTTTTATTGGGGTTTTTACGAGCCACATTCTCTAAAAACCATTCGGTGCTTTGTCTTAGTGAGGCCAGGTAATAATCCATTTCGAATTCGCCATATGCACCTTTGGTACCGCCTATCAGTTCATTGAAATAAATGTATTGCAGTGGATGATTTTTAAATGTGTGAATGGCAGGAGGGATGCTACCCGCTATTACCAGTCCGGGCAGCAGCCATTTTATCAAACCTATACGGGTAAACATTTTTTCCAGCATGGAAAAACCTGCTGTAGCGGACACAACAATACAAGGCACAACAAACATTATTTGCCTCATGCCGCCATAAACGTTGGATTTTTGATACCAGATATAAAAAATAGGGAAAGCTGCTGCAAAAAACACAATCATTAAGGCATGGCTATAGTTTTTACGGTTAAAAAGCCCCAACATGAAATATAGTAGCAATCCAAGCAGTGAAATTACTGGTGTGGTAATCAGCAGGTATTTTGTGAGATAGTATGGCGGTAACATGCCGCTGTCTGTCAGTTTGCCTTCAAAAAGCTGTCTCAAGGTGACAGGGAATTTTGTGAAAGCGTCTAGTGCCTTCAGGGGATTGGTAAATGGATCATCGAGGCCGTATGGCCAAACGATTATGCCTAAAATAAAGGAGAACAGTGCAATCAATAAAAATGAAAGCATATAAGGAAGTATACCTTTCCAGCGTAATTTTAAAAAGTTTGAAAGTCCTACGTTTTCAATGTACCTGAGGCCTGCAAAAAGCGCTATGGTAGGGATTAAAACAAATCCACCAATACGGATACTAATGGCCAGACCGGTGCCTAAAATTATACCAACTGCTTGACCGATGCGCCCACCGTTTTTACCGTAATAAAGCAATGCATAATACAATCCGATAATGTATCCGGCGGCAAATGGTATGTCCTTGGGATTATTCAGTGAATCGCCCAGCAATCTGGGTGTGAAAAACAGCAAAACCATACCGATGCAGGCCCACACCCAGCTTCTTGTTAGGTATCGAACCATAAGAGCACCAAATATGATGCATAGAAAGCCCATTACAGCGTTCCAAAAATGCCTTAGTTGGAAAATCTCGTTTGTGCCGGTAATTCTTACCAGCATGGCAGTGAAGGTATCGAAGCTACTGCCGTAATTTTCCATGTGAAGGTCGCTTTTGTCAAAAAGAGCGGCATCTTTGTTTTCTGTGAAATAGGGAATTATAGCAGTATCGGCCCAGTTGTATTGAATAAATTCATCACCACTTATGCCAGCGTCTTTACTTAGGGATGTTATAGTAATCAATACCAGCAGCGATAGGGCTGTGAAAATATGTCTAGCCGGATTGTTTTTAAAGTTAAGTGGGTTTATGTATTGAAGAGCGGCCTTCAGGCGCATTTTCCAACCAATAGTTTTTTCCGATTTGTCAGAAGCTGCACCATCAATAAAATTCCAGTCCCGCGCTTCTTTGCGCAGTGCAAACAGAAATCCGTATTTATTGTTTATATCAACTCCTGAATTGCATAAGGCTTGCAATGTAGCCCTATTCACACAAAGAAATGGTGTTTGCAGTTCTTGTTCGCGAATGCCGGTGGTCCATGAAGTTAGATTGTTTTTAATTTTTGAAGGAACTGATATAAAAACTTCACAATCAGACTTCGATTCGTTTATGGTTTTGGTAAAATCACTGATACCGGGAGTGTCTGATGGAATAAACGATATGATAACATTTTCTTTATCGGTATTTTCCGATAAAAAATTTTTAAATCTTTCAGAAAGAGAGGCGGACTGATTTTCAGTAGCATGCTTTCCGTAAAATGCAATAACAGGAAAGGAGTTCTGAGAGATATGGGTTGCCGGATTTTGAACTTTTTTATTCATGCGTGGTAGGCAAAAATAACAAATCCCATGCTGCTTTGACAGACAATGGGCTTAAAATTCAAATTTTATAAAACCTTTTTATTTTTAGCAGTTCCAAAGGAACTTTGATAAAATCCATGATTTTGAGTTTAGAGCCGCCAATTTCATTCCATATTAGCAGAGGTATCTCCAAAGCAATTTCGTAGGTTTTATCTTTACCATACTTTTTAATCAACCTTGCTAAAATCTCAACATCAAAAAACCATTTTGATAAGAAGGGCCTATCCAGCAATGTGTTAATTTCTTCACTGGCTATTAGTTTTGCTCCGCATTGTGTGTCATAGACCCGCAAACCCAAAATGTAGCTGGTGAGTGTAGAAAATATGCGGCCAAGGTAGTGTCTTTTCATTTTTCTGCGGATTTGGCTGCCAAGCCGTGAAATTCTGCTGCCCATAACAAGGGTATGGGTTAATTGCCCGCCCGAAAAGGAGATAAAATGGTCTATTTCTTCAAGGGGTGTTGAAAAATCAGCATCCCAATAGCCAATGTAATCGAATTTGCCGGTTTGATGGGCCGTAAGCATTCCTTGCCTGACTGCCTCCGCTTTTCCTGAGTTTTTTGTCAGATTAACACATTGAAATTGAGAGGAGAATTCTTCGTGTAGGTTTTGAAGTATCGACAATGTTGCATCCCTACTGCCATCATTTACCCCAAAAAAGGAAATATCAGGATGCGCGTGCATGAAAGCCCTTAAGGCTTGTATTTTAAGCCTTCTCTCTTCATTGTAGCATGGAATTATTATGCAGATTTTTTGCAAAGTATATAATTGCTTAGTCCGGGAAGTTTAATTCCAATTAGTCTGAAAAACTGTCCTGTATAAAAATCAATGATTAGCGAACCCCTTATTAAGCCGGTAATCAACGCTCCACCTTTCCAGTCAACAACTCCTGTGGCATCCTTCTTTCTCCCGATGGTTTTTTCCATGCACCAAACCAAAATTCTGGCCAGGTATAATGACAAGAAGAAATACCCGATTTTCTGTTTGATAAATCCGGCTTTTTCTAAATTTCCTTTGAGCAGAGCATTGTTGTACCTGCGGTAATGATAAAGAAAAACATCGTGGGCACTAAACAACCACTCAAAGGCAGGCACGGTTATTACAAACTGGGTTTCATCTCCTACGCAGGCGAAGTTGCCAAGCCATTTCATAAATTCAATATCATCTTCTATGTGCTCAATAACATCAAGTAGCAACACTGCCCCAGCTTTTTTATCACCCAGAAATTGCTGAGCATCATCCATGGTTTTGAAAACACTGATGTTGGAACCAGCACGTTTTTCCTTAAAGTAAGCCAAGTCCTCTTCGGTGAAAAGGATGTCTACCGCCACCACCTGTATTTTGGGGTATTTTTGGGATAGTTGTTCGATGAACCATGTATCTCCGCATCCTACATCCAGAAGAAAACCTCCATTTTCATTAAGTTGGTTAAGTACTTTGCCTGATAGCTTGCATACTATCTCAAAACGCGCCAACTCCCAGGGGTGTCGCAGCAGGCTACTGTTTAATTTTGCTTCAACCAGATCCATTTCCACGCAAATCTAACCCAAAGGACCGAAGAGGCAAGGGGTTAAACAGTGAAATTGATGGAATTTAAGGGTAACTGTTCCATTTGATTATTTCTGCACTGTCTTTTTAAATTGTTTGTCATACCTTTGCACCCGCGTTGCCCGGGTGGCGGAATAGGTAGACGCGCAGGACTTAAAATCCTGTTGTCAGCAATGGCAGTACGGGTTCGATTCCCGTCCCGGGCACATTAAAAGCTGTGCAAGGCGTAGCTTTTTTATTTAGCATATCAGTTGTTTTTGAATTATTGCAGGCAGCTGATGGATTGCAAGCTTTGCACAGATTAACTTTGCATAATGTTTTTCAGAGTTTTACTTTTTGTCACCGTTGTTTTAATGGTCATTTCTTGTAAACAAGAAATCCTTGGTCGTTTTATCAGTGAAACCGATACGGCTTACAGCAAGGATATCAGGGATATTTCAGCCAAAATCAATAAAGATCCTTTCAATGCAGATTTGTATTACAAACGAGGCAATACTTTTTATTACCAAAAGAAACTTGGTGATGCGATACTGGATTTTGAGACAGCTGTAAATCTTGACAGTAATAATGCTGTTTACCATTTTAAACTCGGGGAGACATGTCTTTTGCAGGATTCTGCCAATCCTATCAAAACCTTACAGCACCTGCAGAAAGCCACAATGCTAAAAAAAGATTTTTACGAAGCAGAATTTGCCTTGGCTAAACTTTATCTATACAGGCAGATGTATGATAAAGCCATTAAATCTTTCGAAAAACTTGAAAAGCAGTCTGAATATGCCGATAACGCCATTTTTTATAAGGGGATGGGATACAAAGAGCAAAAAGATACACTGAGGGCAATGCAGCATTTTGAGAAAGTTCTTCAGATTAATCCGCAGCACTATCATGCTGTGATGCAGATAGCGTCTATGTATGCAAGCAGGGGAGATGATCTTGCTTTGCAGTATTATGACAGGGCGCTTGCTGTGAATGAGGCATCCGATGAAGCATGCTATGGAAAAGGTTATTTTTACCAGCAATTAGGTGATTACCCTAAAGCCTTGGGGATGTATGACAGAGCTCGTCTAATAAATCCGGCGCACAAGCTGGCACTATATAATTCTGCATTTATTGCATTGGACAACAAACAATACGAAAAATGCCGTGATTTATGTAACAACTACATTGAAATGGATGGCAATAATGCCAATTCTTTTGCCATGAGGGGAACTGCCTATGAAAAAATGGGTAATAAAAAAGCGGCACTGCAAGATTACAACGCCGCTTTAGGTATAGATCCGAAGAATAATACTGCCTTAGCCGGCAAGCAAATCCTTACAGGGAATTAATCAAGGTCTGGTGAGAACCACTTTCTGAAAATGTTGCTCTGAGCCGTTAACAATTCTCCAGAATATAAGTTGAGTATTACTTTTTGATTTTAACTCCCACTCATTTCCATCGAAAAAGGTTACAAGCGGCGAATTATCTGAAGGCATAGAATAATCTACTTCATAGTCAGAAGGGTAGCATTTAGTTGCATTTTCTTTTACCAGGTATTTTGTGTTGCTGAAAAAGCTGTAAACGTCATCCTTCATACATGGATCCATTTCATCTGTCCATTTGGTGTCGTTTTCGGCACTATCTGCCCAGGCGCTGAATTTCCAGTCCTGTATCATCAGGATTTGTCTTACTGTTTTACCCGAAATGTCCGGGTAATTGGGGCCGTCTGATTTCTTGTCGCATGCTACTGCAAACATGATGATGCTTGCAGAAAGTAGGAAGATGGATTTTTTCATATCTATTTCTTGATTGTCGATTGCGAATATACGAAAATTTCTAAGCTTCCCTCAAATCGTTAATGACTTCTGCAGCCATTCTAAGCCCGAACAGAGCAGGCATGAATGAAATGGTGCCGTAAAACGACTTTTTGAAATTTGAACCGTCGGTAAGTTTCAGGCTGTTTTTATGCAAGGGACCGTGATTATATACCACCTTAAAACCACGGTAAATACCATGTCGGTGCAATCTTTTTCTTACCAGTCTTGCAAACGGACAGTTGTAGGATTCGCTTACATCGCCTACTGTCACAGCTGAAGCATCCGTTTTTCCGCCTGCGCCCATACTGCTGATAAAACGCTGTTTGTTTTCTACGCAGCTTCGAATCAGATATACTTTCGGAGAAATGCTGTCAATACAGTCCATAACGTAATCATACCTGTTTTCATAGATCATGGCGGTGGTGTCTTCCGGGCGTTGGAAGGTGTCTATAATCGTCAAATTTAGTTGTGGATTAATGTCCAGCATGCGCTGTGCCATAATTGCCGCTTTCGATTTGCCGACCGTGCTGTTGAGCGCGGGTAATTGTCTGTTTTTATTGGTTACATCCACTATATCACCGTCAACTATGGTAATGTTTCCAATGCCGGCGCGGCATACAAATTCTGCCGCATAACTGCCAACACCACCAAGTCCTACTATCAATACGCGCTTGCTATTTAGTCTTAAGAGTTGCTCTTCTCCAATCAATAACTGCGTTCTTTCCAGCCATGATAAATCAGTCATTTGACAAAGGTAAGACGCAAATTTGCTATTTTTGAAAGGTGGGTTCGCGATCCAATAAAGGACTTGGGCTGTTTTTTACAGTAGTAATAGTATTGATATGCCTCACGCTTGTTTTTTTTCGTGGCTACTGGTGGCGAAGTTTGGCAGATGGCCCGATGGGGGAATATTTTGGCAAACAGGCCGTTATAGACAACTACGGAGATGCTTTCAAGAAACTAGGCAAGGAATTTAAAATTGCTCCCGAATACCTGGCTGCTTTGTGTATGCTCGAATCAGGAGGTAGAAAGCCGGCAGGTTCAAGGTATGAAAAACATGTATATGCCAGGCTGCGGCTGGTTAAAATGGGTTTAAAAAGGCAATATGAGCATGTGAAGACAACTGATCTGGAAACTGCTGAGGATGAGGCATTGCAAAACCTGGCTACAAGCTGGGGGCCATTTCAACTGATGGGATATAAGTGCCTTTTATACGATATCAAAATCAAAGATTTGCGTGAAGAAAACGGAACCTACTGGGGTGTTAAATGGATTGATGAAGCTTATGGAAAGTTTCTCAGAAAAGGGGATTACAAAAACGCTTTTCATATTCACAATACCGGCAGAACCTTTCCGGCCAGCGGAATTAGCAAAACCCATGATCCTAACTATGTGAAAAAAGGGCTGGAGTTGATGAAATATTTCAAGAACAAATTGTAACGAAGAAGTAAAATCAGCTGGGTGAAATTCAAACCGCACGATTTTATCCGAAATTTGCTGTCATGCTAAAAAAAGTAGGCCTGTCATTTTTTATGGTTCTGTTTTATATTGTTGTTTTTGCACAACAAAAAATAGAAAAGCCATTAAGTAGCGTGTTGTCCCCAATGGCGGCATTGTTTTTTGAGGAAGGTCCGGGCAGGCTGTTTCCATCTGATTATGAGGGAAAACACTGGATTACAATTCAATGGAAAACAAGAGATTGTATTATACCCAATACCGGAAGTATTTATTCAAATATACAGTTCTTAAATATTGATTATAATGAATTTAAAGATTTAATATCAAATCCTTGCATTGCGTATTGCGATGTTGCTGGCAGATTGAATTCTCCTAGATTGCTGAATGATACTGCCAGGGTTCACAGTCGTGTAAACCAGGTACACGATGGATTGAATAATGGCTTACCGGCAGCTTTTAAGGGCAAAAATGTAATCGTAGGTATTGTGGATATTGGTTTTCAAACCAATCATCCTACGTTTTACAATGCTGATGGAACGGTGTATAGGGTAAAAAAGTTCTGGCATCAAAACAATGGCAGTGGTGCCGCACCGAAAGGTTTTGCGTATGGTACCGAGTTTTCCATTTCCTCAACTATTCAATCGGCAAGAGACGATGATGGCACACACGGTACACATGTCGCAGGCATTTCCTCCGGATCGGGCTTTACTACTCCCCAGCAAAAATTTCGCGGCATGGCGCCGGAATCCGATCTGGTATTTGTAACTATTAAATACAGCAATGACACCCTGAAAGGAAGTGCATTGGGCGATTATGTAGTTGCCAATCCCACCATAATTGATGCCTATAAATATGTTTTTGATTACGCTGCGGCAGTAAAAAAGCCGGCAGTAACAAACCTGAGCTGGGGTATGCATACAGGGCCACATGATGGAACTTCTATTTTTGATAAAGCGGTGGAAACGCTCTCGGGTAGAGGAAAAATCATGGTGGGCGCCAATGGAAATGATGCAGGCAACCAGATGCATGTTACAACTACATTGAAGGGAGATACTGCCTACACATTTGTGGTTGACAGAAACCGGAAAGATTATCCCGATGAAAGCGTATACTGCGACTTATGGGGTGCGCCGGGCGAAAATCTGGGCCTTAATATTTCTTTGTTTGATACGCTGGGAAATCTATTGATTGAGGAACCTTATGTTTTTGCTTCAGGAGCTCCCGTGGTGAAGCGCACAATCGCAAAAGGCTCTGATACTATTTCGTATGTGTTTTCTTGCCAGAAAAGCTATGTAAACAACCAAAAACCCAATATTTTGGCCCTGATTAGATGTTCCAATTCGTCGAAATGCAGGATCAGGTTGGGAATTACCGGTAAAGGAACCATTCATGGCTGGAACAGTGGGCAGGTATACCGCTGGACCAGTGGATCGTTTTTGGATAAAGTGAAAGGTAATGATTATTCCGGTAAATATCTTGCCGGAACAGCCTCCGGAAGCATGGGTGAAAATGGCGGTACAGGCAAGCAAACGCTATCTGTGGGTTCCTATGTGAACCGCAATAACTGGATTGACTATACAGCTACTTATCGCGCTCAGAACTGGCTTAAAACAGGAGAAGTTTCCGTATTCAGCAGCCGGGGACCCACGGCAGATGGTCGTATGAAACCGGATATTGGTGCACCCGGTCAAATGATAGCTTCGGCAGTAAACAACAAGCAATTTGCAGGCTGGATGGGCGATTATACACTTTACCAAAGCCAGTTTAACGGTGAAACCCAATACTGGACAATGTTTAGCGGAACCAGCATGGCAGCTCCGCATGCGGCAGGTATTGTAGCATTAATGCTCGAGGCTAATCCAAGCCTGAATCTGAATGAGGTAAGGCAAATTTTGCGTGCAACAGCCATTCTTGATGATCTGACAGGCAATGACAGCAACAATAACTTCGGATATGGACGCATCAATGCATTTGATGCGGTAAAGTTAGCTTTAAGCATGAATCATACACAAAACATAGGTTCAGTGGACAATAAATTTATTCTATACCCCAATCCCTCCGCCGGTTTTATTTACATCAGAGCGATGGAGCCGGTTTCGCAATTGTTTAATGTGCAATTAACAGATTTGCAAGGCAGGAATGTGATGAACACATTCAGCGCGCCGTTTGGTGGTGGTACTATAAAAGCAGATATTTCCGGGCTAAGCAATGGAATTTATTTGTATACCATAACCTGTATGGGATACAAACAAACCGGAAAGCTTATTGTGCAGCGTCCATAGTTCCTGATATATAATCAAGGTATGATTTTATGTGCCTGTCCTTTTTGGAAGGATAGATATCCTCAATATTTACCATGATCCCGGTTTCTTCTACATCACCAAAGTGATGGTTGATGGCCGTGCCAAAAGTGCGCATACTGGGGCTGAGGTTCATGTATGAGTTGAAAAGCGGCGGGATGTTTTCGCCCAATTCCCTCACTTTCTGATTTATTAAGCGGTGGCCTTCTTTATATGGGAGTTCAGAAATTTCTGATAGAAAAGCACTACAGTCTGTTTCAGCAATTACCGGATTTGGCACTTTTACCAGCTTTTCCTTGTCAGGAAAGTAATGATGCATAAAACACAGTATCAGGTCTCTGGCAGTTCTGTTAAAATGGGTATACATGGTAACCTTGCCAAAAAAGTATCGTATATGCGGATAGATTACCACCAGTGCACCAAGTCCGTCCCACAGATTATCCAAAGAAAATAAACCTTTTCGGTTTTCAGCGCTGGGCTGGTAATGTGGCTGTACGAAACTTCTGCCGAGTTCGATGGTGTAAGGGAAATATTGAGATTTAAGGGTATCGCTGAATTCAAATATTTCAGTAGTGCTTAGGTGAAATGTGCCGTCTGTTATACGGGCATTATCGCAAACCTGAAAACGATATCCGCCCACTATTTCTTTGTCTTCAGGGTTCCATACAATCAATTGTTTGTATGGCTTGTCACCCTCATCAAATTCATCTATATCTGTTGATTTTCCGCTTCCGCCGCCAGCTTCCCGGAAACTCCATTCCCTGAGGCGGCCAACCTCTCTCATTAGAGCAGGTTTTTCATTTCCGTCAAAAATATAAATGTGGTTGCCAATGTTATTGGTTGGCCTAATTAAAATATCTGCTGTCAGTTCTTTCAGCAGCTCTTCTTTGGGCACTTTTTCAATAATCGGCAACATCTTGTTTGCAAGTTTAAGAAAGAAACACCAAACGGCTATGAATTTTTCGCAACAAAGGTTTCAAAATCGGTAGGGTTATGCCTCAAAGTGTAGACATAATCTCTGAGTAATTGCGCCCATTGGTGCTGACTGTGTCTATTGTCAAAAACGGTATGGGGGATGGGCTGCCCAAAACGAACATGTATTTTTTTGTCTTTTTGCTTAAACATTTCATCCGCCAGGTAAAACATTTCTATATTGGCCTTTAATCCCAGGCACTTTCTGAAATTAGCCAGTTTGTAAAACCAGTTTGAATTTTGCCCTGTAACATGGGTGGGAATTATTGGTTTTTGGTATTTAATGGCCCTGCTGATGAATGCTTTGTTCCATTCAAGGTCTTTCACAACACCCTTATTACGACGTGAACATAGTCCGGCAGGGAAAATCAATACCAATCGGTCAGAGGCATATACCTCTTCAATTTTTTTTAGTTGCTCGCGTCCCTTGGTGCCGGTTTTGTTTACACCAATAAAGACATCATTAAACTGAGGCAGGTTTAGCAAAATATCGTTCACAATAAAACTCACATCCTGCCTTGCTCGCGCCGCCTGACACAGAATTATCATGCCATCCATTCCGCCCAGCGGATGATTGGCAGCCACGATGGCTCCACCTTCAGCAGGCAAGTACTTATGACCGTCACCATCGTGGTGTACACCAAAAGCACTTAGAATATTGCAAGCAAAAGCAACGCCTGTAGTGGATTTTTCTTCTCGTAAAAACCCGTTTATCTCAGATTCATGAAGTGTTTTCTTTATCCACCGAAACACAAATCCGGGAATGTGTCTTGCAAGTCTTGGGTTTTTTGTCCTGAAAATCTTTTCGACATCTATCTGTACCGGCTCATTCATCTGTTTGCAATGATAATTAATAGCCTGTGATATTACCAGTAAAGCGGGTGAAAAACCCACTGCTTATTACCATTGTATTCAATAACTGGCAATGGCAGTCTAATTTTATCGGTAATATGTGCTAAAACTCTTACGGCTTTATTGGGATGATTTTTTAAATAACCCAATGAAATACTAGGGCCGAGATAGTATTGCCTGTAACGTTTTATATAGCTGTAATCGTAAACCTTGCCGTCAGATCCCTTCCAGATATTATCATCACCACCCAGCATTCCTTCAGCACCATAACCTAGGTTTAAACCAAGCCAACGTGGCCAGAAATTTGGTCTCATCCGTATTCTCTCGGGGTTTAGGTCTATCCAGTAGGTTTGTCCGTTATAATCTTTTAAAATTCTTTCAGCAACGCTGCTTCCCAGCATATTCGGACGATAATGGGCATAAGATGATTTATGAAATGTGACCCGAATAGGGATTCTAGGCTTGCCCCAGAACCAGTTTTGTAAACCTGCTGCCAATGTTCCTGTTGCATTGGCTATCATATCGCCACTACTGGCACCCCAGGCTCTGCTTTTTCCATCAAAATATTCAATAGGCATTTGAAAGGCAAGACTGAAAACACTTCCCAACAGCGCGCTCTTTTTTCTGCTGTAACCGGAATAACGAAAGACCGCCGAGGTTGCGGTAGCAGAGAAATAAGCACCAAAAACATGTCCGGCTTTGTCCATTTGCTTCCAGCTGTGGTTGTCATTAATCCAGTGAAACGGACTCATTGGCTCGTTTTTATACCAAGTATGGTATAAAATGGCATGAGTTCCCACAGTGGCTGAACTCAGTAAAATCCAACTTTTTTGCTGACGTTTTAGAATGCTGGAGCAGGTGTCCTGTGATAGTAAAGTATTTATTGATATAAATATCAATAAAACTATGGTTGATATAAATTTACGTTTTTTAATAGATTAGTTTAGAATAGCGTTTTTTACCGCATCTAATATGGAAAATGCAGCAGCTGAATTTACAGATTCTGCATATACCCTAAGTACAGGTTCTGTGCCGCTGGGACGTATCATAACCCAACCTGCGTCGCCAAGGCGAAACTTGTAACCATCGGTATCTTCAATAGATTGGACTATGTAGCTTCCAAATGTGGCATAATCTCCGGCCTTACACTGATTCACAATATTATCTTTGGTTTCGGGATCCAGGTGAAGGTCGTAGCGTTCTACGGCAAATGAACCTATTGCATTGTAGATATCAGCAATTAAAGCCGAAATTGTTTTTCCGGTTTTTGCCATGTATTCCATCAATACGAGTCCCATCCAGATTCCATCTCTTTCAGGAATATGACCTTTTATAGCGATACCACCACTTTCTTCTGCCCCAATAAGAACATCATCTGTTACCATGCACTCACATATATATTTGAATCCGATTTTGGTTGTAATGCTGTCCAGTCCTTTTAGTTTGCAAAGGTGCTCTACTTTGTCACTTACACTAAAACTTTTAACGACCTTGCCTGAAAAACCTTTGTATTCTGTCAAATAATTAATCAAAAGCAATATCAGGTGGTGGCTATCAACAAATCTTCCTTTTTCATCAAAAAAACCTATTCTGTCGGCATCTCCATCAGTAGCCAGACCGCATATAAACCTATCATTATTGGCAACCATTTCAGCAATTTCAGGCAGGTTTTTCAAAATGGGTTCCGGTGCGCGGCCTTCAAACCCCGGATTTTGCGTAGCATGAAGCAATGTGGCATCGGGCAGTAATTTTTTAATAACGTTTTGACCTGCGCCATACATAGCATCATAAACCAACCCAGAAGAAATAGATTGCAACGCATCCATATCAAATTGACTGCGCACATGATCCATATACATGGTTTCTAGGTCAACCCAAATAATTTCTCCCATTTTTTCATAATGCTTCAATGGGAGTGCCGACGATATTTCCCGTTCACCAATATAGCTTTCTACTTCATCAATAACTGCTTGTGTAGTAGGTCCACCATAACCTGCCTTGATCTTAAAGCCATTATAAGTAGGAGGGTTGTGGCTGGCTGTGATAATCACTCCTCCATTTGCCTTGAGCTGTTTAGCCCCCAGGCTTACCATAGGTGTACTTACTATACCTTTTGCCAAATGCACGGTTATGCCCTGTGAAGCCAGAATTCGTGCTGTTTCTTCGGCAAACATCTCACCGCCAAAACGGCAGTCGTGGCCTACAACACAAACCGGTTTATCTGACAGCCTTTGCAGCCATTTGGCCGTGGCCATGGCCACTTTACGAACATTGGCAGAAGTGAATTGGTCGGCAATGATTTCACGCCAACCATCGGTTCCAAATTTGATTTTATACATGTTTGAATTATCGATTTTTAATAAAATTGAACATATCTGCTTACCTGTGACCAATTGTAAACATTCAGTGCTTTCAGGTATTTGTGCGAATCCCATTCGGGAATCAATGTGCTGTTGATGCGGGTAAGAACCATATCGTATGACTTCTCCTGTATTAAATCTTCCAAGGTTTTAAAACGATAAAGCAATCCCCATTCATAAACAACATCGGCAGTTATTCTATTCAGGGGTTTGTTGTTGATGTATATAACAATGTCTTTTACTTCATATTCAATGACCTTACCACGCTGTTTCCATTCTTCATGAAAATCAATACCTGTAACCAGCACATCATTTTTTAAGGTTTTATAATCGTGGTAATTATCTGCACCCAGGTTGAATAATACATCTTTATTTTCATTAAAAAACCGTTGCATATTTGTCATTATCATGTTGCCTAGATCGTCTAAATCATCAGTGTGAGCAACAATTTTATAATAAACATCTTTAGATTGAGGGATGGAAAACAATCCTTCAATATCGCGTTTCCCATAAAAGGCTTTGTCTCTTATTTGGATTGCATTTTCTGGCTTTTTAGCAAATTGTCGCTTTCCGAACTGAACCACATTGAAATTGTAATTACGGCTATAAAAAGCATCGGTAAGCTTGATCTCAGACGGTCCGTTAACATTGCATTCCAGTATAATTGAGGAGAGTGTGTTCCAGCTTTCCTTGAGGTCTATATAGCCGTAGCTAACTTTCCCTTTTTTACCATCATTTATAAATGAAATACCTACAATGGTGAAAGTTGTTTTATTTCGACCGCTGCTCCAGAATTCATGAAAAAAAACATTGGCCGTTTTATTAAAATGCGTTTCTGATGATTGCTCAATTGCTTGCAAAGCACTGGGCGAAATACGAATATTTTTTTGCGGAGAATCCCAAAGCTTGAGTGTCCCGGCCATTATATGCTTGTAACAATGGTTCTGCAATTCATAAACCATGTTAAATCCCATAGAGTCGCTTTGCCTGTTGATGTTGAGGTTAACAAGTACAGGTTTGTTTGTGTAACCGCATACCTCTGTTGCAAGCAGCACTCCAACAAATACAAAACAGCGATATGGGTTTAGAGACAGCAATATGAACCTATCAGGTAAATGCGTTTTCGCCGGTAATTTCGTGTCCCAAAATTAGCAGGTGTATGTCGTGTGTGCCTTCGTAGGTAACCACGCTTTCCAAATTGGCCATATGGCGCATTATGGGATATTCGCCTGTAATGCCCATACCGCCGAGGATTTGGCGGGCTTCACGGGCTATGTTCAGGGCAATTTCTACGTTATTACGCTTGGCCATTGAAATCTGAGCAGGGGTTGCTTTTCCGACATCCATAAGTTGACCCAGGCGCCAAACCAGCAACTGCGCTTTGGTGATTTCGGTAATCATCTCGGCAAGTTTCTTCTGCTGAAGCTGAAAACCGGCAATAGGACGACCAAATTGCTGTCTTTGTTTGCTGTAGCGCAAAGCAGTATCGTAGCAGTCCATGGCAGCACCCAACGCTCCCCAGCTTATACCATAGCGGGCGCTATTGAGGCAGGTGAGGGGGCCTTTTAGACCGGTTACACCGGGTAAAATATTTTCTTTGGGAACTTTCACATCATTGAAAACCAGTTCGCCCGTAGCACTCGCCCTTAAACTCCATTTATTGTGCGTTTCGGGGGTGGTGAAACCTTCCATGCCACGCTCTACGATCAAACCGTGAATTTTGCCGTCTTCATTTTTTGCCCAAACTACTGCCACATCGGCAAAAGGGGCATTGGAAATCCACATTTTAGCCCCGTTCAAAATGACGTGATCACCGGCATCTTTAAAGTTTGTGGTCATACCACCAGGATTGCTGCCATGGTCAGGTTCTGTAAGGCCGAAACAACCCATCATTTCGCCGGATGCAAGTTTTGGAAGGTATTTGCGCTTCTGCTCTTCACTGCCAAACTTATATATTGGGTACATCACCAGGCTACCCTGAACGCTGGCCGTGCTTCTGATACCGCTATCGCATCTTTCAAGCTCCATCATGATAATGCCGTATGTGGTGTAATCCATGCCTCCGCAACCATATTCAGCGGGCAATTGAGGACCAAAAGCCCCAACACCGGCCAGTCCGGGTAATATTTGGTGCGGGAATTCAGCCCGCTGCGCATAATATTCTATTATGGGTGAAAGATCTTTTTTTACCCAATCGCGAACCGAACCGCGAATAAGCTTTTGTTCTTCCGTCAGTAAATCGTCCACGCCCATAAAGTCGGGCGCCTGATAGTTGTCTTTTCCTCTGTTGGAGGCGTACAGTTCATCGAGATTTTGTGCCTGCATTTCGTTTATTTGTTTGCAAAGGTACATTGTTCCGTTTTTTTGTACATCAATACTTAACTACATTGGCAGCATGTTTTTTGTTTTTTTAGACAGTCAGGAAGTGAATTGCCCTATTGGGGTGCATGAGTTTGAGAGAAAAGAAGGGGTAAAGCTTTTTATCAGCGTTAAGGTGCAACTTAGTCATGTACCTGACATGGATCATATTTATCACACCCTGGATTACACGCAGCTGGTGGATATTGTTAACGAAGTTTCAAGCCAGGAAAGGCAATTGCTGGAAACCCTTGCGGCCGATATTGCGGCAGAAATAAATACAAAATCTTCAACAGCTATAGAGAATATCCATATCCGCATCGAAAAGCCTCAGATTCCGCATGATCGTTATAATGCGAAAAGTTGTGGAATCGAGTACATCTTGAATTGTTGACAATATGAATTAAATTTGAATACTCTTAGTATGAACTTTAAATGGAGATTTGTTTTTGTGTCGCTTTTGTTTTTCCAAAAAATTTATGGACAGCAAAACATACCCGGTATTTATGGCTGGATAGAAGATAAGGAGACCGGTGAGCGTATTGAGAACGCACTCGTCATTGACAGCAGTGACTTGCAATACACCTACTCCAACAGAGATGGCTATTACAACATGGGTATTGGCAGCGGCAGGCATGTATTGCTCTTTGCGGCAGCCGGTTATTATGCAGTGAGGATGGTGGAAGATGTTTATTCATCAACGCCTTTCAATATTCAACTAAAGCCCCTGGAGGAAAATATTGACGATACAACCTGGAATAAATACCACGCCATTTTTGATCTGCGCGGCGGTCATGTGAGTCCCACTCGAAAGCAGACATTGCAGATGAATTCACTGCTTAGTATTCCCGATCCTGTTAAGCTGTTGCAGTTTTTACCCGGAGTATCCGGCGGTATTGAAGGATTAAGCGGCATGTATGTGAGAGGTGGTAATAGCGACCAAAACCTCATGATGATGGACGGATTGCCCATTTACGGCAATGGTCATATTTTTGGTTTTTTAAGTTCATATAACCCCGAATTGCTCGGAAGCACTGAGTTTTACCGCGGTGTGGCACCGGCACGTTATGGTGGCAGGGCGGGAGCCGTGCTGGATGTGGGCATAACAGAAGGTAATACAAAGACTTGGACCGGCTCATATAGCCACGATTTACTGCTTTTTAATGCTGCGGCCAATGGCCCCTTAAACCAAAGCGGATCGGTTACCGGAAGCTTTGGACTAAGACGCACATGGCTGGATATGTTGCTGCCCAAGGATGGAGATGTGTATGCATATTATGGCCTATATGATTTAAACGGTAAAGTAACCTGGAAGGTGGATGAGCGCAATAAACTAAGTTTTTTTGCCTACAGTGGCCGGGATAAATTGGCATCAGCAATCAGCACCAGCGATGTTGACTCTCTAAACAGACAACTTGATTTTAATCTTAAATTGGGTTTTAACTGGCAAAACAACCTATTTGGTATCAACTGGGCAAAGAAAATAAATAACCGGCATTATGGAAATTTCATGGTGGGTATGACCAGAGCTTCATATAGGGTCCCTTTTGAAATTGGCAGCAGCATTAAGTCGGACACTTCGTTTTCGTCATTTCAAATAAAAACAGAAAATTCGAATGCAATTACCAATATCATTGGAAAAGCAAATTTTGAATATCGTCTCAGAACCAATGCGCACTTGCGATATGGTGGAGAAGCGGTATTGCATTCATTCAATCCTTCCATACTGTATATTTCTTTGAGTAGCGCAGGTTCAACAGGCTTGGATACCACTTTTGGGCTCGATAATAAGAGTATTGCTCCGGAGATAAGCGTGTATGGAGAATATGAAAAAAACCTGGGTGCAGGTCTGAAGGTTAATCTGGGTGGACGTATTTGGTCATTCATAGGTGATGGGAAAACCTGGATACGTCCCGAGCCACGCATCCTCATAAGTCAGATATTACAGGATCAAAAAGCGCTTAAACTGGGTTTTAGTATAGCCAACCAGGGGGTGCACAGGCTTAGCAGTGTTAATGCCAATTTACCAGGAGATATCTGGTTCCCAACGGGTGGGATTATTCGACCGCAACGCACTTTGCAGATTACGGGCGGATTTTATCAGCCATGGAAGAAAGGGTTGGAATTTAGTATGGAACTATATCTTAAATCCTTTGACGGCATCACAGACCTAACCGGTCAGGATGAAAATGATTATGAACCTCGCTATTGGGAGAGAATGCTGGCGCAGGGTACAAGCAGGGCTTATGGGATAGAATTTTTGTTGATGAAAAAGATTGGAAGACTTAATGGAATGGCTGGATATACCTTGTCTCGCAGCGATCGCAATATTCAGGACATTAACTTTGGTGAATCCTACCCATTTCGATGGGACAGACGGCACAAAATATCGTTTCAAGGGGTGTATGCCCTTCAAAAAAACTGGACTATTCAATTTAGTGGCGTTTGGATGACCGGCAATGCTGTAACGGTACCCACCGGTCAGTATTTATCTGCCGATGGCATACTAGTGCTGGATTACACTGCTAAAAATAATTACCGTATGCCTTTCTACAGTCGCTTTGATTTTGGATTTACAAAGAAATTAAAACCGTACCTGCGCAGGTCTTATAATTCGTATTACGGAGTGAATATTTACAATATCGCAGCCCGAAATAATCCGCTGCTGGTAAGGGTTGATCAGCCGGCAGGCCAGGCTGTCCAGGCTTTTGGTATTTCCTATTTTCCATTCATTCCATCAGGATTTTACAGGGTAGTTTTCTAAACCATGAAAAAAACAATATTTTTAACAATTATAACTTTAGTTCTGGCGGCGTGCGAGACAAAACTTGACCTCAGCGAAGTTAGCGGACGCACCAGGCTGGTGGTTAATGGCCTTATCAACGATCAGGATAAGGTAGAAATACAGGTTAGTAAAAGTATTCCTTTGGGCAGTACCGGTGCGGTAGAGTTTATTAACAACGCTGTAGTAACTATGCGAGATGAAAACGGGAATGCAACAGGATTTACCTACAACGTGGGTACCGATAAGTATGAAAACCTTGTATTTAGGGCTTTTGCAGGTAAATATTACAGCATAAGTGTGAAAGCGCCCGGGTTTGATGAGGTCTTTGCTGAATTGGTAATGCCTGATAAAGCATCTAAAACGCCCTCTTCATGGAAAGATTCTACCGATCTTGATTCTTCAGGTTATCCTACCGGAACTTTAACTGTAAACATAAATGACAAGGGGATATCAAACAATTATTACCGCATTTCTTTGTTTTATTACGATAATATAACTGCTACCTGGAATTCACTAAAGCCTGTTACAAAAGATGCAGCTATTGAAAATGAAGCTATTGAAAGCGATAATGGATTATGGGTTTTTTCCGATAGGAGTTTTAATGGACAGCCAAGGAGTATTCCGTTTATCACGCCATTCGGGTATGCACTGGGAACACCAAAATATCTGGTGGTGACTGAAAGTTTGAGTGAACAGTACTTTAAGTATTTCAAAAGTATAGAGGACTATAAAAAAGGTGCCGGTGTTTTTGGTGAGGCTACGCCCGTATTTTCTAATATTCGAAACGGAGTTGGTATCTGGGCAGGTAGCAGCATAGCTCGCGACACAATTCAGTGATTTTTTTGTGATTTTTAATTGTTTTTAACCCGTTTGGTTTAAAATAAACGACCTTTGCGATTTCTGTTCAAATCGTGTCAAAACAACCTGCCATACATCTTAAAAATGCGCGTCAGCATAACCTCCGTGGGGTAGATGCTACTTTTCAGCACAATAGTTTTACGGTGGTTACGGGTGTTTCGGGTTCAGGGAAAAGCAGCCTGGTTTTTGACACGCTTTTTGCTGAAGGTCAACGCCGCTATGTAGAAAGCCTGAGCAGCTACGCCCGACAGTTTATGGGCAGAATGAAAAAGCCTGAGGTTGATTATATACTCGGTCTTTGCCCTGCTATTGCAATAGAACAGAAGGTAAATACGCGAAATCCACGCAGCACCGTAGCTACATCATCCGAAATTTACGATTACCTCAAATTGTTATTTAGCAGAATCGGACATACCTATTCGCCCGTGAGCGGTATGGAGGTGAAGTGTGATAATGTTACGGATGTGCTGCAATTTGTGCAGGGATTGTCTGCCAATACCGCTGTGCTTATTCTATCGCCATTAAACGATAAAGAATTAAGAAAAGATAAACTTGAGCTATTGCGACAGAATGGTTTTAGCAGGGTTTTGGTTAACGATAACATGCGGAAAATTGAGGATTTGCTCGAAAAGGGGCACGGCGAAACCGGCGATAATTTTCTGGTGCTGGATCGCCTTACTGTTGATTTGCAGGACGAAGAGTTTTTGAGCCGGCTTACGGATGCTGTGGAAACGGCTTTCTGGGAAGGGCAAGGCGAATGTGCCATTAGGCCGGAGGACGGGAGTCTTCATGTTTTTAACAACCGATTCGAACGTGATGGAATCACATTTGAAGTTCCTACACGCGATTTTCTGAGCTTTAACAACCCTTATGGCGCCTGTCGCAAGTGCGAAGGTTTTGGCAGTGTGCTGGGTATTGATGAAGATCTTGTTATTCCCGACAAATCACTGAGCGTCTATGAGGGCTGCGTAGCCCCCTGGAAAGGAGAAACCATGGGAGCGTGGCGTGAGGATTTTATTCGGCTGGCTCTGAATGCGGATTTTCCCATTCATAAGCCCTACAAAGAACTGAGCAAGGAACAGCGAAAGCTACTTTGGGATGGTACCAAAACACTGCCCGGTATTCATGATTTCTTTCGCTACGTGGAGGAAAAATCCTATAAAATTCAATACCGTGTTCTTTCTGCCAGATACCGCGGAAAGACACAGTGCCCGGAATGTATGGGTACACGGTTGCGCAAAGAAGCAGGGTATGTAAAGCTAAGGGCAATCAATCCAGGAGAAGCCGTTCCTGAGCGAATAAATCTTCAGGAAATTCTGCTAATGAATGTAGATACAGCGTATTTGTATTTTACATCGGTAAAATACGATGAAACTGAAACAGAAATTTCCAAGCGGATCCTGAACGAAATAATAACCCGGTTATTGTTTATGAAAAATGTGGGACTGGGATATTTGAGCCTTAATCGTTTGAGTAATACACTCAGTGGCGGGGAAAGCCAACGCATTAACCTGGCCACCAGTCTGGGCAGTAACCTTACCGGCAGTATGTATATTTTGGATGAACCCAGCATTGGTCTTCACAGCAGAGATACAGAAAGGTTAATCAGTGTGCTGAAATTGCTTCAGAAAGAAGGCAATACAGTTATTGTTGTTGAGCACGACGAAGAAGTAATGAAAGCAGCTGACCAGATAATTGATATGGGGCCTTTTGCCGGTGCATTGGGCGGAGAAGTGGTTTTCAGTGGCAATTATCAGTCGCTTGTTGCAGATGAAAACAGCCTTACAGGTAAATACCTGTCGGGCAGAGAGGCTATAGAAGTGCCCAAAAATCGCCGTAAATGGAAACACAGCATTAAAATTCTGGGCGCTGAAGCCAATAACCTGAAAGAAGCCGATGTAGAATTTCCGCTGGAGGTGTTTACCGTTGTTACCGGTGTTAGCGGAAGTGGCAAGACCAGTTTGGTGAAGCAAATTCTGTATCCGGCCCTCAGCAAGGAGATTGGACAGTATATAAGTACCAAAACAGGCAGGCACATGGCTTTGGAAGGCGCTAAGAAGCTGGTAAAAGCGGTTGAGATGGTGGATCAGAATCCCATTGGCAAAAGTAGCCGTAGCAATCCTGTTACCTATGTGAAGGCTTATGATGAAATCAGGGAGCTCTTTGCCTCACAGCAGTGGAGCAAATTTAAAGGGTTTAAACCGGCTCATTTTTCCTTTAACGTGGATGGCGGGCGTTGCGATACATGTCAGGGAGAAGGGGAAACTGTCATTGAAATGCAGTTTATGGCCGACATTAAGCTTCCATGCGATGCATGCGGCGGAAAACGCTTTAAAAATGATGTTCTTGAGGTTACCTACAAGGATAAAAACATCCATGAAATTCTGCAGCTTACTGTAGATGAAGCCATATCGTTTTTTGCCGATGAAAAACCGATATATGAGAGACTCAGGCCATTACAGGATGTTGGTTTGGGTTATATTACCCTCGGGCAAGGCAGTCATACCCTTTCCGGTGGTGAGGCTCAGCGTGTGAAACTGGCATTTTACTTAAGCAAAGCCAATCCGCATAAGGATGGTGGTACTGTGTTCATCTTTGACGAACCCACAACTGGCTTGCATTTTCACGATATAAAAAAGTTGATGAACAGCTTTAATGCCTTGATTGATAAAGGGAACACCATTATTTGCATTGAACACAACCTGGATGTGTTAAAGTGCGCCGACTGGGTGCTGGATTTAGGTCCGGAAGCAGGTGAAAATGGGGGAGAATTGCTGTTTGCAGGCTTGCCCGAAGATTTGATTAAAGAACCTAAAAGCTATACAGCTAAATACCTGAAAGACAAATTATAAAAGATATTTATATCTATTATTACTTTAAGTAAACATCTGTTACTTTTTCCTTCAAAACAGCTACTTCTCCCGGAGCTGCATTTCTCGGTTTACTGACGTACCTTCTTTCCGTATAAATGACAGGTACCATCTTCTGGGTTTTGGCTTTGCTGTTTCTGGCAGCCAGTTCGGCAGCTTTCTGAATTACCGATTCCGGAAAATTCGGGCCTTTCTTTTTGATGATCACATGCGATCCGGCATAACCGCGCACGTGCAGCCATAAATCCTGCTTGGAGGCAAGTTTTAGCATGTTGTCATTATCTGCGGCACTTTTACCAATCCAGACCTCAAAGCCATCAATAGTATGTAGCTTATAAGGTTTACCTTCAGGCTGCTTTTCCGTTTGGTTAGGTGTGAGCGGTTTTATACGTTCTTCGCCTGAGGTGCTTAGCAGCGCATGCAATTCTGATTCGGCTTTATGCAGTGCAAATTCTGTTTTACTAAGATTATCAAGCAAATGCGATTTTTCAAGCCCTTCGTTCTTGGCCTTACGGTAAAAGCGAGCTGCATTTTCAGCCGCATCCATGTCCGGATTCAGCTTGATTCGTATGGGTTTATTGGTAAAAAAATCTTGCAAAAGTGCAGTGCCTACTCCTTTTTTGATTTGGTGGACGTGGGCAAGCACAATATCGCCAAGTTCTCTATAGCTGCGTCTGCTCTCAATTTCGGCTATCTGTTCCTTTAACTTAATTATCCTGGCCTTGTGCATGCTGATTTGTTTAAGCCAGTGGCTTTCCCATTGTTGTTTGGTTTGTTTTTTTCGTTGGTTTTTAACAAAATCGCGGGCAAAGGCAAACAGCCCCTCAGCGCCGGTTCCAAGTAACGCACTGCCATCTGCAGGTTTGTCAAATAATTTGGAATTGTCAGAAAAAATGCTTATATTGAGTATCGCAGTGCATTGAACCTGGTTCGCTTTCCCCAGTAAATCATTCACATTCAGTTCCCTGTCATTTTTAAGAGATAGCCTGAACATAGCCGTAGGAAAGGATATGTCATTTTCCAGCATCAGCACATTGCTCATGCGTCCAAAACCTTTTATAAGCAATTGGTTGTTCGCTTCCAGTTGAATCAATATAAGCCTCTCATTTTCAAATACAACTACATCGGTTATTTGCATTCCATGAAGAGCCTTAAACTGGCTAATGGATTTTCGACCTGGTTGTAAATTATTCTCAGGATTTAAAAAGTAAAGGTTGCCATCCACAAACTGCATAAGCAGTTGGAATATGCGCTTGTCGGCTGTTTTAAATACCAGCAGCAGTGCGTCTTTATGGCTGCTAAACGCGTCTATGAGCCTCGCGCCCTGCAATTGCTGTTTCAGGAAACAGCCTATAATCTGATAAGTGAGGGCGGATGCGTATTGCATTGGCCTACGAAATTACGCAGCTTACTGCTAATTCTTCGGCCTTAACAACAATACACACCCCTTATCCTGCCTGTTGGGGGTTTTTCTGCCCTTGAAGTTGATTCGATAGGCATATACACCTTCCTGACAGGGATTGCCATTAAAGGTGCCGTCCCAAAATTGTGTAGGGTTTTCACTCCTGAATACAATTTGTCCCCAGCGGTTATAAATAAGCATCTCAAACTCTACCGCACCAATTACCACAGATTCCAATTTATCATTGAACCCATCATTGTTGGGCGTAAAAGCATTCGGAATATAATAAACTACCGTATCTCGATAGCAATATTCGGCTTCAACACTGTCTTTGCATCCACCGGCATTTTGCACAACAAGCTTCACCGTATAGCGATTCTTTTCTCCCGTGTAATTGTGTTTAGGACTCACAGCCGGATCAAATGCCTCACTGCTGCCATCGCCCCAGTACCAGGCGCCGGAAGATGCACCAACACAGTTATTGAAAATACGCAATGTGGGATAAATAGGACTTAAACAAGGCGCTCCATTGGGAATACTGCCAATAAATGCGGCCGTGATGGCTTTGTATCCGGGTATTTCTATGCTGGTATCTACAATACAGCTGGTTTTTAGGTTTACTGCTGTAACACGATAAATGTTTCCGCTCAATGCATTGAGAGAATCGCCAATATATACAGGGCTCACATCCCATGTAAAACGATAGGGGTCGGCATCTTTCATGCGCAGTTTTATCCAGCCTTTTTGCCCAAAGCAAACAGGAGAGGAGGTTGCTGGTGAAAAATAGGGCTTGGGATGCCTGTAAATGGGAACAGCAGCCGTAGCCGGCTCACTGCATCCATCCGTAACTGTAACCATGTAAATGGTAGTCGTAGTTGGACTCACAAATGTTCCGTTGCCGGTTTGACCATTGCTCCACGAAAAGAAGTATGAGTACTTGTCTCCACCTGTCGCTGAAGCCCTCAGCCAAACAATTTCGCCAGGGCAAATGGTATCTGTTGGAGGATTTACTTTTACCTTAAGTGTATCAATTACATTTACATCAAGCGAGGTTGTGGCGGTACATGCCCCGGAAACCAAGGTATATGTAAGCGTGTGTTTACCACTGCCTGCTAAATAGGGATTAAAACTATTTCCTGTAATTCCTTTTCCGGTAAATGTTCCTCCGGGCAAATTAGCCGTTAGCAAATAGGGCGTGTTTTTAAAACAGTAATCCGTTACAGGATTAACAAACCATAGGGTTGGGGATGCGTCCACACGAATGTTGAAATTAACAGTACAACCCCATTTGTTTCGGAAAGTGATGGTTTTTGTTCCGGTTCCGGCCACAGCAGGGTTAAATGTACCAAGTGTAGCATTGGTAATGCCTGTTCCGCTAAAGGAGCCTCCTTTTTCGCCTGCCCGGCAATTGAAGGGTGCTGTATTTATACAAACAGCCGTATCTGCCTGTGCAGTGGGTTTGGGTCTAACGAATGCATTGATGGTGTCTGTACATCCGTTTTTGTTGTAAACAAGCTTATGGTTGCCAAAGCCGGCAAGTGAAGCCGTAAAGCCATTACTACCCGTAATTCCGGGACCAGTCCAAAAACCACCATCAGGATTTAGACCGAGCAGTGCGTTGTTCAACACCCGCAAGGGCGTTTCAATACAGAAAAACTGCGTGTCTTTTTTAATTATTTTGGTCGGAATGAGATATACGAACTTACGGTCTGAGCAAACCCCGTTGCGAATAGTAAGGGTGTCGATATAGGTTGTTCTGCCCAATGAAAAGAAAAAGCCGGGATCGTAATCGGGTAAATTAGGATTCACAATGCCCCTGCCTTTCCAGGTGTAGTTGGCTGATGGCCTGAAATTGGACAGTACTTTTTTACCTGCGGCCGGACAAAAAGTATCATTGGGACCTGCTTCACAAGGCAGTACGTTTAATCGGGTGGTATCTTTACAACCGCCACCATTCCAAATTATCAACTTGGTGCCTGCTCCGCCCATTTGACTGGGATTGTACCAGCCCCAGTAAGAATTGGTTAATCCGGGAAACCAATTGGGGTATATTCCTTTTGGCGAAAAAGCAAGCGTATCGGAGGTTCTGGATTCGCAGGTGGTGTCAAACTTGGGAACTACCATGTTTTCAACCCTTATGGTTTTTACACTTTTGCAGCCCTTCCATGTGTAGGTATCCTGATAAATGCCCGGAACATCGGGGTTGAATATACCGGCAGACGTTATTTTTGGCCCACTCCATGTTCCCCCAAGCGGACCATACCACCAAACGGCCTGGGGTGGTTTTCCGGGACAAAAAACATTTTCCAGATTCCACGGAGCGGTAGTATTAACAAAAACGGTATCTGAACAACTGCCAACCTGATACCATACTTTGCATTTTCCCCAGAATACAGAAGGCTTGAACTCACCGGTTGTTGAGTTTACAATTCCGGTCCCCATCCATTTGCCACCGGCTGGCGTCGCTCTCAGGAAAATATTGGGGCCATAGTAGCAAATTTCGGTATCTGCCATTGCCACGGGCGGGTCCAGAACGACAATATCTACCGTGTCAGCCGAAGGTATGGAGGAGCCATCGGTTACCCTAAGAATATATCTTGTATTGGTATTGGGGCAAATTCTGTGAGGGCCTGCACCGGAAAGGGTGGGTGTCCAGGTATATACGTATTTAGATGTATTTCCTCCACTGACAGTAGCGCGCAGCCAGGTACAGCTGCCTTTACAAATGGTGTCGGAATCAGCTTTAAGAATAACTTTAAGTGGACAATCAGATACATTGAAAATCAGTTTACTGGTTGTTAAGTATACACTATCGCAAAAATCTTTCCAATAAACATTAAGCTGAAACGTATAACTTCCATTTAGGAACAACGGACCATTTGTGTTTACCGAGAATATAGTGGCTTTCCCTCCGGTGCAGTTGTCGGGCGTGATAGACGTGATTCCTAAGCCGCCAAAGGGACCTGTTAACGATCCAAGCAATGCTTTTATACTGTCACACGGGATATTTCGGTTGCTATTTACTTTAAAGGAAGTTGCATTGCATTTTACTGTGCCATTTAATGTGAACAATGGAGTGGGAGGCGGAACAATGGTAGTAATAATATCGGCTTCCCAGCCATAGCAGGCAACACTTTTATCGCTTTTGAAATGAATGGTTATAAAACTGTCCTTACTTACAATGGTCTCCGGCCCCTTACTGCCACTCCATTTTCCCAGCAAGGTGGCAAATGTGTCTTTGCCATCGAAAATACGGAGAATATCATTGTCCTTTTCTGTGCAGAACGATTTGAATTTCAGCGTAATGCTTTTGGCACCCGGAACACTTAAGGTAAGTGTGTAATTTTCATTATGGTCATAATCGCCTTTGGTTCTACCCTTTTCACTATCCTTGAAAACACCTTTGCACACCCTTACGCGGCCATTTTGCATAAAAACTTCCGTTTGGGCTGCCGAAAAGTGCGCCCAACCTGTCAAAAACAATATGCAGGCCAGCTTATTAAACATCAGCGGGTTATAGTGATTTCAGGGGTTTTGATGGGGTTACTCCAATTTCCTGCGCGGTCTTTAATCCTTACTGTAAATGATGTTGTTTCTATGTTTCCGGTGCCCAATAAAAACACATTCTTTAGGTTCATCATCATTTGACCTTTAATGCGAATTTTAGCATCCACAGGTGCCATGGGCGGAACATAGTAAAAATCAGCCTTGGCGAGCCTTTCATCCTGCACTTCCAGGCTGTTGATGTCGGCATTGTCATGGCCCAAATCACCGTCTCCATCTTCGTAATTGAAAGTGATTTTAAGTGAATCAGTAAATTGTTCGACCTGGGTAGGTTCAATTTTAACCAGGGCTATTCTCGGAATTGGATTACCCGTTGTATTTACCACTTCCTTACAACTGTTCAGTATTGGAAATGCAAACAGGATCAATATGCTGAAAAACACAATTCTCATGGTATTCTAAGGGCAAAGTATTTTTTAAGGAAGAACATGCTGTTGGTGTTAGGCAGCTGGTAATTGTTGTTGACATTATCGCTGCAGGTAATACGGAACCAAACCACATCATAAGACTGCATGCCTGAGGTTGAAAAGGGATAATACCATACATAGGGTGTAGAAGTTGCATACAAACCGGGGAGGGTTTTCGGCGTTCCTTTCACCAGTGGTTTTTCGTTGGCAGGGTCAAAATTCTCAGGGTTAGTAGACCAGTTTATGCTCATTCCTGTCAGGTTGTCCTGATTTAGCACATCGTCTGCAAGAGCAAACCAAAGCTCCAGGTTTTGGCCTGCCTGTGCAACCATGGGTTCATACTTACCACCTCTGCCAATGGGAGAGCCATTTAACAAAGCCTGCACGCCCATAATCTGCGGAGGAAAATTCACCGGACCGGGCTTATTGCCCTTGGAATCGGGAGCGCCTTTGTTAATCCACTGTTTCAGGTTGTTGAGTAATTTATCTTTTACAGCCGGATAATTACTTCCCGGATCCAATACAAGTGGCATTATGCCTGAGTTTCCACCCAAATCCACAGTCATTCGGTATGTGATGATGCTTGCATCCGCATTGCCAGGTAATACACGGGCGTTAAAGGTGCCGGCTTGGTCGTTTTTAATGGGTTTGACGTTCACTAAAGAAGCGAAGGAGCTTTCAACGGTTCTGAAATCCGGCTCGAAAGTGCCGTCATGGCAACCACTATTGGCGCAGGTCGGTGCGAACAAATCTCTGTGCAAGCCCTGAATACTGGTAGCATCGGCAGATGAATCGCGGGAGCTAGTAGTATCCCTGTTTATCTTAATAGGTTTGCCATAAGGATTATCGCTAAGAGAACCTTCTTTTTTGCATGCAATTCCAAAGACAAGCAAGGAAGATAAAACTGCCGGTATTATATGCCTCTTTTTCATCACATTCTCAGAAATAAACTTTTAGACTGAGGGTCGAGATACGGACTGGCCTTAACTTCATCGTAAACACCAAATATATCTGCAATGGTTGGGACAATATCCGTGAGCTTGCCTACTTTATTGTTTTCAGAGCCTACTGTCATTTTGGGGACATTCTTGCCTACCATTACCGACCAAACACGCATGGCATTGGCATCGCTATGGTCATAGGCATACCAGTCATTTTCGTCCAAAATAGGGTTGGGGTTGAGGTTCCTGCCACATTCCGGTGCAATGATCATGATGGTTTTTCCCGACATTTCCGGAATATTGTTTTGAATATAATTCCATAGCCAGCCCACAGAATGATCAGCCCTGTGCAGACTGCGCAAGTAACCGGTAAAATTGCTATGACAACCGTCTACAGCACTCATATTCAAGGTGAGGAACTTGGGCTTAAAGTGACGCAAAACCTCGGCGGCATAGCTTATGGTAACTGCATCGCCGTTATCGGAAACCGGAGGACGTGGAATAAGCCCCTGATCCTGCCGCTGAAATACTGCACGGATAAATTCCTTGATTTTGGTTTTTTCTTCGTCCGTATTTTTTATGGTTTCCAGTTGATCCACGGATAAACCAAAACTCTGGTCCAGGAAGTTCTTCATAAAATACATGGGTTCCAGTTCGGCCCGAGAGTATGGCTTGCCATTACCTAATATTTCTCTGCCAACTCCACCGAAAGTATAAGGGGCAGCAAACATATTGCCGCCATATTGAAGTCCGTAATCCGCATTTTTACTGCTGTTCAGCAGGGGAGTGCTGTTGCCTAGGCCATTGGCAATAAACCACGTATCAAGAGCCGCAAAACCGGCATGTTTTCTCAGGTATTCAAAAATGGTGGGGTATTTGGGTCTTGTTTTAAGGCCCTGTGCCGTGCCTAGGCTTCCTGTAATGAGGGTGTTGAGACCAACATAATGTCCTGCTGAAATGGCCGACATTTCTTTAAAAACCGTTCCTGTATCTTCCATGCTTTGGCTCAGAATTCTGGGAATGGGTTCACTTCCTCGGGTGGCACCGCCTCCGGGGTCTGTACCATAAACAATTTTACGGTCTGGGGCGATTCCGGTAAACAGGTTGGGCATGATGTTACCGGCTGCACCTGTCACTTCCTGGCTGTCGTCCAGATAACGCTGCAAAACACTTTCTTGCTGCCGAACACCACCGGCAAACATCACCATAACTACATATTCGGCTTTGGGTGCATTGGTCCTGGCAAACATTCTGCCGGTGGGCAAAATGTAAGGGGCTGCAACCGTACCGGCCGTTACCATTCCGGTTTTCTTGAAAAAATCTCTTCTGTTCATGGTTGTTTATTAATAGTACTGGTATTCATCGCTCACGGAAAAGGCAGTGTAAACCATCTCGACCGATACGTTAGGATTGCTGTTTATGTAATTGATAAAAAAGGTCTTTTCTCCCTCAGAAGGATACCTCAGAAAAAAGCGCTTATAGCATTTTTCTACAAATGCGGCTACATCGGCTCGCATCTCGCTGTCTTTAGGGATTTTTAGCGTTGATGTATTGAAATAGTTACTCAAAACCATTTCATTGGCAACATTGCGATCTCCTATGCTGTATACAACATTCTGTGTTTTATAGAGCCGAGTGGGAGAGATAGGCACCTGATACAAGTTTGTGTAAAGAATGGAAATGTATTCCGCATCAGATTTTCGTTTGGTTTTTAGGCTTTTATCTTCATAAACAACCTTGTCATTCACTCCATAGGAAACGTTTTTCTCCTTGGTGCATCCGGAGAACAGTAGAAATGCAGAAAAAATGACGGGGATGATTTTACCTGAACTGTGCATATTCATCGGTTTTGATTACGGCTTTTTGTACTTCCTGTAAATTGTTGCTGCGTATGTAGTTGCCCAGCAGATTGATAACTTCCTGTGTGTTGGCATCTCTTTGCAGCAGTAAATAATAAACCCATCGTATTTGTGCTTCATAGAACTCAGGTGTATGGGTTAAGACATCACAATATTCATTTTTGTTGGCTGCCCATCGACCAAAAATTTGTCTGGGTATGTTTTTATCAATAATATCATATGCAGCCGAGAACTCATCTTTGATAGGCTGGCGCTGAAACAGATCATCAAAACTGGCATTTACATAATTGAAGCTGTTCATATTGATTTGGTCATAAATAGAGTTATTCAGCATGGCAGCGCACATGTCACTGTATGTGGCCTTGTTTTTTAGTAGTTTATACCTGCTGTTCAACACATCTCTGTATTGCTTTTGGGCTGCTTTGGCTGAGTATACACCAACCGAATCCCCATTTAAACGGGAAATTGTTATGCTAAACTCAAGAATGCCAATATTCTGTGCGATATCAGCGTCGCTGGCTCCTTCCAGAAATCGGGCTTTACTCAAATCATAAATACGCTGTATGGCAGCATGCCGGTAAGTGGAATCCCCGGGGTGATAGGTTGTATCATACAACAGCTTGCTAACCAATGTGTCCCGGGCATGGATGCTTAGTTTGTTCCTCTTTAGGAATTCAGTGTGGTAAACCCGCTCTGTATCGGTTGGCTCACGCCCCAACAGATCAATAAAATAACGGTTTACATAATTCTCAACTTTGATGGTGGGCACAGACCGGTAATCCGGCGGCTGATTGCCGGAAATGAGAATGTCTTCAGTTTTCGTGCACGAAGAAATCAGCAGAAAAACCAGGCTGAGGGGGAGGGTAAACTTCAACACTATCACAATGTTAAACAATAAAATTGACAATTCAAAGAAATTGATACATATTGGCAATAGTTAAATATAGTTATAATATTAATATACAATCATATAGAATTATATATTAAAATCTTTTATTGATTATATTGCATCAAAAGCTTTTTGTGGATAAAACAATAGATTTTCCTGGCTTTACTTATATTTGTGCTGATTAACTAATAGAAATGGCGTTTTATCATAAATCTGGACAAATTCCCGCAAAAAGACACACCCAGTTTCGCAAGCCCAACGGAGAGTTGTATGCAGAGGAACTGGTTAGTACTGAAGGCTTTAACAGTATCTATTCACTGATCTACCATTGCCATCCACCCACACTGGTCAGTCATATCGGCGATCCTTTCAGTATAGAGCCAAAAATTGCCATGCCTAAAAATATGCAGCACCGCAGTTACTTGACCTGGAATGTGCCTTCAAAAGCCGATTACATAGAAAGCCGGAAGGTCTTATTGATGAATCATGATATCCATATTGGAGTTGCAGCTCCCACTGAGAGCATGAAAGACTATTTCTTTAAAAATGCCGATGGTGATGAGGTGCTATTTATTCACGAAGGAGAGGGATTTCTTGAAACCATATACGGTCGCATTGATTTTGAGTATGGCGACTATCTCGTAATTCCCCGCGGAACCATATATAAGCTGCATTTTAACGGCACAAGCAACCGAATATTTTTTGTAGAATCGCCTAGTCCTGTTTACCCTCCCAAACGCTACCAGAACAGCATGGGTCAGTTGCTGGAACATTCGCCCTATTGCGAGCGGGATATAAAACTGCCTCACAGTATTCAAACCCATGATGAAATGGGGGAGTTTAAGGTAATGATTAAAAAACAGGAATCCATTTGGCCATATACCTATGCTACACACCCTTTTGATGCGGTAGGTTGGGACGGATTTTTGTACCCTTTTGGATTTAGCATTCATAATTATGAGCCCATTACCGGCAGGCTACACATGCCGCCACCTATTCATCAAACATTTGAAGGCAGGGGATATGTGATTTGCAGTTTTGTACCACGGCTTTACGATTACCATCCATTGAGCGTTCCTGCACCTTACAACCACAGCAATGTGGACAGCGATGAGATTCTGTATTACGTTGACGGCGATTTTATGAGCCGCAAACATGTGGAACGCGGCATGATTACACTGCATCCAAAAGGCATTCCTCACGGACCGCATCCCGGAACAGTGGAAAAGAGCCTGGGGCAGAAAGAAACCCGCGAACTGGCCGTGATGATTGATCCTTTTTCTCCCTTAATGATTACAGAAGAAGCCTTAAAACTGGAAGACCCTACTTACTGGAAAAGCTGGGTAGAATAAATTATTATATACTTGAAAATGAAAACTTTGAAACTTTTAAGCATCCTTATTTTAGGGTGTGTTTTTATCACATTGCAGGCACAGACAGGCCCCAATAACTATAGCAAAAAGGTAAATAAAACGTATAAAAAGCTGGTAAAAGCCGCATCGAGGCAAAACCACATGCTTGAAGGGGACAAGCAGGCCACCCCAAATCTTTTCTGGGCACAGGAATATATTGCTACCATGGATCCTGCCACAGGCAAACCAACCCCTGAAAACATACTGACGGCAATACAACAAAGCGGAGCCACTAAAAATTTGAGCCGCAGGGCCATGCCTGGCATGAGCGTTACTCCCTGGGTTGAAAGAGGTCCCAATAATGTAGGCGGTAGAACCCGCGCTCTGTCATGGGATCCCATTGATCCTACAGGTAAAAAAGTTTGGGCTGGTGCTGTTACCGGCGGATTATGGTACAACAATGATATTACGGATGCAAATAGCAAATGGGTTCAGGTAAGCGGCTTATGGAGCAACCTCACTGTAAGTTGTCTGGCGTGGGATCCAAATGCGCCGGGAACTGGCTATGCAGGAACAGGAGAGGGTTTTGGTACCAGCAGCAGCACCTCCAGAGGGTTTGGTATTTGGAAAACTACAGATTCAGGTAAAACATGGAATCAGCAATCGTCTACCACCACCTTCTATTATGTACTGGATATAGTAGTGAGAAATGAAAGTGGCAGCAGTGTGGTTTATGCTGCCATTGATGCCAATACTTACCAGGGAACTACATTTGGTTTGAGCAATTATGGCCTGCATCGCAGTACCAATGGTGGCAGTAGCTGGACCAATGTAATATCCAGTGCCCCTAACGGGCAAAAATTTGCGGTAGCTGATATTGAAATAGCTGCTGATAACCGAATCTGGATTGGCACGCGCAACAATCCTTATGTAGGCACCGATCGGGGAGCCGGTCGTGTAATGTATAGCGACAATGGCACAACCTGGACTACCAGCTATACACATACCAACAAAACCGGCCGGGTAGAAGTGGCCACAGCGCCGGGAAAACCCAGAACTATTTATGCCATGATTGAGCACAACCTGACTGTGGATGCCATCATCGCTACCTACGACAAAGGAGCCAACTGGACGTCAAGAACCGAGCCTGATGATGCCGACAATGGCATTCCCAATACGGATTTTTCGAGAGGTCAGGCCTGGTATGATTTGATTTTGGCTGTTGATCCCAATGATTCCATGATTGTGTATGCAGGTGCTATTAATATATTCAGAAGCGCCAATGGTGGTAGTTCATGGACACAGATTAGTAAATGGGCAAATAATGCCAATATGAACACCCTCAATTGTCCGTATGTTCATGCAGATCAACATGCATTTGTTTTTAAACCCGGCAGCAGCACAACCTGTATTATAGGTAATGACGGTGGTGTATTCTATAGCAATAATATTGGCTCAGCTGCTACCAGTTCAACTGCCATTGCAGAGCGCACATACGATTACAGCACCACGCAGTATTACTGGGGCGATATGGCGCAAACTTCAGGTTCCAACCTCATGATTGCGGGCGCCCAGGACAATGGAAGCCACCGATTTACCACAGCTGGTAAAAATGCCGTAGGTGGGCTCACAGGTGGTGATGGTGCTTATTGTTTTATATCGCAATCCAATAGCAACAAACAAATTACTAGTTATGTGTACAATCAGTATTACTACACACTGGATAACTGGACAACACCAACAGCTTTTACGTTAAATAATGATGGTGCCACCGGTCGTTTTATCAATCCTGCAGAATGGGACGATAACGGTAGTGGTTTATTTTCTGCAAAAGGAACCGGAACTTTGTATAGACGCACTCTGACAACAGCCCCGGGTACGCTTCAAACCATCACATTTGGCGGCAGCAATTATGCCAGTGCTATAAAAGCCTATAAATTGGGTACAGGTAAAACCAGATTATGGGTAGGGAATGAGGCCGGCAAATTGTATGTAACGGATGATGCCTGGGCTACAATGCCTACATTCACAGATAAAACCGGGACCATCAATGCAGGTAATATTTCCGATATAAATGCACTTAGAGGAGGAGATACAATGGCTGTAACCTTATCTAATTATGGTATTCGCAATATATACCTAAGCTTAGATGGCGGTACTACATGGACACAAAAGGAAGGCAACCTGCCTGATATTCCGGTATGGAGTATTTTACTGAACCCAATCAAACTGGGCGAAGCTATTATTGGTACTGAAACCGGCATTTACGGCACCGACAACATATTTGCTACAAGTCCGGTTTGGACAGCCTATACCACAGGGATTGGTTTCGTGAAAATGCGCAACCTTCGCTACAGACCCGCTGATAAAATGATTATGGCGGTGACGCATGGGAGAGGAGTGTTTACCAGCGATGCCTGGGCTAAAAACCTGCCCATTCCGGCTTTCGGAACCAGCAGCCGCGACGTATGTACCAATCAGGGTGTTACTTTTACAGATAGTACACTGAATGATCCAACTGCCTGGAGCTGGACAATTACACCGCGCAATATGGTTTACTTATCTGGTACAGACAGTACCAAAAAGAATCCGGTGGTGCGTTTTACCAAGGGCGGAGTTTATCAGGTGAAACTGACTGTCACCAACAGCATTGGCAGTAATTTCATTGTGAAATCAAGCTGGGTAACTGTTACAGACACTGTTCCATTTACTGCTACTGTGAATATGAGTCGCACCAGCTTTTGTAATGGCGATACATTTACATTGTCCGTGAGTGTACCTACTGCTTTACAGGGAACCATAACTTCCTATTCCTGGAGAAGAAATACAGCCAACACAGTTTCAACGGCAACCTATAACCTGGCACCTATAAAAAACGACAGTTTTAGTGTTTTGCTCAGCAGCAACAAAAAGTGTGTATCACCGACCAGCTATCGCACAGCAGTAGTGAAACCAACAGTTTTTGATATTGTGAATGCATCGGCAAAAATGTCTGCAGGAACCGGATGTACAGGACGACCATTAACACTGAGTGTTACAGGAACAAATACCGACAGCAGTCCAAGCTGGAACTGGTTTAAAAATGGTAATCCTGAATCAGGTAATTTACCCACACTAAGCATACCATCACCAGCAAATGGCGATAAATACTGGGCTACGGTAAATGTAAGCGGGCCATGTGTGAGACCGACCAATTTGATTAATTCGGATACGGTTAGTTTGGTAATCAATAATACGCCTGCATCGCCACAGGTAACCAGAAATTTTGATACCTTGTTTGCGCAAAACATGGGCAGCGGAACCTATCGGTGGTTCAAAGCAGGTGTTCTGGCGGGTAATGGCATGATTTTCAGGGCAACTTCCAATGGAAATTATCGTTGTGTTTACACCGAAAATGGCTGTGCCAGCGATACCAGCCAGACACTAATTTTCAACAGCCTGAGATTGCAGGATATCGGTAATTTGCAGGTGCTGTATCCAAATCCTGCGTCATTGTTTGTTATGTTGCCTGCTGAATCATCCGTAAACAGTTATGCGGTTATTTTAGACAGCAAAGGTAGTTTGGTGAAGACTGTAACATTAAAGAATGCAGTCAATTATGCTTTTAAGGTTGATATTAAAGAGTTAAAACCTGGCAGTTATTTTATCCAAACGGTTACCGGAAAGTCATACAGATTTATTAAAGAATAACCATTGCGCATAAGAATAGGCGGTGTACCTGAGCATTTTAATCTGCTATGGCAAATGCCATATACCAGGGAAGTGTTCAGAAGCAGAGGCATCACCTATGAATGGTTTGATTTTCCGGGCGGGACCGGAGCAATGTCTGAGGCCTTAAAAAACAGGGAAATTGACATTGCTGTTATGCTTACAGAAGGTGCCATTGCTGCCATAGCTGGAGGAGAAGATTTTGCCATACGGTTACCATTTGTCATGTCGCCGTTAATCTGGGGCGTATTTGTGAATGCAAACAAAACAAATGAAGAACTTCCTGTATTGCAGCAGGCCAGGTTTGCGGTAAGTCGTTTGCAAAGTGGAAGTCATTTGATGGCTAAGTTTTTTGCCAATCGAGAGGCTGGAATTACGCTCAGTGATGAACCGTTTGTTATCACTCAGCATATAGATGGAGCGAGAAAAGCATTGGCTGAGGGCAATGCAGATTATTTTCTTTGGGAAAAATACATGACTTCCATTTGGGTTGATAAGGGAGAATTTAGGCAAATTAGTGAAATAACCGCACCATGGCCGGTATTTGTATTTGTAACCCAAAAACATGATCTGGCTGATTTTATTATGTTAGCCGAATCCTTACAACAATCTTTGGAGAATTTCTATTGTGGCAATATTATGGATTGGATTGTACCATTATCAGAAAAATACAATATATCAGAAGAGAACGTAAGGCATTGGCTGTCTAGAATAAAATATTATGATGGCAATGGTTATTGGCCTGACAGAATATCGGCAGCAGCTTTGATTATGAAGGCAAATGGTATGTTAAGAACTTTACCTAAGCGCACAGATTTAATCGTTACATAATTTACATTATGTTAAGTTATAGTTTTAAAAATAAAGGGAATCTCTTCCCTTTATTAGTTTTTACTTAATAGACTCAAGGTTTTTTATCTGTGCACTATAAGCCTCGGCGGATGCCTTATCTCCCATCTCAACAGCGCACTGTTTGAGTGCTTTGTAAATATTTATTTGGTCGGCAATACCATAAGCTGAGTTCTCACTGGCTTTTTCCAAATGACCTCTTGCACGACCAAACAAAGAAATCAGACTTGCGTTCAATTCCTTCATTTTAGCTGCATTAGCCCTGGACATTTGATCATAATACTTTTTGCTTTCATATTTCATAAATGCTAGACCTAGGTTGAACTGAGCGTCATAATTGAATTCATCAAGTTCAACGGCTTTCTGATAGTCAGCAATACACGCTTCGTATCTCCCACCTTGTTCATTTAAATAAGCCCTGGTGTAATACCATTTTGAGTCAGGGTTGGTTTCCAATTGTTTGTTTACATCATCCATTAGCTTTTCTACCTTATTAATAGAAACAAAATAATTAACGAGTACCTGAAACATATTATTATCAGCCGGTGCTCTTTCCAGTCCCACACGAATCACTTTTTCAGCACCTGAAGTATCCCCGGCTTCCATGTAAAACTTGCTCATTGCTTCAAATACTACAGTAGAATTAGAGCCTTGATCTATTAGAGATTGCAAAATCTCTTTTTTAACAGCGGGATTGTTAGATACCATGGCTAAATTCGCATATCTGTCTACCAAAAACTTCCGTTTGATGTTTTGTTTTTCCAATGAATTAATGGTAGCAGTATCTATTTTTACCATTTCATCGTACAGAAAAATGATGATTTTGTAGTATTCGAGCAAGTCATCATACTTCTTCTCTCCCAGCAATTCTTCAGATTCATTGAATGCAACCCCAAAGCTGGTGGCACATTCAAGAGATGCTACATCAATATCATCGGTAAGTTTCTTATCTGCAGATTTAATAAATTGCATCATACTGTAGCCTGATTTAAGGCCTGAACCCGCTGATCCTTCTTTTAATAACTCATTGCCGCGCATATTGAAGACCCTGCTGTAAACCATAGCGCGCGCAAGCCACATGCGATTGTTATTGGCGGTTTTAGGATCTTTATAGGCTTCATCAATATAATTCTTACCTTCAAGTACATCACCGGCACTGTTACTTTTTTCACCCTCAATGGCATAAAAAGCACTCTTTACTTTAGACATCTGAGCCTGTGCTATCCCTGATATCAGGCAGGCGGCCAAGATTAAGCTTAATTTTTTCATATTATTCAGTTACTGGATTTTCGGGTGTAATAGCATCGCCGGCATCTGTGGCTTCTCCTCCTTCAGTCAATTCATCTTCACCGTCTTCGCGTGGAACGGCTGCAATTCCGGCAATGCTGTCTTTTTCTTTGATATTAATGAGACGCACACCCTGTGTAGCCCTGCCCATAATTCTCAGTTTATCGGCAGCCATACGAATAGTCATGCCGCTTTTATTGATGATCATGAGTCCGTCAGCGTCGGTAACGGGTAGTATACCTACCAAATCACCCGTTTTTTCGGTAATTTGAATGGTTTTTACTCCTTTTCCTCCACGCCCTGTGATTCTGTAATCATCCAGGTCGCTTCGTTTGCCGTATCCTTTTTCGCTAACTACCAGCATGGTGGCTTCCTTATTATCAGGATTAACACAAACCATGCCAATTACTTCGTCTTTGGCGCCTTCCAGCGTCACGCCCCTTACCCCGGCTGCGGTTCGGCCCATAGGCCTAACTGTTTTCTCGGAGAATCGAATGGCTTTGCCACTCTTTTTGGCAATGAGCACTTCACTGTTTCCATCGGTAAGGCAAGCCTGAAGCAACTCATCTCCTTCCCTAACCGTAATTGCATTGATACCATTGGTTCTGGGACGGCTATACGCTTCCAGTGAGGTTTTCTTTACTGTTCCTCTTTTGGTTACCATAATTATGAAGTTATTGTTCAGATAATCTTCATCTTTCAGGTTTATCACATTCAAATACGCCTTAATTTTATCATCCTGTGGTATTTGGATAAGATTCTGTATTGGTCTTCCTTTAGTTGCTTTTTGGCCTTCGGGAATTTCATATACTTTCAGCCAGAAACACCTTCCCTGTTCTGTAAACAGCAATAGATAGTTGTGCGTACTTGCAACAAAAAGGTGTTCTACAAAATCTTCATCTCTGTGTGCTACGCCACGCAAGCCTTTGCCGCCGCGGTTTTGTTCTTTATATTCTTCGAGCCTGGTGCGCTTGATATAGCCCATGTGGCTAATAGTAACCACCACTTCCTCATTCGGAATAAGATCTTCTATGTTGATTTCCTCTGCGTTGAACTCAATGCGGGTCCTGCGCTCATCGCCATACTTATCTTTTACTTCCTGCAATTCGGTTTTGATAATGCCCATGCGCATTTCTTCGCTGGCCAAAATACTCTCCAGGTATTCAATTTCCTTCATAACCTCATTGTATTCGTCACGGATTTTATCGCGCTCCAGACCGGTGAGTCGTTGTAGACGCATGTCCAGAATGGCTTTTGACTGAATTTCAGACAAACCAAACTTTGACATCAGGCCATCTCTGGCTTCATCCGGAGTGCGGCTGCTGCGAATCAAGGCGATTACCTCATCGAGGTGATCGAGCGCAATGAGCAGACCTTCCAAAATATGGATGCGCTTTCTTGCTTCTGATAATAGGTAGTTGGTACGGCGCAACACAATCTCGTGTCTGTGATTCACGTAGTGGCGAATCATATCCTTAAGATTGAGCATTTCAGGTTTTCCGTGAACCAGCGCAATGTTGTTTACAGAGAAACTGGTCTGCAGCGGTGTATATTTATACAGTTGATTGAGAATAACATTGGGTATAGCATCTCTTTTTAAATCGAATACCACACGCATACCCTGCCTTCCGCTTTCATCGCGAACTGCCGATATACCATCAATGACTTTTTCGTTGATTAAATCAACGGTTTTGATAATGATTTGTGAAGGTGTAACCTGATAAGGAACTTCTGTTACCACAATCATTTCTTTTCCTGTGGAAGAAGTTTCAAATTCAGCTTTTCCGCGAATAACAACCCGTCCCCTACCCGTTTCGAATGCGTCCTTGAGCCCTTCCACACCATAAATCACGCCGCCTGTTGGAAAATCCGGTCCTTTTACGTGCTGCATCAACTCAGAAATTTCAATCTCGTTGTTATCAATGTAGGCACAAATACCGTCGCAAACTTCTGTGAGATTGTGAGGCGCCATGTTGGTAGCCATACCCACGGCAATACCGCTGGCGCCATTTACCAGCAGATTGGGGATCTTAGCCGGCATAACGGTGGGCTCTTCCAGACTTTCATCAAAGTTGGGCCTGAAATCAACCGTATCCTTGTCAATATCGGTCATCATTTCCTCCGCCAGCTTACGCAACCTGGCTTCGGTATAACGCATCGCTGCGGGTGGATCGCCATCGATAGAACCAAAATTACCCTGGCCATCCACCATAGGATAGCGCAGACTCCAATCCTGGGCCATACGCACCATGGTATCATATACGCTGCTATCACCGTGTGGGTGGTACTTACCCAACACCTCTCCTACAATACGGGCAGATTTTTTATAAGGCCTGTTGGAGGCAAGCCCCAGCTCAACCATTCCATATAAAACCCTGCGGTGAACAGGCTTTAAACCATCCCTCACATCAGGCAGTGCGCGGGAAACAATTACCGACATCGAATAATCGATGTAGGCGGTTTTCATTTCATCCTCAATGTTTATTGGGATGATTCTTTCATTCAACTCTTCGTTACTATCCATTTATTGATAACTCGTTGCAATTTACATGGTTTTAGCCCATTTCAGGCGTGGGTTTTGCCCACATTTTATGGACATTTGACACCATTGTGACCAGCCCAAAAAATAAGGGCTGTGCAATTTTACACAGCCCTTATTATTTTGCTTAATCGGTTATTAACGATAATTCTTATCGTGCTTAGTTCCTTTGGGTGCTTCCAATATCTTGTATTTACCTTTACCTGAAGCATCCAGCATCTGTACTTTTCCATAGCCCAGCTTTTCGAGTCTTTCCTTCAATAATAGCATATCGCCGGCAACGAGTATGGTCATTTTGTCAGTTTGAAGATTCTGTTTCGCAAGCGCATTTAGCTCTTCGCGCGTGAGCTTTTTCAGTACTTCCTGTTGCTGTTCAGCAAAGTTCTCTGGCAATTTGCGCATAGCTATTTGCATAATGTAAGAAGCCTTTTGACCATTGGATTCATATTCCAGCGCCTCGCTGGCCAGCAATGCATCCTTGGTGAATTTGAATTCCTCTTCGCTTAAACCTTCATTTTTATACTTATTCAGTTCATTTACAATCTCAAAAATAGCGCTGTCAGTGGCATTGGCTTTAATACCGGCAGAAATACCATAGTGACCTTTAATATCGTCGTAAGCGCCATTAAAGCCGCTTCTGATACCATACGTCCAGGCTTTATCTTCCCTGATTTTCAGGTTCAGGCGGCTGTTGAAATTGCCACCCAGCGCAAAATTCATCACATTGCTTTTGAACATTTCACCGGTAGCGTCATATGATAAACCGGGCATACTGATAATCAGATCGCTTTGGTCGGCATCCACGTATTCCACCCCAAATATCTGTGAGGTTTTAAACTGCGGGAATTCGGTGGGTTTCTGAATGGTTACATTTTTCTTTTGCCATTTATTCAGGAATGCCAGTTTTTGGTAGGTTTCATCGGCATTCATGGGACCAACCACAACGAGTCTTGAAACCTCAGGTGCAAAATACTTATCATAGTATTTTTTGCAACTTTCCAAAGTCACGGCTTCATATTCTCCGGCACCTACATACATCCCCAGGCTCGTTTGTCCGTAGCGCAGGGCTCTGATGGCATTTGCCGCACCCGCACCACGATCACGCAGACTGCTTTTGGCATTTTCACGGATACGTTTTTTGTCTTTTTTGAATTCATCTGCATCCCAGCGAGGCTGGAACATCATTTCTTCAAGCAATACCAGGGCTGCATCCAACTTGTCTTTTTCGCAACTTAAGAATACTGAGGTTGATGCGCTGCTGCTGCCAAAGCGTATGCCTGCACCAAGTTTTTCCAGTTCATTTTCCAGTTCTTTTGCAGTGCGCTTTGCGGTTCCCACATTCATGGCGGAAACCATCATATCTGCTGTTCCGAACGGCACATCAGCGCCTTCAAGCAATCTGCCCCCATCAATGCTCATAGATACAAGTACCTGCTGGGTTTCTGTGGTAACAGACCCCAAAATTTCGAGGCCATTATCCAGTTTTTTGCGGTAAATACCGGGGATTTTAACTGTTTTAGCCTCACCGGGAACGGGGCGAACACTGCGATCAAAATTATCTACCGTAGGCTTGTGAACAAGGTTGCTGTATTCTGCTTCCGCTACAGGATTTTTCTTGCCGGCATTGGGGTTGAAGCTTTGATACTGAGGTTTTTTCTCACCATCGGCAACATCCATGGGATCAATAACTACGGTGCTGGAGTTTTTCCCTTTCAGGTATTTGCGGTAAACGCGCATAATATCTTCACGGGTAATATTTCTGTAGCGGTTGACATCATCTTCAAGATTGGCCATTTTGCCTTCGGCATTTTTGATATCCAGGTACCAGAAATTAGATAGGTAATTGGCTTTGGTACTAACATCTTCAAGACCGCTGCTGTAATTACTGAGAATATTAGCTTTTGCACGCGCCAGGTCATCATCACTGAAGTTATCATACTCAAATGAGTCCAGCATAACCTTAAGTTTGTTTTGAAGGAATTTTACATCCTTATCCCAGGGGTAAGCTACCATCAGGAAGGAAAATTCACCTGCAAGTTCATGATTAATCGTACTTAGGGGATTGTTGTTTGAACTAGCCTGCAATGCAGATTCATTTTCAACGAAACGTTTGTACATGGGTGAATTACGGGTACCACCCATTAAATATGCCAACACATCCATTGGGGCTTCATCAGGGTGTCCAACAGGTGCTGCTGTGAAGGTTGTATAAACCAAAGGTAATGAGGCATTGGGGTCTTGGTAGCCTTTTACTTTGCTTTCGGGAAGTACAACAGGCGGAACGCGCTTCTTCTTCACTTCAGGACCACGCTGTATACTTCCAAAATACCTTTCAGACCATTTTACCACATCCTTGGTGTTAACATCACCTACAACAATTACACAAGCGTTATTTGGTCCATACCAACGAAGAAAGAAGTTTCTCAAATCATTGCTATCTGCCCTATTTAGGTCATCTACGTAACCAATGGTACTCCAGCTGTATGGATGTTCCTCAGGATACAGATTTTGGTCTTTTACTTCCATGAGGAAACCATAGGGTACATTGTATCGCTGGTCTTTTTCGTTTTTAACGGTGCTGCGTTGTACTTCAAATTTCTTTTGGGTAAATGCCTCCAGAAATACCCCCATGCGGTCTGCTTCCATCCAAAGTGCAGTTTCAGTAAAATTGGATGGGAAAGTTTCTATATAAACAGTTCTGTCGCGTGTGGTGTTGCCATTTACATCTCCGCCGTATTGCTTAATGAGTTTGAAATGCTCTTCATCTGCAATGTTTTTTGAGCCCTGGAACAACATGTGTTCAAAAAAGTGTGCAAAACCAGACTTCCCAGGAAGTTCGCGCGCTGAACCCACATGATAAGTAACATTAATATGTGTTACCGGATCGCTGTGGTCTTCACTTACAATAAGTGTAAGGCCGTTGGGCAGCAAATACTTTTCATAAGGAATGATGAGTTTGCCGGGTTGAACATCTACTTTTTCAATCAGCTGGGCTTGCGCCTGCAAGGCCAAAATACCGCTAAACAACGTAGCGATGGTAAAAAGCGTCTTTTTCATAAATGATAAGATTACAAAGGTAATCACCCTAACAGAAATAATCATGCCAATTAGACCAAACTATGTTAACTCTTCGGTCAAAAGACTGTTATCATGTATCAATTTGCCTGAATAGAATTGAATTAATACTAAATTTGCAGAAGATGATTGGGTTCAAACGTTTATTATGGCTGGCAGGATTTTTAATCTTCATTCAGTCATCCCATTCTCAAACGCAGAAAGGATTTTATGGCAGAGAATTCTGGTTCACCTACACCCAAAATCTTTATCAGCCCAATGACTTACTTGTATATGTAGTGCCGGAAACCATTGACACCATTACGGTTTTCAATCCGCAAACCAATTTTTCCATAGCGCCTGTTGTGGTAAAACCCGGCATTTGGAATCCGGTAATCATCCCCTTGAATATGGCTTACAGTGTTCTGGCATTTGGCCCTCAGGGAACAGGTGTAGTCTTAAAATCGAAAAGAGAAGTTCAGGTATTTGCCGCCAATGTGCTGATGGAAAGCAGAGAGATGACCTCTGTTTTACCAGTTGAAAATTTAAAAAACGCCCAGGAGTATATTGTAAACATGTGGAGTGGGCACAGGGATAAGGAATCGCAGGTAGCAATAATGGCTATTGATACGGGTATAACCGGCGTTTCTGTAACATTATCAGCAGATTTATTTACCGGTCAAGGACAAGGCAGCATACTTAACGTAAATCTGCAAAGAGGTCAAGTATATCTCTTACAGGCGCTGGACACCCAAAACTTGAGTGGTACCATTATAAAGGTTACCAAAGGATGCAAGCGTATTGCGGTTTTTCAGGGTGTAAAAAGTGCACGTATTGGAGGCGGCAGCTGCATTACTTACGATCATTTGTATGAACAAGCCTGGCCAACGGTATATTGGGGAAACGAATTTGTGGTGCCACCGGCTCAGCTGAATGGCCGTTTTCAAATCAGCGTGGTGGCTGTTGAAGACAACACCACCGCAAAATTCCCTGCCGGTAATGTTTTATTGAATCGGGGGCAGGTATACCGGGAGCAGCAAATAACAGGTGCAGCAGTCAGGGTGTATGCCGATAAACCCATTTCTTGTCTGCAGGCCACCAATAGCAGCGGTTGCAACGGCAACGGCAGTGGCAGCAATAAAGGCGATGCATCTATTTTAAACATTGCTCCTGTAGATTTGGCAACAAATGCACGTAAGGTGGCCTTCTCCATGGATGGAGATGTACGATATCGTCACTTTATCAGCATAATAACAAATGGCCCTGCAACCCCAAAGATTCTGCTGAATAAAAAACCGTTGACAATGGCAGCACCATGGTCAGTGATAACAATGGGGAGTGGCAAACAATATTTGTGGAGCTGGTTTGAAGTGCAGGCTGCAACCTTGAATTCAGGGGTGCTTGAAAGTGATAGCGGCATGGTTGTTTATCAGCATAGTCTCGCAGATTATGAAGCATTTTCCACCTGTTTGGGAGCCGGCTTACAAAATAACCGCGGTGATTTCAGTATCACCCCTTCCCCGCTTTGCCGAGGCAATCAGGCGGCCATATTAAAGGCTGTAGGAGACAATCTAAACAATATTAGCTGGCTGTTTGAAAACGGACAAACCAAAACAAGCAATCCAACCATTCATACATTTGGCAGCAACGGATTTCACAAGGTGAAAATGGTTAATAACACTGGCAACAGCTGCCCGGCAGATACGGTTGAGCGTACTGTTTGGGTAACCGGTGTGCCCGATTTTTTCTTGCCTAAAGACACACAACCCTGCATTGGAAGCGTTTTTAAGGTTCTGCTGCCTATAATCGGTAATCTGGATTATACCTGGGAAAATGGATCAAAATCAGTATTGCAAACAATTGTTTCGGATAGAAAAGCCATTCTCACTATTAAGGATACTAATGGATGTGAGGTAAACGACACCATCAATGTAAAATTTAAGAATTGCGATGAATTGGATTTGCGACTGGCGAATGTTTTCACACCCGATGAGAATGAAAAAAACGATAACTGGAAAATCTATTTCAAGGGCTGGGACACTATAGAAGTAGAGATTTTTTCACGTTGGGGCGTTCGGGTTGCCAAATACGGACTTCCGTCTGAGGATCACTGGAATGGTAAGGTAATGAACAAAGGTGCGGCACTTCCTGAGGGAACGTATTTCTATCATATCCGCTGTTATGACAAAGAAACGGATACTGAAAAAAGGGTGAGTGGATCGGTGAATCTGATTAAATAAAAAAAGACCTGAAATTCAGGTCTTTTTTTTTGTGGGAGCTGAGGGGTTCGAACCCCCGACCCTCTGCTTGTAAGGCAGATGCTCTGAACCAGCTGAGCTAAGCTCCCTTGAGTTTGGGATTGCAAATGTAGGTGTTTTTTTTGATAAACAAACACCTTTGGAAATTTTGGTCTTAGACCTACCTTATTTTGGTAAATGGAATCACCTTGTGGTATTCTTTGCTAAACACAGTCAAATAATATTGCCCTTCAGGCAAGCCATCTAAGGAGATTTCAAGGGTATGCTCACTGGAAGTCATGTGTATAATTGCTTTTCCGGCAAAGTCGGTTATTTCTATAGTGACAGAGCCGCTGATTCCAGACATTTGCAACATGTTATTTGCAGGATTGGGAAACAAACGAATTGCATCCATCCGGTGTTTTCCATTGGATAATTTAGCAATGCTGATAGATTGAGAATCGGATGCTTCACATCCATTCAATTGAATGGTGTGTTTTACCTTCACGGTTTGACCCAGATAATCTTTAAAATCTGCTGAAACTGCAGATGCATTCGAAGATATTGCAACAGGTGATGACCATAAATGATTACCACCGGTTGTATTGGCATTGAATTGATAAATACTACCGCTATTGGTGTAACCAAATCCGGCATCTGGTAATTTTTGAATTACAATTGAGGTGTTTTTGGAGTTGGCCGTGCAACCTCCTTTGTTTTTGGCCTGTGCATACAAAACATCTCCATTTTGAACTGTGTAGGTGTAATTCAGCCCCTGCCCTACTTTTTTGCCATTATTATACCATAGCACGGAATCCTGATATTTGGCAGAATTGGCCTGCACGGCCACACTTTCATTTGCATTATTAGAGCAAATTTTTAGCTGCGGAGCATCTTTCAAGCTCGTTACAGGAACAAACACCGTATCCTCCTCAATCACAAATCTCTTGGTTGTGATGCCACAATCAATTTTTGCTGAATCTATTACATCAACAACAAATTGGGATGTTCCGTAAAATACAGGCGTAAATACAGTGTCTTTTCCATACGCACCAAAATTCAAACGTATTCCATATTTCAATCCTTTCAATCCTTTTACGGTTATGTTGGCTTTGTCATTCAAACACAGCCTGTTTTTCAACACGCTTACGGTATACGGAATCGACTTGCAAGTATCGGCTGTGCCGGTAATTTGTGCCGTTTCAGTTTCACCACAGGCATCCTTGATAAGTGCTTTCACCTGAACTTTCAGGGCTTCACCCCCTTTAAGTGAATTGATGATGTGACTTAAGCCCAGGTTTCCTGAACTTGGTAGAATAAAGGTTTTGCCTGAATCCAAACTAACCTTGTAACCAGTGGCACCGGAAACTGGATTCCAGTTTACGGTAAATCCTTTGAGGGTGGGATTGTTTACTGATAATACAGGGGCTGATTTCTTAGCCACCACCTGCACGGAAACCGAATCTGAAGATATACAACCCTTACTGCTTTTTACCCATGCAGTAAACCACTGTTTTCCGGCAGTTCCGGACTGAAAATCGATGCTATCCAAAGCCCAGGGGCCTTTTGAACTTTTAAATGAAAAACTATCAGCATAGGCATTGGTTCTTTTGGCTGTTAGTTTTATGCTATTGGTGGTGCACTGTGTATCTTTATCACTGACAACATCAATGGCGGGTAATGGATTTACATTCACCAAAACACCGGTCGATGGCAGGCTGCTGCAACCCGTTGTAGTGCTGGTAACCACCACCGAATAGGTACCGGCTATTTTCACCATTAACGAACGTGTTGTTTTGCCGCCCGGACTCCAGGAATAAGTTACTCCGCTGGAAGTGGAGGTTGTAAGCAAGACCGAATCGCCCTGGCAGATATTTTGGGTAACACCAGGGGTTATACTAGGTTGTGTAGGTCTGGCAATAACACTAAATGTCAACGTATCTTCCTTGCTTGCGCCTTTACTATTTTTTACCGTGAGAAAGGCCTTGTAAGTACCGGGATTTGTATAACTGACTGCAGGCGTTGAAGAAGTACTTGTTGTGGGTGTCCCTGAAGGAAATGACCATCTGTAGGATGTTGGTGAACCTGTTACGTCAGCACCAAAATTAATATTGCTGCCACTGCAATTTCTGGCTGATGTGATTTTAGCTTTAGCTGTTGGAAGCAGCGTGCTGGGCGAAAAGGTGAATGATTTGCTGTAAATATAATCACCATTGGTTCCTGAGCCGTTTGCAACATTTAAGGTAACCCAAAAAGTAACCTTTCCAACATTTTTTGAAGGTGCTTTCCATGTTATTCGCCAGGTTGTTGAGTCAGTTGCCACGGTTGCGGTTCCTGTGCTTGTATGGCCTATGTAATAACGTGTATTGCCTCCAACCACACCTGTTCCGGTCTGGCTTCGGCTATCGCCATTGGTGAATGTGCCGGCAGCCTTGTATGTCGCGGACTCAAGGCAAGTCATTTGGAAACCAAATTTGGATTTGCCGGTTTCTTTGTAACCCAGAATTAGTGTATAACTTGAGTCGGGAATGTAACCACTGCCGGTGAAGTTGTTGGTTAAATTTATACGGCCATGGTTGGTTCCTGATGTTTGAAGCGAAAAGCTATTATGGCAATTGGTGCAGTTACTTTCCGCTGTTGTAGATGTTATCGGGGCATTGGTCAATGACCAGCCCGGTCCGCCTGTATTGGTTTTAACAATTAAGGCTGAGCTGCATATTAAAATGAATCCTGCTATTCTGGTAATTGAGTTTTTCATTATTATTGAGACAATTAGAACCGCTCAGTTGTTTCATTAAATAAAAAAATTACGTCAGTTGATTACAATTTTACCAAACTTCTAGAAAATACTACACCATTTTCAGATTTCAATACCAAAAAATAGTTTCCTGAAATAAAATCCGATGTATTAATCTGCTGCACTTTATCCTTAAAAAAACTACCTTGTCTCATAATGCGCCCTTGCAAGTCCATAATTGCGAAAAAGCCCCGTTCAGAAGAACATTGAAGGTTGAGAATTCCCGAATTTATGGGGTTGGGAAAAATCCGTACTGAGTTTTTAAATGTTGTTATTCCATTTTTCACCACTTCCGGCACATAGGGCTTATGTTCGATGGCAATATCCTCAAAGCAATCCGGATAAGGTTTAAGCTCATTAAATCCCTGCTCTTTTATCATTACGTAATCTGCCGTAACACTTACCAAGCTGCCAACAACCTTTTCATACCGAAACTGAGCCATGCCTTTGGCCAACCCCTTTCTTCCCAGAAAACAGAATTGTCCGCCGGTGCCGAAAGGTATTTCATTAATATCTAAACCCACTTTTGCCCATGTTTTTGATTGTGCATACAAATCAGTTGAACTTACAGTTGGCCAGGAAGCGTAGGCAAAATAATCACCTGAATCAAGACCTTCAATGATAGAGTCTAAATGTTTGCCATCCATTGTGTTAAAGCTGTAAAACAAAACGCTATCCTTGGGATAACCGAAAGAAGTCCATTTTCTTCCCGCTGCACATTTCGGCACTACCCTCGACGGGGTTTGCTGCATAGAATACGGATTGAAAACGTTGGCGACAGCAGCTCCCGAACTTATTGACTGACAAACATTAGGATTTAATGAAGGATATACAGTTGAATAAATGTGAATACCCTGCTGGTTCCAGCGTGAAGTAATGAAAATTCGCTTGTAATCGCAGGATGCACCATTTGGCACAACAGGCCATTCTTTGATTTGTGGCTTATTGGTAAACAATGTTACATTGGACGGCATAATGGTGTCATTGGAAGAACTATTGTAGTTAACGGAAATTGCAAAAGGAATGGAAAGCCCCGGGAACAGCGTATCTTCTATCGAACTACCGAATGATGTGGTATACTTCCAGGTGTATTTTTTACCCTTTATGGTAATTTTTTGGGTGTTATTAAAGAACCCGGGACCGGTGTATACCGGTAAAATGGCTGCATTGGGCAGCATATGATGAACTTTAAATGTGAGAGATGTGGGATACAATGTATCGGCGGTATTGTTTCGAATATACCAGACTGTTGAATCGCTGTAATTAATTGGCTGAATAGTAAGTGGCTGTGCGTTAATTGCGGCGCCACCACAAACTAAAATGAGACCAATAATTTTGTTAAGATTGCCCCTCAGTAAAACCAACCACTGCATCTTTACAAAAATTCTCATATTTTTTTGTAGTTTCGAAACATGCGAAAAGAAGCCAAAAAATTCCTAGAAAAATACCTTAACAATGTTTCTCCTACAGGGTTTGAGAGCTCGGGACAAAAGCTCTGGTTAGATTATATCAAATCTGAAATTGATGAAACCATTGTGGATACGTATGGCACGGCTGTGGGTGTTATAAATCCGGGTCAGCCCTACAAAGTAGTTATTGAGGCCCATGCAGATGAAATTTCATGGTTTGTTAATTACATAACCGATGATGGGTATATTTATGTTATCAGAAACGGAGGAAGCGACTTCCAGATTGCGCCCAGCATGCGCTGCCACATTTATTGCGAAAACGGCAATGTAGTAAAGGGCATATTTGGCTGGCCCGCCATTCATGTGCGCGAAGGCAAAGATCCTGAGGCCAAACAAGACAGCGTATTTATAGATGTAGGTTGCAGCAGTAAAAAAGAAGTAGAGGCCATGGGAATTCATGTGGGTGCCGTAGCTGTTTTTGAAGCCGATTGTATGTGGCTGAACGAAAAATACATCGTGGGCAGGGCTCTGGATAACCGAATGGGCGGTTTTATCATTGCAGAAGTTGTTAAAAAACTGAAGGACAACAAAAAGAAACTTCCCTTCACACTTTACGTGATAAACAGTGTTCAGGAGGAAATTGGTCTGCGTGGTGCAGAAATGATCAGCCGCAGACTGGCACCTGATGTAGCCATTTGCACCGATGTAACGCATGATACCGCTTCTCCCCTTTACAATAAGAAAAAACAAGGCGAATGCAAATGCGGAAAGGGTGCTGTGGTTACCTATGGTCCTGCTGTGCAGAACAACTTATTGCAGCTGATGATTCAGACCGCCAAAAAGAAAAAGATAGACATACAGCGAAGTGCGGTAAGCCGAAGCACCGGTACCGATACGGATAGCTTTGCCTACAGCTCTCATGGTGTTGCCTCAGCATTGATTTCACTGCCGCTGAAATACATGCATACCACGGTAGAAATGGTTCATGAGGCGGATATTGAAAGCTGTATTAACCTGATGTATGAAACACTGCTGAGCATTAAATCAGGACAAGATTTCAGGTATTTCACATAAATAGCAAAAATTGATTTACAAACTGCTGGTGTATCCTCTCCTAAAAGGCATCTCATTATTGCCTTTTCCTTTGTTGTACGGATTGTCAAACGCATTGTATTTTCTGCTGTATCATGTTGCGGGTTACCGCAAAAAGGTCGTAAGAACCAATCTTCAAAATGCTTTCCCTGATAAAAGCGATGCATGGCGCAAGGTAACAGAGCGAAAGTTTTACAAACACCTCAGCGACTTGATTTTGGAGACATTAAAGGGTATAAGTCTGAGTGAGGATGAGCTGCTAAAAAGAATGACCAACAATCCTCAAGAACTATATGACAAGGCATTTGAAGACGGCCGCAGCTGCATCATCATCATGAGCCATAAAGGCAATTGGGAATGGGTTTGTATGTCGGCCCAACTCCATGCCAGGCAGAAAGCACAGTGTATATACAAGCAACTTAAAAATCCATTTTTCGAAAAGCTGACCCTGGGCATTAGAACCAAATTCGGCACCATGCCCATTCCCATGGAGCAAACGCTGCGGGTTTTAGCCAGTCAGACCGGGTTGGTTACAGCGACAGCATTCATTGCAGACCAAAACCCTTCCAATGGAAAGAACGCTTATTGGACCCAGTTCCTGAACCAGGATACCGCTTTCATGTGGGGAACAGAAAAAATTGCCCGCAAAACCAATCAGGAAGTTTGGTATTTGCAGGTTCGCAAGATTAAACGGGGGTATTATGAGGCCCATTCCCGGTTGCTGTGTTCAAAACCGGCTGAAACGAAAGAAGGCGAAATTACTGAAATGCTGGCCAGGGCCACGGAGGAAGATATTATGAGTCAGCCGGAACTGTGGTTGTGGAGCCATAGACGCTGGAAACATAAAAAAAACAAATAAAAAACGCTTCAATTATTCGTTTCATTGTACTTTTGCGTTGAATATAATGGCCAGAAAGAACAAACACGAATTTGATGCAAAAGCTGAGGAATACAGCAATAAAGCCAAGGCTCTCGGACATCCGGCACGAATCCTGATATTGCTATCGCTACAGACCAATAATCATCAGACGTGCAAAGAACTGGTTTCGCAACTTCCCTTTACCCAGAGTACCGTTTCGCAGCACTTATATGCATTGGTTAGTGCAGGTTTCCTGGAAAGCAAGGGCTTCAAAACCAGTACTATTTTCAGTTTGAAGTCCGGCGCCATTCAGGATTTTCAAATGTTGTTTCAGGAATTGTTTAGTACCCGTAAGCAGGACAAACAATTGAGCATGTTTTAATTAAAGTGTTACTTTAATTAAAATCCATAAAACACTTTATTAAAATACGTTAATCAGCATTCCGGCAGGTATTTTAGGTTCAATCCAAGTGCTTTTGGGGGGCATGGTCTCGCCGGCATCAGCTACGTCTTTAATTTCCTTTATTGTATTGGGATACAAAATAAAAGCACCATCAATCTCTCCTCTTTTTTGCCGTTGCTGCAATACCTTCAGATCTTCATCTCCGCGAACAAATTCCAAACGGCTATCATTCTTTGAGTCTTTGATATGGAAGAACTTTTTAAAAACAAATTCTTCGAGCCTGTAAACATCCAGATTTTCTGACGGATTAGGACGGGTGTGCCCGGGTTTAAGCCTTAAACGATACCAACCCATTGGTGTCAATGTTACAATATCCCCTTTCTTTTCAGGTCTTTCGGATTTGCTGAGTAAGTCTACATAAAAATCAGCTGAAGCATTGTGAATCATATCAAGCCACTCTTCCCTGTCGGTGTGCTTTAATATTCTATGAAATGGCTTAATCTGCAATGAAGATTCGGGAAGTATGTAAGCCATAATTCCGCTTTTTTCTGATTTATCGGAATGCAGATTAAGGTAGGAAGCAACAGAGGCAATACGGTGATGCCCATCTGCAATATAAAGCCGTGGTGTTTTCAAAAAACTAATTTTCAGCTTTTCCAATGAATACGAATCGCTTACAAACCAGATTTCATGATGTTTGCCGTGATTGTCAGTGAATTCAAAAACAATATCGGCACTTTCATGCTGTTGTATCCAGTCGCTCATAAACTCATCATTGGGATTGGCCAGCAATACCGGTTCACCTACCTTCTGAATGGCTTCAATATGCTTAACCATCAGATTTTGTTTGGATGTCAGCGTGTTTTCATGCTTGCATATATCGCCATTTACATAATCTTCGTAGGCAAGGCACGCTATAATCCCATGAAATTCTTTGCCATCGGGTAGGGTTTGCTTGTAGATGTATACACCCTCCTTACTTTCTCTCACCAGTACCCTGGCTGTTTGTAATTTATTAAAGTAATGTAGTGCTTCACGATAGTTTTCTTCGCTGTGGTTGCGGAGCGTAATTCCAACCAGCGAACGAATAACATTACCAAAATGCAGATTACTGCCATGTTTGCCACAAACCACCTGGTCCACATGTGCGGCTACCGGTCTTAGTGCGGTAAAAGGTTTGAGGTGAATCACCTTTTGGTATTAAAAAACTGAATGATCCTCTCAGCCAGCTCAATGCCCACACGTTCCTGTGCTTCAGCAGTACTGGCTCCAATATGCGGAGACAGCGATGTATTGGCGAGTTGCAGCATATCATCATTTACAGGAGGTTCCTGTTCAAACACATCTACACCGGCAAAGGCAATTTTTCCCGAATCAACAGCATTCTTAAGCGCTAATTCATTTACCACGCCACCTCTGGCACAGTTGATAAGCATAGAGCCGTCTTTCGTTTGCGATAGCTCTTTTTCACCAATCACCTCTTCGCTACCTGGTGTATGCAATGTAATAATGTCGCTATTCTTCAATACATCTTCCAAGCTCATACCTGGCAGAACAACCTTGAAATTATTAAACGCATATTTACGATGAAACGATAACGTCAATTCAACATCCCGTTTTTTATAATCGTTGGCAAGCACTTCCATACCCAGCCCAATGGCCATTCTGGCTACCTCCTGTCCTATTCTGCCAAAACCAATTATACCGATTTTTTTATCCTGTACTTCAAATCCCTTTCCTGCCAATTTTTTCAGTTCATTAAAATCTTTGATCCCGTTAGATGGCATTTCTCTATTGGTATGATACAGGTATCGATAGCAAGAAAAGATGTGGGCAAAAACCAATTCTGCCACAGAACGACTGCTGGCGTTTGGGGTATTTACTACAGGAATGTGTTTCAAACCCGCATGTTTTATGTCTATATTATCCAATCCTACACCTGCCCTTGCAATCAATTTCAGTTGCCCGGCATCCATAATATCCGCAGTAACCTTGGTAGCGCTGCGCACAATTATAATGTCATAATTTTTAATTCCGGCAGCAAGCTCTGCTTGAGGTATTTTCTGCGTATCTATGCTGAAGCCGGCCTTTTCCAGCAAGGCTTTACCTGCAGCATCAATTCCATCGTTGGCTAATATCTTCATCACGCAAATGTCTCCATTACATTAACCAAAGCCTTCACGCTATCCAAAGGAAGTGCATTGTATAAACTGGCTCTGTAGCCACCCACGCTGCGGTGCCCTTTTATGCCGCTGATACCCGCTTCTTTGCAGGCAGCATTGAATTTTTGTTCGAGATCCGGAGTAGGTTCATTAAAAACAAAGCACACATTCATGCGACTTCTGTCTTCCTTGTTTACTGTTCCTTTGAAATAAGGACTGTTGTCTATGGCATCGTAAAGCAGCTTGGCTTTGGCCTCATTGCGAGCCTGCATACCTTCACAGCCACCATTTTCTTTCACCCACTCCAGGTTGAATTTGCTGACGAGTATAGGAAATACAGGCGGCGTATTATACATACTTTCCTTCTCGCCGTGCAGTTTATAATCCAGCATAGATGGAATGGCTCTGCCTTCCGGACGCCTTTCATACATGGATTTTTTAACGATAACCAACGTAACACCTGCAGGCCCCATATTTTTCTGTGCCCCGGCATATATCAAATCAAAAGATGCGGTGTTTACAGGCCTGCTGAATATATCGGAGCTCATATCACAAATCATGGGAACAGGGTTATCCGGAAAATCCTGCATTTGCGTTCCATAGATGGTATTGTTGCTGGTGCAATGGAAATAGTCAGCAGTTGCAGGAATATTGTAGTTTTTAGGAATGTAGTTGTAATTGTCTTCTTCGCTGCTGGCAACCACATTGACCTCACCATATAATTTAGCCTCTTTAATAGCACCAGCTGCCCATACACCGGTTTTCAGGTATGCTGCTGATGTTCTTAGAAAATTATGCGGAATCTGAAAAAACTGGGTTGATGCTCCACCTTGCAAAAAGAGGATGTCGTAACCATCAGGAACCGACATCAGGGACTTAACCAATTGACGGGTTTCCTCCATCACCGCTTCAAACTCTTTGGTGCGGTGGCTGATTTCTAAAATGCTCAGACCGGTTCCGGCGAAATTTCTGATGGCTTCTATGCTTTTTTCAAATGCTACAGGCGCTAATATGGATGGTCCTGCAGAAAAATTATGTATTTTAGACATACTCACTGAATCGTGGTACAATTTTAGTGCTATAATTGCGGGTAATCAAGTATCTTAATCTTATGTGCAAAAAAGCTTTGTTATTGATTTTCACGGTTTTTGCTGTCGGTTATAGCCAGGCACAGTATGAAGATGATGCTCCGCGTCAATCTTTTGACACAACCTCGGTAAACAAACCACCGTTTTTCAAAGCACCGGGAGCTGACAATTTGATTAAAGGAACAGAATTCATGTTTTCCTTGAGCAATGGATTCATTTTTGGCGAAATTTCTCCATTTGCGGGCTTTAAAATCGCCAAACCATTGATGCTGGGTGCAGGCGTTAATGGTGCTTTTTATGCCGGAAACGGACAGGGAAACAGTGGCTTCACATACGGTGGACATGGATTTTTGCGCCTTAATTTAGGGGAAGTTGCTTTTTTACACGCCGAGATGAGGGCTGTAAATGCTTTACTCCCGGGCACAGGTCCTTTATCTTCCAGCGAAAGAAAATGGGTAACATCACCCATATTGGGTTTAGGAATGGCTCAAAGTTCAGGAATGAGATCGTGGTTTTTAATTGGCTATGCATCAAACACGGAATATGCCTCTACCCAGCCACTGGGATCCATTGTTTACCGAATCGGACTGACTTTTTAAGCCGGAATTATCTGCAGTGAAGTAATCACAGCCGGCCAGCACCCCACCAGTAGGGTAAGCATCAGTGCAAGAAAAAGGAATATTATTTCTGTTAATCCAATTTCCTGTTTAAATCCTGCACCTTGGTTGGAGAAAAATGCATTTTTGAAAACCCTAAAGTAGTAGGCAATACTGATGGCGGATCCCGCCAGAGCAATTACTAAAAGCCATGGGTAAGAGGCAATAATACCGCTAAACAAACCGTATTTACCCGCAAAACCTGCTGTAAGCGGAATACCTGCCATGGAAAACAAGGAAACTATAAGCAGCAAGGAAAGCCATTTATTATTTTTACCCAGGCCATTGAAATTATCGAAGGAAAAGTCAGGCTTGCCGTCCGATGTTCTGTCAAGAATGTAGAAGACAATAACCGCACTGCTTGCATAAGCCAGCAAATAGACCAACAAGGCCCAAAAACCATCTACAGGAACGGCAAGTATAGCCATGAGCATGTAGCCAGCATGTGCCACGCTGGAGTAGGCCAGTGTGCGCTTAAAGGAAGTTTGCCTAATTGCCGCAATATTTCCAAAAAGGATGGTGGCTGCGGCTGAAATAGCCAAGGTCATCCCCCACCAGTTCTTCACATCCGACAAGGCGTAATTGAATAAACGGAAAAATGCGGCAAAGGCGGCTATTTTTACCACAGTAGCCATGAATACCGTTGTTCTGTTTGGGCTACCATCATACACATCAGGGCTCCAAAAATGGAATGGGAATGCAGAAACTTTAAACAGCATACCAGCCATCAGCAGAATGATACCTGCAAAAATGAGATTGCTTTTAACACCAATATGTCCTAGCATTGCCAATGAACGGCTGATGCTTTCCAGTTCAATACTGCCTGATCCACCATAAATAAAGGCGCAGCCCATCAGGAAGATGGCAGTACTAAATGCACCCATCAGGAAGTATTTAACGGCAGATTCGTTGGATGCCAGGTCGGATTTTTTACTTCCTGCAAGTACGTACAGCGGAATTGACAGACATTCAATACCAAGAAACAGCATAATCAGGTTGCTAAATGACGTCATAAGCATTCCGCCACAAACACTGAAAAGCATAAGACCCAATAGATCTGCACCCATATTATTGTTTCTGGAGAACAAGCCAATTACAAGCAACAGGCTTAGAACAATAACAATTGAAAAGGCTATGGCTGTAGAGTCCCAAATAAGCATATTTGCAGGCACCAGCTTGATTTGCCACGCAGGTAAATTCTTACTGATAAATGCAAACCAATCCTTTACCAAAAAGGAAAGTGCCGAAATAAGCAGCAATACAGTTATACCTAAAGATTTTTTTTCAGGCTTGTGGATGCCGAAATACAATACCAGTATGGCACCCAGAAACAGAATTAATAATGATGTCATGACATTGCCTCCCCGGTATTTTTAATCAGCAATAAGAGATTTTTTACTTCAGGAGCGCTGATATCCAGCATTTTTTGAGGGAACAATCCAAAGAATAATATCATGATTAAAATAACTGAAAGTGCAGTCCACTCATGCCATTGAAGTGCAGGAAATGAAGTGCCTTTAGGTTCTCCAAACATGGAAAACTGATACATTCTGAGCATATAAACAGCACAAAGAATCACCGTTATTCCGGCTAGTATACCCCAAAATGGATGAAAACCAAACACTGACTTAAGCAATAACAGCTCTCCGGGAAATCCATTGGTAAAAGGAACCGCTGTTGCACCCAGCACTATAATCAGAAAAAACACAGCGAAAGCCCTGGATTGTCCGGCCATGCCGCCCAGCGAATCTAGCAAACGAGTGTTATTTCGTCTTTCTATAATATCAATGGCCAGGAAAAGCCCGACAGCATTAACACCATGACTGAACATCTGCAGCAAACCGCCTTGAATACCTGTTTCGCCAGCTACAGCAATGCCTGCCGCAATAAGGCCAACGTGTGATAATGAAGAATACGCCACTATGCGTTTCATGTCGTTTTGCCTGATTGCAATTAGAGCAGCAAAGATGACACCCGTGATACCTGCAGCAACAATTACAGGAACAAAGGTTGGTAACGCTTCCGGCACCATCGGCATAAACCACCGCAGCAAGCCATAAAGCCCCATTTTTAGCATAATACCTGAGAGCAGCATTGTTCCTGCGGCAGGTGCCTCTGTGTAGGTTGAAGGTTGCCAGCCATGCAATGGCATAAGTGGGATTTTTACTGCGAAGGCCAGCAGCAGTCCTAATCCAACCCAAAGGGCCTCATTTGCACTAAGCTTTACTGCAACCAACGCTTCATAAGAAAAAGACGATGCATCCGGAGTTTTGCTGAACAGATATATCAGCGAAGCCAGCATGGCAAGACTTCCAATGAAGGTACAAATAAAGAATCTGAGGGTTGTTTTAAATCGATTACCTTCTCCCCATAAACCGGCAATGAAGTAAACAGGGATTAGTGCCAGTTCCCAAAAAATGTAGAACATCAGTCCGTCTCTGGCTACAAAAACACCATTCAAGGCGCCCTGCATGCCAACGATTAAAGCAAACAACAGCGGTGTATCTTCTTTTTTATTGAAAGCGGATAAAAGTATTACAGGAGTTAAAACATTGGTTAAAATCAGCATAATCATACTGATACCATCGATGCCGGTATGAAAATGAATAGCAGAAGAAAACCAGGCTTTATCCCACTGCCACTGAAGGCCACCGGCCGGATTGAAATTCTGAAAGAAATACAGTATAAATAAACCTGTAATCAGAGAACCCAATAAGGCTGCCCGCCTGGACCACTTGCCTGCCCATGCCGATATTAAAGCCGTTATTATGGGGATTAAGATAAGTTCCATGATTATCTAAAAATATTAATGACCAACATCAGTATAATGCCGACTACCATATACAGCAGGTAATATTGAATCCTGCCGTTTTGAATTCTACCAAACAAACCGGAAATCCAAGATATTCCGGCGCTGACCCAATCCATGACTGCAGAAAAAACTCCACTATCTGCATTGATCATTGCGTTTCCTGCCTTTTCTATACTTTTCACAAATACTCCATCATACAATTCATCCACAAAGAATTTGCCTGCAGGCCATTTTGCAAGTCCCTGAATGTCTTCGTCTGATTCCGGTACCGATGATTTTGCGATGTATTTATTTCTGGTAAATAACCAAGCTATAACAAAAGCACTCACCGCTATTCCCATTAAAATCCATTCGGTTTGATGTGATGGATGGTGTAATCCTTCTTGAGAAGTACCTAAAACAGGTGCCAGCCAGGTTTTTAACCATTGTGAATGTTCATGGGTGAAAAGTTCAGGCAGGTTCAATAACCCACCCGCCAAACTCAGCACTGCAAGCGCCAGCAATGGCATGGTAATGAGCACCGGGGATTCATGCAAATGATGTTTCTGGTCTTCGGTTCCTCTGAAATCACCCAGGAAAGTCACCATAAAAACCCTGAACATGTAAATTCCGGTAATCAAAGCACTGCAAACTGCCAGAAACCAAACCACAGGCTGCTCAGCAAACACCATGGCCAAAATTTCGTCTTTGCTGAAGAAACCGCTTAAAAGAGGCATTCCGCTAATTGCCAGCGTTCCGATGAGGAAAGTGTAATGAGTAATGGGCATGTGAGATTTTAATCCACCCATTTTACGAATATCCTGTTCACCTCCCATTCCGTGTATCACACTGCCCGAACCCAGAAACAGCAAAGCCTTGAAGAAAGCATGCGTTACCAAATGGAACATAGCTGCTGAGTATGCACCCACACCCAGTGCAATGAACATTAGACCCAATTGGCTTACCGTACTGTAGGCAAGCACTTTTTTGATGTCATTTTGCTTGAGCCCAATCAGTGCAGCCAAAATACTTGTTGCCAGGCCCACCCAAAGGATGAGCTGTTGCGCTGCCGGAGCCATTTCGAATAAAACATTACAACGAACTACCAGGTAGACACCTGCGGTAACCATAGTAGCTGCGTGGATGAGTGCTGAAACCGGCGTAGGTCCGGCCATCGCATCCGGAAGCCATGTGTATAGTGGAATCTGGGCACTTTTGCCCATAGCACCAATAAAGAATGATATACAAATAGCAGTAACCAGCTCGGTGGACAATGCACCGGATTTCGCAGCCGTAAAAACATCACTATAGCTGAGGGATTTGCAATTTGCAATAACGAGAAATAATCCGACCAGCAAGCCAAGATCACCAATCCTGTTCATGATAAATGCTTTGCGTGCCGCTTTTCCGTATTCAGCATTGCGGTACCAGAAACCAATAAGCAAGTATGAACAAAGTCCCACACCTTCCCAGCCAAAAAACAGCATTAGGAAGTTGCTTCCCATAACCAGTACCAGCATATTGAAAACAAAGAGATTCAGATAAGCAAAAAACTTATAGAAACCTGCATCTCCATGCATGTAGGCAATAGAATAAACATGTATAAGAAAGCCGATACCCGTGATAACCAACATCATTATAGAGGTTAAACGATCTGCCTGAATGGCGAAATCAACAAACACATCTCCCACGGCCAAAAAAGTAAATCCTGTTGATTCAAATGCAGCCGCACCTGAACCAAGTCCCATGAATACCTGAAGTGAAATAATAAAGGATACGAGTAAGCTTAGGGAGGAAATCCAGCCGGTTAATTTTTCTGATAAGTACTTCCCTGCCAATCCTGAAAACAGGAATCCAAAAAAGGGAGAAAGTAAAATGATAAGGAGAATATTCATCAGCCTTTCAGTTTAACAAACAACCCTACATCCGTGCTTCTGGTATTTCTGTATATCATCACTATAATAGCAAGACCCACAGCGGCTTCTGCAGCAGCCACTACCATAATAAAAAAAACAAACTGCTGGCCTGCGGTGTCTCCCATGTAAGATGAAAATGCCACAAACAGCAGGTTTACAGCATTTAGCATCAATTCAATGCACATAAGCAGCACAATGGCATTTCTGCGTGTCAAAACACCAAATAAACCAATACAAAACAGCACACTGCTGAGGTAAATGTAATGACTGATATCTAATGCGTTAAAAATAGAATCGGGGTTCATTTTTCTGATGTTTCTGAAGTACTGATTTCTTCGGCGCTTTGTTTTTTCCCAAGCAGCACTGCACCTACCATAGCTGCAAGGAACAATATACCGGATAATTCAAAGGGGACAAGATAATCTGTGAATAACACCTTCCCTAGATTTTTGACCAACCCAATGTCTTGGGAAGGATTTTGCATGATACTCTCTGAAGAGCGGTGTAATGCAGCAGCAAGAATAACCAGAAGTAATCCAGCAGAAATAGCAGCTGCTACGTACCATCCCGTTTTTATTAATGGTTCATTCTCTTTGTTTAGGTTAAGAAGCATAAGTACAAAAAGAAAAAGCACCATAATCGCACCCGCATAAACAATAAGATTGACCACGGCCAAAAATTGTGCATTTAACAAAATGTAATGTGCAGAAATACTAAAAAATGTTAGAATAAGCGCCAGCACACTGTAAACCGGATTGTTATTGGTTACGACATACAAAGCACAAAGAATGGTAATAAAAGAAAGAATAAGAAACGCCGGGGGAAGTCCTAATAATGATAATAGCATGTTACTGATTTTGATATGTCCACACTTGTCTTTTTGATACGTCGACTCTATCGTCCACAGGCTCTACCAATTTGTCTTTCCCATATATAAAACTGCCTCTGTTATATTCAGCGTCTACAATTCGGTCGGTAAGAAATATTGCCTCTTTGGGACAAGCTTCCTCACACAAGCCACAGAAAATGCAGCGTAGCATATTGATTTCGTAGGTAGCTGCATATTTTTCTTCTCTGTACAAATGTGATTCTTCCGGCTTAGCTTCTGCTGCAATCATAGTAATGGCTTCTGCGGGGCAGGCTACAGCACATAAACCGCAGGCCGTGCACCTTTCTTTACCTTCTTCATCCCGCTTCAAAACATGCTGTCCTCTGTATACAGGGGCAATTGGCCTTAGTACATCGGGATAACTTACAGTAGCTTTTTTTTTGAAAAAATGGCTGAAAGTAATCCACATACCATGCAGAATAGCAGGCAAATAAATCCTTTCCATGAAGGTCATCTTTTTATTGACAACCTGCTTACTTCTCTGGGTTAACGGTTCCATACTACAATTCCAAACGACACCTAATAAATCGGATTAGCGCTTGATATGTTTGGCCTTGATTTTATATTTTTTCCTCAGTACGCCTTGGGTTTTGGTTTTGCGTATACCATTAAGATCAACATCTTTAACCACTGTTTCACCATCATTAAGTACCAAGAATAACTTACCATCCTGTATGTTACCATAATTCACATACCATTTGCTTCCTTTTTTGGTAGCAGGGATTATGGTAGGCGGTTCATAAGTTACCACATAAATATCTTTGATTTTAGAGCTTTTATCCTTGAAGGCTGCGACTTTGCTTTTACCGGTAACACCACAAAGATTGATTTGACCGGGACATTTGAGCGGAAGAGTCACTTTAATATTGTCTTTGGTTTTTGCCATATTAACACGCACCGATTTATCCTGTTCCAAATAATCTTCACCTTTAGGCTTGTAAACGCTTAGTTTGGCTTTTTTATATGTTTCAAGATCAAGACTCACTGAAAAGCTTGCAGGTTTTTTAAGACATGTATCGCCTGCCATTTTAATATTGTAAATTCCTGCCCAGTTAAATCCATCGCCTTTCTGCGTTTTCAGCGGAGTACCACTTTCGAAAATCTCTTCAAGGTCAGACTTACGATCTATAGAAACGCAGGCATTGCTATTTCTGCACATGCGGAAATAATCACAGCGATTTAAAGTAATAGAGACACCTTGCCCAATAAACACAGTTGTGTCTTTCACACAAGTATCTTTGGGTGGTGGTGGCGGTGGTGGCGGTGGTGGTGCCGGCTTCTCAATAATTGTGATTTCAACACGGCGATTTTTGGCTTTTTTCTCCTCATCACCCTCATTTTTTTCACGGGGTTTTGAGCGACCGAAATAAACACGACCAACAACTGAAGTGTCAATATCTCTTTCCATTAGCCAGTCGTAAACCTCATCCACACGGCGCTGAGATAGCTGCATGTTGTAATCGTCGTTTCCGGTGCTATCTGTATGACCGGTCAGCATCATTTTATATTCACTCTTTGACTTCAAATCTTCCAGCAGCTTCTCCAATTTTTCAATCTCTGCTTTTTTTAGAGTCGATTTATTGAAATCGAAGTAAATCTGCACAGCAGGAGCAATTTCCTTCGGTGGTTTGGGCTTGTTAGCAGCTGGCCGGGGCTGAGCAGGTCTAGGGTTTGTGGTCTGAGACCAAGCTGTTGATGAATACATCAATCCCAAAAGGATTACAGCAAGAACACAATGGTTTTTCATCATGATTTTTGTGCGAAAATATGGCTTTTGAGGTATCTTTCAAATGAATTTCCTTCGCAATTATCCCACATTTTATCAATAAAAATTCAAATATTGTGTTTTTCTTCTTCCAATATCACTGATTTGATGATATCGCAAGCATCCAGTATTTGTTTTTTGTTAATAATAAGCGGCGGAGCAAACCTTATAATGTGCTGATGGGTCTGTTTTGCCAACAAACCTTTCTTCAGCATTGATATACAAACATCCCAGGCTGTTCTGTTTTTTCCATAAGGCCTAATTTCAATGGCATTTAGCAAACCTGCGCCCCTGACCGTTTTAACTACAGGACTTTCCAAATTTTGCAATTCCATCCTAAATATCTGCCCCATTTCTCTAGCATTGCGGCATAAATCTTCATTCTGCAGAACCCTGACTGATGCCATAGCCACCGCACATGCGAGTGGGTTTCCGCCAAAAGTACTGCCATGTTGCCCCGGCTTGAGCAATTCCATTACATCATTTCTCCCCAACACAGCACTGACCGGATAAACACCTCCCCCCAAGGCTTTTCCTAAAACAAGCAGATCGGGCTTTACACCTTCCTGCTCGCAACAAGTCATCGTACCGGTTCTCCCCAGGCCTGTTTGCACTTCATCGGCAATAAATAGAACATTGTGTCGTGTGCATATATCCCTAACACCTTTAAGATAGCCATTATCAGGGATAATTACTCCGGCCTCACCCTGTATTGGCTCTACCATGAATGCTACCGTATTGTTATTACTGCAAATTTCTTCCAGTGCGTTTAAATCATTGTAAGGTATGATATCAAATCCCGGCACAAACGGACCAAAATTATTTCTGCTGTTTTTATCTGTACTCGACGAAACTGCTGCAATACTTCTTCCCCAAAAATTACCGGCGGCAAAAACTATATTGGCTTTATTCTCAGATACGCCTTTAACCTCATAACCCCACTTTCTTGACAGTTTTACAGCCGATTCGGAAGCCTCCACACCTGTATTCATTGGCAGTATGCGATCATAGCCAAAAGTTTCTGTCATGAATTTTTCATAAGGCCCAAGCTGATCATTGTGAAAAGCCCTGCTTGTTAGTGTTAATTTTCCAGCCTGTTTGCACAGTGCCTCCAAGATTTCAGGATGCGCATGACCTTGATTTACAGCAGAGTATGCAGATAAAAAATCTAGATATTTTTTACCTTTAACATCCCATAACCAAACACCTTCCCCCTTTGCAAGCACTACCGGTAGTGGATGATAATTGTGAACGCCGTATCTGTTTTCCAAATCTATAAATTCTCCTGACAAACCGGTTATGCTATCATGCTTCATACGGCAAAATTAGTTTATACATGATGGATTTCTTTTGTAAATTGCAATGCTGATGAGTTTATTGCGCACAGTATTCGGTTGGTACTTGTTTTCATGCTGTTTGTTTTGCAAGGCACAAGGAATTTACACAGAATTCGGACAAAACCGTGTGCAGTTCAAAAAGTTTCACTGGCTGGCTTTTGAGGGTGAAAATGCGGATTTGCTTTACAATGACACACAACTTAAAAAAGTTGTTGGATTTGCAGAAAAAAAGATTTCAGCATATTTACCTAAGTTGGAAAATTTACTAGGATACAAACCGTCTAACAGGCCCCAGTTTATGGTTTACGGGAGCTTAAGCGACTATAAGCAAAACAACATCGGATATGTTAATCCACAATGGCATTCCGGTGGGATTACCTTTATTCCTGCGGAGGCATTGCCCATTTATTTTAATGGAGATTACGCTGTTTTTTCTACACAGATTCTTAAAGGACTCAGCGATTTTATGATACGTGAAATGGTATTCGGAGGAACCTTACAGGATAGGTTTGCACGACTTAAAAGCCCTGCTCTGCCCTACTGGTTTACCGAAGGTCTAAGCACCCTGATAGCCGACGGCTGGGGGGCTGAACAGGAAACGGCAATTCGCGATGGGTTTGAAGCTGGTAATTTTAAAAATTTTAATGAATTAAATCGCGATCAGCAAGTTTTGCTGGGACGAAGTATCTGGAGGTATATAATTGAAAAATATGGAATTGATGTAGTATCGGGCATTATGTTTATTGCTCGCTATACCCATTCGGCAGAAGCAGGAATTTCCTACTATACAAAAAATCAGTTGACTGATTTTTTGGCAGAATGGAAAGGTAAGTATATAAGGGAATTTGAAAGTAAAACCCGCATGGTGCTGCCCAAAGGCAAAGCGCAAATTCCAGCAAAAATCAACAGACTGGATATTTCGGGCATGGATTTAAATGAAAATGGCAAGGTTTTGTCGCTTGTAACCCAAGATCACGGGAAATTTTCTGTTTGGTTGTGTTTTTTAGAAACTAACCGGGTTAAAAAGATATATAATGGTGGACTAAAGGTTCTCAACCAAATAGTTGATAACAGTATTCCAAAGGTAAAATGGAAAGATAATAGGTTGTATGTGCTGACATTTGAAAAAGGAAATTACGCGCTTATAACCTATAATCTACATGGTAAAATACTTTCAAAACTTTCCTTCAATGGTTTTTTAGCAGTAAATGATTTTGCCTTACTTCCTTCACAGCAAAATATAGTCTTTTCCGGCGTGAAAGACGGCATTGCTGATGTTTACAGCGTATCACTCTCAGGAGGCGATTTTGTGCAAATCACCCATGACTCATTGCATGAGAACAATTTGCTTTACCTGAAAAATAAAGATTTAATTTACACAGCAAGTTCGTCTGATAATATCCAGAACCTGTACAAAAAAAATGAGGACAAGGTTACAAGGCTGACGCAATTTGACAGACCGCAATCCATTCGTTCTCCCATCCTGTTAAATGATAGTATGCTGGGATTTTTATCTGATTTAAATGGTTTGCAAAATGCATGGTTTACAAACATCAACCGGTACTTGCCTCCCCAAGGACTCACCAATTATGCGAGATCCGTTGCTTGTCAGGCTATTTCAGGCGATAGAAGTATGTTTGTAGAACTGGTGAAAATAAATAACCGAAATACCATTTTCACAGGTAGTGTAAATGAAAACCCATTAAACGAGATTACAGAGGTACCGGCAGTCGAATATACAGTTAAATGGAAAGATAAGTCGATTATTTTCCGACTGGATAAAAGATTGGATAATTCCATAAGAACGTCTAATCCAGACACATTGCAAAAGGCAGTAGGCAATAATGGCAGGGCTTACAGATATCAGACAGGTTTTCCCGAAGTTGATTACAGTGCAGGTATTCAAGTTGATGAAGTAAAAAAGCCTATCCCAAAACCAAATACTAATCTCAATCCTATTTTACCTGACTTTATTGTTACACAGCTGGACAACAAAAACATTGGGACGTATCTATACGATAACAATGTTCCTATGATGGTAATGAGAAACCCCTGGCTGATGCCCTATTTAAGAATTTCACTTTCAGATTTGCAGCGAAATATAAACATTGAAGCCGGTGCAAGAAGCAGTTTGGATCTAGCCTACACGGATTTTCATTTTAAAACAGGCTATTTTGCAGGATTAATGGACCATGAATTAAGCTATTTCAGAAGAATAAGAAAATTTGATAATGTTCCAAATCTGTATCAGCAATATGCAACTCAATTGATTGAATACAAGATTATGCTGCCGACCGATGAACGCCTCAGATACTCATACACAACGGGCTGGCGACAGGAGACCATCATCACAAAAATCACTGAAAAACAGACTCTTGAAATTAATGATTTTATAAAAAACTATTGGACCAACAAACTTGAAATTTTATTTGACAACAGTGTGAGTTCAGGTCTCAATCAAATTGACGGAAATAAGATTAAGTTTGGCCTAAACAGTTATCTTTCGCCTTCAAATAAAGATGCTTTAATTTGGTCAGAATCTGACATGAGGTTCTATATTCCGGTTTGGCGGAGTATTACCTTTGCTCAAAGAATAGCAGGTGCTTATAATTTAGGTAGACATAAAAATGGTTTTTATCTGGGTGGTGTAGAAAACTGGATTCAAAAAAACCAACTACCTGACAAACCGGTTTTCCTCAATCCCGACGGAATTCTGTTTCAAACCTGGGTTTGTAACCTGCGCGGATTTTACAGAGGAGCCAGAATGGGACATAGCTATGTGGTTAGTAATTCCGAGCTGCGTTTACCCGTAATGAAAATGTTATACAAACGCCCACTTGCATCTGAATTTCTCAAGCACTTTACTTTAACAGCTTTTGCAGACGCTGGTTGTGCCTTTACAGGAAAATCGCCTGCTGACAATGAAAATTCATACAATACAAAATACCTCAGCACACCCAACTATACGATGTCAATCACTTCGCGCAGAAACCCTTGGCTTTTGGGAGTTGGATATGGTGTAAGGTCAAGAATACTTGGATATTTTGTAAAGTATGACAGAGCCCGCGGTTTGCAGGAAGGCCGCTGGGAAAGATCCATGCACTATCTGAGTATGGGACTTGATTTTTAAGATGGCTTTCCCAAAGAATTGCAGCTAAATTTTTTATCTCAAAATACGAGAAAGTAGCAAGTTTTATGTTTATTTTGCAGACTGATATCCAAACTAAAAAATGGGCTTATTCAGTTTTCTGACACAGGAACTCGCTATTGACCTCGGAACGGCCAACACGCTAATAATACACAAAGATAAAGTGGTGGTAGATGAACCATCCATAATAGCCTTGGAAAAAGCCACCGGCAATGTCATTGCCATTGGTAAAGAGGCCATGCAGATGTTCGGAAAGGAAAACGAAGGCATTAAAACTATTCGCCCGCTTAAAGATGGTGTAATCGCAGATTTTCAGGCCGCAGAACATATGATTAGAGGCATGATTAAGATGATTAACCAAAAACAAAAGTGGATTTCTCCTCAGTTGAAAATGGTTATCTGCATACCTTCAGGTATCACAGAAGTAGAAAAAAGAGCTGTTAAAGACAGTGCAGAAAGATCTGGAGCCAAGGAAGTATATTTAATTCATGAACCCATGGCAGCTGCCGTAGGTATAGGTATAGATGTAGTTCAGCCACAAGGCAACATGATAATTGATATTGGTGGTGGTACCACCGAAATCGCTATCATTGCCCTTGGCGGTATTGTTTGCGACGAAAGTATTCGGGTAGCAGGTGATGAATTTAACCTGGATATTGTTGAATTCATGCGCAGGGAACATAATCTTTTAATCGGTGAGCGAACCGCTGAAAAAATCAAAATCCATATTGGAAGCGCATTGCAGGAGCTTGATAACCCTCCTGAGGATTACCCTGTATTTGGCAGAGATCTTATGACCGGCATACCTAAACAGATCATGGTAAGTTATTCTGAGGTAGCCAGATCATTGGACAAAAGTGTAATGAAGATTGAAGAGGCCATTCTTAGGGCGCTTGAACAATCGCCTCCCGAACTTAGTGCAGATATTTTAACCAATGGTATTTGGCTAACTGGCGGAGGAGCCTTGCTTAGAGGCTTGGATAAGCGCATAGGTGCCAAAACAAAATTGCGGGTTTCTATTGCTGAAGACCCTTTGAGAGCTGTTGTGCGTGGCACAGGCATTGCCCTGAGAAACATCGGAAAATTCAAATTCTTGATGACTGCCTAATTAGTGAAAAATGGTTTTTCTGATCAGATTTATAAGGAAAAACCTGTTTCTGATAGTCTACCTGCTGTTAATGATTTTTAGTACAGGCCAGGTAGTCAGATTTAATATATACCAGCAAAGTTATTACTTTAATACAAGCAGTGCCTTTTTTAATGGTATGTCTCGAATAAAAACCGATATCACAGACTATTTTAAATTGGCCGATGTAAACAAAGCGCTTTTAGAAGAAAATAATAAACTAAAGGAATCTTCAAACGAAAACAGGAAGTTTTCTGACACTCAGCAATTTATTGCAAAAGATTCTTCAGGAAATAAAAAATACTCCTACCTGACTGCCAATGTCGTGCAGTTCACTACTCACCTTCAAAACAACTTCATCACCATTGATAAAGGCAGTAACCAGGGCGTTAAGAAAGACATGGCTGTTTTGAGTCCATCCGGCATTGCAGGAATTGTAATCGATGTTTCACCAGATTTTTCATTGGTTTTGTCTGTCATAAACTCACAATTTAAAGCCACCCCCATGATACCTGCGGCCAATTTCAGAGATGGGTCAGTCAGTTGGAATGGAAAAGACCCCACAGTAATACAATTAAATGGAGTTAGTAGGTTTGAAAAAATTGCAACGGGTATGGAAGTAGTGACTAGCAACTATTCAGTGAAGTTTCCGTCAGGAGTTCCTATTGGTAAAATACTCAATGTAAAACAGTCCGGTGGAAGTAGCTTTTACGATATTGACGTTAAATTATCTACTGATTTTCGTAAGCTCAGCCATGTATATGTAGTAAATTACCGTCATTCTTCTCAGATAGACACACTAAACAGGAGGGCAAAACGTGGCAATTGATCTTTTAAGGTATCTTTTTGGGGCAGTCCTTCTTATATTATTTCAGTTTTTCCTCATACAGGAAATAAATTTTGGTACTTGGTTAAAACCCATGCCTTACGTGTTATTTGTTTTTCTTTTGCCCTTTACATACAATCGATATTTAATATTGCTTACAGCTTTTTTTTCGGGTTTATTTCTTGATGCCCTTAATAATAGCGGCGGCTTGCATGCTGCAGCTTGTTCAACCCTTGCTTTTACACGAATAATAGTTGACACAAAAATTCTTGATACCGATGCCATTCAATTACAAGGGTTTCGTTATCTGACTCCTGTTTATAAAAATTTCAGGTTCTATGCCTTGTACCTGTTTTTTCTGACATTTTTGCATCACTGGATTTATTTCACCCTGGACTTTTCCTCTATTTACTCATTTTTCCCGGTACTATTGGTTTCCATTGTTAGCAGTGTTGGATCATTTCTATTGATACTTTTATACAAAATAATTGCCGGTATCAGATAATATGGATTTGCATCGCAACAGAAAATTTGTATATGTTGGACTCTTAAGTCTGGTAGCAATTGTTTACCTTGTAAAAATTTTTCAGCTGCAGATAATTGATAACCAATATGAGCAAAAAGCAATTAACAATGCACTTAATAAAATACCAATTTATCCTGACCGAAGTATAATATATGACCGTAATGGCAAGCTTTTAGTACACAATATTGCCATATACGATTTGGTGGTTTTTCCATCTAAAACCAAAGATATTGACACTGCTGCATTCTGTGAAATAATGGGCATCACCGGTACTGAATACCATAAATTCATGCAGACAGCCAAAGAGAACTCCAAAAAGAGACAAAAAAACAATGTTTTTAATGGATCGGCAGTTTTCATGAGTAATCTAAGTAAAGATCAATACAGTGCCGTACAGGAAAACCTCTACCGTTTTCCGGGATTTTCAGTTGAACCCAAAACAGACCGACTATACGCGGTAAAAGGAGGAGCACATATATTAGGATATCTTGGTGAGGCCAGTAAAAAATTACTGGCAAAAGATCCGTATTACAGACCCGGCGACCTTGTGGGGGTAACAGGAATAGAAAATACATATGAAGCTTATATAAGAGGTGTAAAAGGCGTGAAGACCGTTTGGCAAGACAGAACCTACACAGAACGTGGTGAAGCCAAGGACAACGAATTCAATTCACCCGCACAGGCAGGTCCGGATTTTTACAGCAGTATTGATTTTGATCTGCAGGAATTTGGCGAAAGCTTACTGGCAAACAAAAGAGGAAGTGTTATTGCCATTGAACCGTCTACTGGTGAAATACTCGCACTGATTAATAAACCGGACTATGATCCTAACTTGTTGGTTGGAGAATCGCGTGCTAAATCTTTCCGTCAACTATTAATAGACCCTAAAAAACCATTATACAACAGAGCAATTAAAGGGGTTTATCCGCCAGGATCCACATTTAAAACAGTGATGGCGTTAATCGGTTGTCAGGAAGGCGTATTAAAACAAGCTACCTTACATGGATGTAGCGGAGGTTATCATCTTGGTAGTTTGACTGTTGGATGTCACCCCCATGGTTCACCAACTGATTTGAAAGGCAGTATAGGCATTTCATGCAATGCTTATTATTGTCAGGTTTTCCGCGATATCATTGATAATCCAAAATATCAGAATGTTAAATCGGGCTATGCTGCTTTAGAAAAACACCTTCATAGTTTTGGATTAGGAAATAAGCTGGGAGTAGACCTTCCCGGTGAAAACAAAGGAAATGTTCCCAGCATAAAACAGCTTGATAAACGACACGGAAAAAACTGGAAAAGCAGTATGATCATTTCGCTTGCAATCGGACAGGGGGAAATTCTGCTAACTCCTATACAAATGGCAAACTGTGCTGCTACCATCGCCAATAAGGGTTGGTTTATAACGCCCCATCTTGTAAAAGGCATTGGTTCGAATAAATACCTGCCTGATGAATATAAAAAGAAACATTTCGCATCTGTAGGAGAGTTATATTACGACTGGATTATTGACGGAATGGAAATGGTGACAAAACCAGGTGGAACCGCCTTTGGAACCGGAATTAATGATATTGTCATATGCGCAAAGACTGGAACTGCCCAAAACCCGCATGGAGAAGACCACTCACTCTATATTGCCTTTGCGCCAAGAGACAAACCAAAAATTGCCATAGCAGTGATTGTTGAAAATGGTGGGTACGGCGCAACCTGGGCAGCACCAATTGCTAATTTAATGATTGAAAACTATCTTAACAGGGGCAAAGAGCCACAGCGTCCGGACATGCTGGATCGTATTAAAACATCCACGGTTTATTAAATCATGAGCAGAACCTATTCAAGCAGAGAAGAAAATCCGGTCTTGGATACGATAGCTGTATGGCTCTATGTGCTGTTGGTGCTAATTGGTCTAATCAGTATTTATTCTGCAACATCAGAAGTAAATCAGACGTTTCAGTTTACATTTTCCTCTGTAGCTGGCCGGCAGCTCATCTGGATTGGTGGAGCTATTATAATTATACTCACAATCGCTTTTGCCAACGTGGCAATAATAGATTATTTTGCTTATGGGTTTTATGGTTTTGCCATTTTTCTGAATATTGCAGTACTATTTTTAGGAAAAGAAGTTTCTGGAGCAAAAAGCTGGTTTGGTTTTGGAGGTTTCGGCATTCAGCCAAGTGAATTTGCCAAAGTGGCCACTGCGCTGGCTATTGCCAAATATTTAGGCACTTATGGTATTCGTTTCAAGGGAACCCGAAATGTAGTTATCACATTGTTACTATTTCTGTTACCAATGTTACTCATTCTGGCACAAAATGACACAGGCAGCGCATTGGTTTTCCTATCTTTTTTTCTTGTTCTATACCGTGAAGGCTTACCAGGCTGGATCCTACTCAGTGCTGTCTGGCTTTTGATTATTGCCATAGCTCGAATTGTTATGGAAGCCACCGGAATTAGTCATTTATGGACAATGAGCATCCTGTCAACCATTACCGGAATTATTATTTACTTCGGCAGAAAGAACAAGCAACTAATCATTGCCACTTTGGTTGTTGCTGCCTCAAGTGCAATTTTTAGTATTGCAGTGGGCTTCGCGTATACAAAAATTTTGAAAGGATACCAGCGAGACCGAATTGAACTTGTACTAAACCTAAAACAGGACACAAGAAATATGGGGTATAACCTCGAGCAATCGCGAATTGCTATTGGTGCAGGGCAATTTGTAGGACGTGGATTTCTTAAAGGCACTCAAACCAAAATGGGATTTGTGCCCGAGCAACATACAGATTTTATTTTCTGCACGATTGGTGAGGAATGGGGCTTTGCAGGGGTACTGGTATTCTTTGGTCTTTATTTTGGGTTATTATACAGACTTATAAGTCTGGCAGAGCGACAATCTACAGCATTTGGACGTGTTCTAGGATATGGAGTGATCTGTATTTTGTTTTTTCATTTAGCCATCAATATCGGTATGACCATAGGGATTGTCCCTGTCATTGGTATACCCCTCCCCTTCATAAGTTTTGGTGGAAGCAGTCTGTGGGCCTTTACACTTTTGCTGTTTTTATTTCTGAAAGTAGATGAAAAACGTCGCTGACCAGCGCTATCTTTCCATTAAATCTACTCCTGATGGCAGTTACACCATTTATAATTCTGAATTAAATGAAAACTACCATTCTGAATTTGGCGCCCAAACGGAAAGTAATTATGTATATATAAAACAAGGTCTTTCCATGATTCAAAAAGAAGTGATTCACGTTTTTGAAATGGGTTTTGGTACTGGCTTAAATGCATATCTGGCATGGACATACGCGCAGGAATACAATAAAATAGTTCATTTCATAAGCATTGAAAAGTTTCCGGTTTCTGTTGACTTTTTACCTGTACCCTCCTTTATTGAAAATCGACTGGATTCTTTAACTGCATGGAATAATATTCAGCAGGCAGCATGGAATAGCACCCGAAATGTTGACAATTCATTCATTTTGACTAAACTCAATGTCGACATAGCTGAATTTGAACACTATTCAACCTATGATATAATATTTTACGATGCTTTTGCTCCGTCTGTCCAACCTGAACTGTGGACCCCGGTGATTTTTAAAGCACTACACAGCCGTTTGAATCCGGAAGGCATTCTGGTAACATACAGCAGCGCCGGCATTGTAAAACGAGCATTAATTTCTGCCGGTTTTACCCTACAGCGCCTTCCTGGTCCGCCGGGGAAAAAACACATGCTGAGGGCAATAAAGAACCGCTGAACTATACAAAACAATCATGCCGATTTAGTAAGTTTGCAGTATGCGTAATATTCCGTTTTTCATTTCTGCCTGCTTCACACTTTCCGCCTTGTCAATCTTTACTTCATGCGAAAAAACCGATGATGAACAGGAGGCTATCTTTGAGTTAACCAAACCCGAAGAAACCGGTATCACCTTTGTGAATACAATTCCTGAAAATGATACACTTAATCAGTTTACATATCATTATCTTTTCAATGGAAATGGGGTTGCAACCGGAGATTTAAACAATGATGGATTGCCCGAAATCATCTTTACCGGTAATGAAAAACCAGCAGTGCTTTATCTCAACAAGGGAAATTTCACCTTCGAGGACATCACAGAAAAAGCTGGATTAAAAACCGCATACTGGATGAGTGGAATTAGCCTGGCCGATGTGAATAATGATGGGTTTCAGGATATTTATATCTGCCGCAGCGGACCTGATAAAAATAAAGATCGTAAACGAAATTTGCTTTTCATCAACAACGGTAACCTGACATTCACGGAAAAAGCTGCCGAATGGGGCGTTGATGACCCGGGCAATGCTACATGTGCCACCTTTTTCGATATGGATAATGATGGTGATCTTGATATGTATCTGGGTAATCATGCCGACAGATTTTTTGCTGACATTGCCACACCCTTTACCCCTGCTCTACACAGGGATGAAAAAAGCCAGCAGCATTTGTTTGTGAATGACGGTAAAAAATTTACCGACGTAAGTGAAGCTGCCGGTGTTAATACTATGGGATACTGCTTAAGTGCCACAGCTGCAGACTTCAACAAAGATGGTTTTACAGATCTATACATCTGTAATGACTACCATGTGCCGGATTATTATTACATAAACAATGGCGATGGTACTTTTAAAAATCAGTTTAATTCTAATTTCAAACATAGCAGTGCGAATAGTATGGGGGCAGATGCAGCAGATTACAACAAAGACGGTTGGATGGATTTGTTTACTGTAGACATGCTTTCTGAAGATCCAAGAAGATTTGGTTTACTGGCAGGACCCAAAAAGTATGATTTCTTTACCACGGCGCTGCGCAGTGGATACGGTTATCAATATATGCACAACAATTTACAAACCAATTTTAAAGGTCATTTTGCAGATTTAGCTTATCTGAATGGGGTAGCCAGAACCGACTGGAGCTGGAGCCCCCTGTTTGCTGATTATGACAATGATGGCAACCCGGATTTGTTTATTACAAATGGATATTACCGTGATGTCACCAACCTGGATTTCATGTTGTTTCAACAACGAAAAGATCAGCAGTTGAAAAAACCTCTTAACATATTGAAAAGCGAACTAAACAGAGAGCCTACCATAAAAGAAATAGCCTCAAAGCTTAATATTTCAGAGATTGAAGCTGAAAAACTGGCTTATGGCACCACCATTAACCACAAAGAAATACTTGAAAAACTCCCTTTCGAAAAGCTTTCTAATTATGCCTATAAAAACACCGGTAATTACAGTTTTTCCAATGTCACCCAACAGTGGGGGCTTGAAGAGCCGACGCTAAGTTCAGGTGCTACTTATGCTGACCTAAATGCAGACGGCAAGCTAGATCTTATTGTTTGTAATCAGGGCGATGCAGCCCATGTATACAAAAATATTGGACCTGACAAAAATTATCTCCGGATAAAATGTAAAGGGGGTAAAAAGAATAACCGATACGGTATTGGTTGTAAAATTATTACAGATACCGATTCAGGCCAGCAAATTGCAGAAATGCAACAATCCAGAGGTTACCAAAGTGCTACGGAGCCGTTAGTTCACATAGGCCTTGGAGAACAGTCCGTTCTGAAAAAATTAACCGTAATTTGGCCCAATGGAGAGTTTCAGGTTTTTAATAATGTAAAGTCAAACCAGGTTCTTGAGGTTGATGAAAATAATGCAGCAGGAAAATGGGATTATACACAAAAGGAAACTTATACATTTGAAGAAATAACAGGAGAAATAGGTCTAAACTTTATTCATAAGGAAGGCGATAATCCCGATTTTAAACGAGAGCCTCTTATTCCCCACCGATATTCCATGTTAGGACCCGGTAGTTCAACCGGAGATGTGAACGGAGACGGACTTACGGACCTATTGATAAGCAATGCCAGAGAAAGCAGTGGTTCTATGCTTTACCTTCAAACCAAAGATGGAAAGCTCACTGTATCTCCATCTCAACCATGGAAATCAATGAATAATGTGGATGTATTGGGTTGTTTGATTTATGATGCGGATGCAGATGGTGATAATGACATTTATATGGCAGCAGGCGGCAGTGAATATGGTTTCCCTAATCATGCATATAAACATAGATTGTATTTCAATGACGGTAAAGGCAATTTTACTGAAAGGACAGGTGCCATACCAGACCTTAATGCAAGTGGTGCATGTGTAGCTGCCGGTGATATTGATGGTGACGGCGATCTGGATTTATTTGTTGGTGGGCGCCTTAAACCCGGGAGTTTCCCCGATGTAAAAATAAGAAGCTACCTTCTTCAAAATAATAAAGGTGTGTATGTGGATGTGACAGAATATGCCGCTCCTGACTTATACCAGCCTGGGATGGTTTGTGCTGCTGTTTTCTGCGATTATAACAACGATAACAAAATGGACCTTATTGTTTCAGGAGAGTGGATGCCTGTAGCCTTTCTGGCCAATAATGGCAGCAAGCTGGTAAACCAGACCGGAGAGGCAGGAACGGTAGGTATTCCGGGTTGGTATAATAGCTTAATGGCAGTAGATATAGACAATGATGAAGACCTTGATATTATTGCAGGAAATAAAGGTATGAATTCGTTTTTTCAGGCTACTGAGGAAAATAACGTTAAAATATACTGGACTGATCTGGACCAAAGCGGGAATGTTGATTTCTGGCTAACCTACAGCAAAGACCGAAAAGAATATCCCATTCATGAACTAGATGAAATGGGAGTTGCCTACCCTTTGTTTATGAAGAAAAGATTCACAACGTATGCCTCCTTTGCCGGAAAAACTGTACAAGAAATTTTTGGAGACAATAACTTAAAAAATAATAATATGCGTGCATCTCAGTTTAATAGTTTATTGCTAAGAAACAACGGAGGTTCCTTTGGCGTTGAGACGTTGCCCAGGCTTGCGCAGTCAGGACCGTTATACGGTATTGCCTCAGCAGATGTAGATGGAAACGGATTTTTGGATATTATTGGTATTGGTAACAGTTACGCTCCAAAGGTCGAGTATGGTAGGGATGATGCTATGTCAGGATTTGTTCTCTATAACAATAATGGAAAAGGGTTCAGTTTCAGCCATGGAAGAGAAAATGGCTTTGTTGTGGATGGAGATGCTAAATCGCTCGTATGGATGGATTTTCCGGGAAAATCATTATGCTTGGTTGCAACGCAAAACAATAGCAATTCCAAGGCATTCAGACTTAGTAAAAATAACATGAAGTTTATTGCTTCACCCACAAAAGCTGCAAGGGCAAAGGTTTTCCTGAAAAATGGCGGATCACGCGTGGAAAATCTATCGCATGGTTGGGGCTATTTATCAGCCTCAAGACCGGGTGTATGGATGAATGAGCAAGTAAAATCTGTTCAGTTTCTTGATGTTTATGGCAATAAACTCTAATTTTAATTGAATATTCAAAATAAAATCCTATATTTGCACTTCTAAAAAAACAGCCATGGGAGTTACCAGACTTAAGCGTAAAGAAGCCAAAATCAGAGCCAGATCAAACCGCAGGGTGCAAACCATTAAGCGCCTTAAATCCGTAGTTTTACTTGCCTCTCCTTTCAAAGGTGAATCAGGTATCATTCTGGAAGATCAGGAATAACCTTAAATAAACAACTATGCAAAGCGATCCAATCGGGTCGCTTTTTTTATTCATTCTAAATTCAACAATCATTATTTATCAATTGGCGGGAAACTGTAACTTTGTAATCACCATGAAATTTAATATTGTTGTTTTATCGTTTGTTTTGCTGACTTCTGCCTGCACCAAAATAAATACTGACAAGATTATACTCAAGCATGACGTCCTCACGGAATGCAATGTGGCCATTCAAAATGCTGTTGTTGTAGACCGTATTCCCCCACCGGTAGCAAGTCGTCGTTACTATTATGCCGGAGTTGCTGCCTATGAATCGCTGGTACCTTTTTCAAAAGATTATATTTCGCTGGCCGGCCAGTTAAACGGACTTAAGAACATTCCTAAACCGGATACCAGCAAAGGCTATTGTCTCGATCTGATAGCGTTGTGCGCACACACATTCACAAGTCAGAAACTTGTTTTTCAGGAAGACAGCATTGCCAATTTCCGTTCAAGGAAACTTGATTATTACCAAAAAAATCTGCCCTCTTCTACCTTTGAAAACTCTGTCGAGTACGGAGATTCCGTTGGCGCAGCGATTGTAAGATGGTCGAAAAGTGACCAATACCGCGAAACCAGGGGAACAGGTTTCTATCTTGTGAAACACGAGGATGGAAAATGGGAGCCTACCCTACCTGAATTTGGAGATGCTCTTGAACCCAACTGGTTTAAATTACGAACAGCTGCAGTTCCTGCAGCTTCAAGTATAAGTATACCTGAACCTGAACCCTACAGCAAAGAAAAAAACAGTCGTTTTTATAAAATCACCAAACAGGTTTATGATCAAAGTAAAAATCAGGATAGTTCATTACTTGGAATAGCCAAATACTGGGATGATAATCCAAATTCATCGATTCACTATGGTCATGCTACCATTGGCGTTTTGCGCATCTCTCCTCCCGGACACTGGCTCAGTATTTTTAGTAATGTTGCGAAACAAAAGAAATACGATTTGCTTAAATCAGCAGAAGGTATCGCCAGGTTGAGTGCCGTAATTTATGATGCTTTTATAATTTGCTGGGATACAAAATACAAGACAGAATACGTAAGACCTGAAACTGTTGTCAGAAAATTGATAGACAGCAGTTGGACACCCGCCATTCAAACTCCTCCTTTCCCTGAATACCCCAGTGCGCACAGTGTGGTTAGTTCTTCCTCAGCTGCTCTTTTAACCTCTATGTTTGGTGAATATGCCTTTACTGATAGCACACAAATGGAATTTGGACTGGGAGCCAGAAGTTTTAAAAACTTCCGTGAAGCTGCAAGCGAAGCTTGTATGAGCCGCTTATACGGTGGTATCCACTTCATTGATGGTATTGAAAAAGGTAAAATGATGGGCAATATGCTGGGCGAATACCACCTAAAGCACATTAAAACCAGAAAATAACCTTACAGCGACTGCAACTGGGATTGCAAGCTCTCAATTTTTTGTTCAGCATCAGCTTTTTTCTGCCTTTCTCTTTCCACTACGTCAGGCTTTGCATTTGCTACAAACTTATCATTGGACAATTTGGCATCCACACTGCGCATAAAGCCCTCTAAATAGGCAATTTCCTCCTGCAATCTTTTTTTCTCAGCCTCTGTATTTATTTCAATGTTCAATTTTATAAAGGCCTGAGATGTGCCGGCCATAACAGATACAGCAGCTTCTGGTTTATCACCATTTATTTCAAGTGTAATATTGGCCATTTTTTCAATAAGTGCCTGGTTTTGGGTGAATATTTGATCGTTGCTAAGCAATACTACCTCAAGTTTTTCCTTTGGTGAAATACCCTTGCTATTACGCATATTTCTAATTTCGGCCACCAATATCAGGGGCAATTCTGATGGACGCTCCAACCCCACTGATTTGGGATAAGTATCAATAATACAAGGTTTATCAGGATTTAAACCGTGCAAAGCATGATGAAGTTCTTCGGTGATAAATGGCATAAATGGATGTAACAATTTCAAAACCTTGTCAAAATGCTGCATTACACCGTGTAAAATCTCCGGATTCAATTTTTCTCCGTGAGGTGGTTTAATAGTCTCAAGCAGCACACTGCAGAAATCATCCCATATCAGCTTGTAAACAGCCATCAGTGCATCGTTAAGTCTAAATTCTTCAAAAGCCTTATCCATCTCTCCGGCAGTGTTATCTGCCTTAGCCTCAAACCATTGCAAAGCCTGCTTTTCGTTGGCTCTCACAGCAATATTTCCTTCTGTTTCCCAACCTGATACGAGCCTGTAAGCATTCCATATTTTATTACAGAAGTTTCTACCTTGCTCCACCTGGGATTCATCAAACAAAATATCATTGCCCGCAGGCGAACATAGCAGCATTCCCATTCGAACACCATCTGCACCATACTTAGCAATCAAATCAAGCGGATCAGGGCTATTACCCAGACTTTTGCTCATCTTTCGGCGCTGTTTATCTCTGACAATGCCGGTGAAGTAAACATTTTTAAAGGGCTTTTCACCTCCATACTCATAACCAGCCATAATCATTCTGGCCACCCAGAAAAAGATAATTTCCGGGGCTGTTACCAGGTCATTGGTAGGATAATAATAATCAAGTTCTTTTTTACCGGATTCCGTAAATCCATCAAATACACTTATGGGCCAAAGCCAGCTGCTAAACCAGGTGTCCAGCACATCTTCATCCTGTTTCAGTGACTCAGGCGCTATAACAATTTTTCTTTTTGCAAATTCAGTTGCAGCATTATCGGCATCTTTTGCAACCACAAAATTTCCGTCAGCGCTATACCAGGCAGGGATTCTGTGCCCCCACCACAATTGCCGGCTGATGTTCCAGTCTTTAATATTTGAAATCCAGTGATTGTAGGTATTTTTAAATTTAGGTGGATGAAACGATATTTCATCGTTCATTACCGATGAAAGAACAGCAGGATTCTTCTTCATGAATGCCTGCATATTCATAAACCATTGTGTGCTAATGCGGGGTTCAACCACAGCATCAGTTCTTTCACTAAAACCAACATTATGTCTGTAAGCTTCTGTTTTCAGCAAAAGTCCATTGTGCTCCAATTCTTTAATCCATAGCTTTCTGGCCTCAAAACGATCTTTACCCACGAATAAAATTCCGGCTTCAGAAATAGTTCCATCTTCGTTCAGCGTATCATAAACCGGCAGTTTATACTTCTCTCCTATTTTATAGTCATTTATATCGTGGGCCGGTGTTACTTTCAAAACACCGGTTCCAAAATCTATGGCTATATAATCATCTGCAATTACAGGAACTTTACGGTTTATTAGCGGAACAATTACTTGCTTCCCAATCCATGCTTTGTAGCGTTCATCTTCGGGGTGCACACAAACGGCAACATCACCGGCAATGGTTTCCGGTCTGGCGGTTGCAACACTAATAAATTCCTCAGTATTATCAGCTGAAACATATTTAACATAATACAGGTTATCATTTACCTCCTTGAATATTACCTCTTCATCACTAAGTGTTGTTCTTCCCTGCGGATCCCAGTTTACCATCTTTGTTCCGCGGTAAATCAATCCTTTTTTATACAGATCTATAAAAACATCAATAACTGCATCATACAAGGAAGGCTCCATGGTAAAACGTGTGCGATTCCAATCGCAACTGGCTCCCAGTTTTTTTAGCTGTTCCAATATTATACCACCATACTTATGGGTCCATTCCCATGCGTATTCCAAAAACTCTTCACGGCTGAGATCTTTTTTTGCAATACCTTTTTCTGCAAGCATTTTCACTACTTTGGCTTCTGTAGCAATACTGGCGTGATCTGTTCCTGGTACCCAACAGGCGTTTTTACCCTGCATACGTGCGCGGCGAATAAGCACATCCTGAATGGTGTTGTTGAGCATATGCCCCATATGAAGCACACCAGTAACATTGGGAGGTGGAATTACAATGCAATACGATTCGCGTTCATCCGGGGCCGAATGAAAAAACCCTTTCTCCATCCAGTACTGATACCACTTATCTTCAATCAACGACGGGTCATACTTGCTGCTAATTTCCATGGGTGCAAAAATAATTTATTTTAACGGAAGGAACTTTACTAACACCATAAAATAAAAAGCCCCGGAGGTTGTCCGGGGCTCATTATTGTTAGTAATTAAACTCCCACATCGTGGTGAGCAGATTCTTCTATGTATGGATGATTTACCGGAACCAAACCACGCTTGGTCAAGGCAATCAACACCCAGTAAATAAAGATTCCACCGAAAGTGAAGAGCGTTCCTATTTCAAGCAAACCAATTTGTTGTCCGGAACCAAATACTCCAGGAGCAACCATCAGCCATACATCATGGTAGTGACCAAAAATGAGGATGCAACCAATGATGGTAAGCACAACCGGATTCCTTTTTGCATTTCTCATCATTAGGATGAGGAAAGGGCATAAGAAGTTCAGTATAATATTCAACAAGAAATTGAACTTGTACTCCTCGTAGCGAATTTGGTAATAAGCCATCTCTTCGGGTATGTGTGCATACCAGATTAACAGATACTGGCTAAGCCAGATATATGTCCAGAAAATAGAGAAGGCAAACATGAATTTGCCTAGGTCATGAATATGTTCGTCTGTCACCAGCTTCAGGTATCCCTGCGATTTGAGGTAAAGTACAAATAAGCAAATGATGGTGAGTGCGGTCACCCAAGAAGTGGCAAAGTTATAAACTCCGAAGATGGTACTATACCAATGGGCATCAATACTCATCATCCATAACCAGGCTACCACTGCAATAGTAAATCCATAAATCACGGCAAAACCGGCGCTGTAACGAATACTTTTCTTGAAGAATGAAACATCACCGGGCTGTGCGGCATCTTCGGCAACTGACAAACTTCTCAGTTTGCGGCCAAGCAACCACCAAATGGCTACCAATACAACAGGAAAAATGAGGAACATTTTACTGTTCAAAAACCATGATTTTCCGTCCAAAATGGCGTCAAAACCGGGCTGTCCATTTGTTAGGTGTTGATGTTCATAGTGAACCCAATGGTAAAGTTCATTTTTTGCGATAAGTATAGCGACAAAAGCCAGTATAAATCCTACAGGAAAGAAAGTGGCAATAGCTTCAGGTACTCTTTTTATTGCAGCACTCCAGCCAGCATTGGCAATATATTGCACCGCCACAAAGAAAAGGGCTGCCAAAGAAACCATAAATAATAAATAACCAACTATCAGCACATTAGACCAAATGCGGGTTGTCCATGGTTTGTTTTGCTCATGAAATTCAGCCCTGGGTCCAAAACTTTTATTCTCAACATTGCCATGGTGCTCAGTTGCTTCAGCATGAGCCTCTGTCGCATGTTCATTCACTGCAATTTCGCCACCTTTTGCAGCAGTTTCCGCATGTTCATGCTTGGTGGTTGAAGTTTCATGTCCATGACTGTGAGAACCGCTTCTATCGATTGTAGCTATACCAATACCTGCAAGTATCAAACCTAAAATGGTAAGACCTATTGCAAATCTTTTCCCTTTTGCCGGAACGGTAAATTGTTCCTGTGTAATCTCAATTTTATGATGTCCGTGTCCCATTGAGTGATCTTAATTAGTTGTTGGGGTTAACAGCAGTGCTATCTGAAGCTGCAGCTGGTTCTGCGCCGGCACCACTTAATTGTTTCACATACCTGATTACCCTCCATCTGTCCATAGGCTTTAGTGCATAAGCATGGCTCCCCATGTTATTTTTACCATAAGTTAAGGTATGGTAAATCTGACCAACAGAAATTTCTTTAATATATTTATCCTGGAAATTAGGCCATGCGGGCTTACCCAGTCCTCTTTTGAAAACTTCTCCGTCATTACCGCCATTGTCACCGTGACAAGGTGTGCAATAAATTCCGAACAAATATTTTCCACGTTCGGCTTTGTCCTCAAAATCTAAAGGATAATTAAAGGATTTGGCAGCCTCGTATCCGTCTGCACTATTGTCATATGGGTAATGTGTAGCTTCTTTTCCTTTAGCCACTGTACCGGCAACAGGTTCGCGCATACTCATTCCATAAGGATTAACAACATTGCTGTCGCCCTGATTATATGGTTCATAACCTTTGGAATAGGCCATGTCCGGTGCATATTCCCAGCCTGTGTCATTACCACGGCTCACACATCCGGTACATATTGCCGCAAGGGCAATCATACCAGCACTGATATACAAAACGCTTTTCATGAATGATTTAAATTAAATGGTGGTTTGCACCCCTCCTGTTTTTTCACGAAGTTCCACAGCACCGTGATCCTTCATAATCTTCAATACTTTCTTTTCATCAACACCTTCACCTGTTTCAACGGCAATAACCATTCGGTCATCGGTCTGTCTGTCATCCAAAAGTTCTGGCTTTATTCCCCAAATCATTCTGTTTCTGAAGAAGAAAAAGAATGCCATACCGAAAGCCGTGCACAAAACTGTTGCTTCAAAAAGAACAGGAACCCAGCTAGGGCTGAAGCGAACAGGTTTGTTACCTACATCAATAGGCCAATCCTGAACATACATGTAATAGATCATCCAGAACGCCAGGCTAAACCCTGTCATGCCGCATAAAAAAGCAACAATAGAGAGCCAACTCCGACGAACACCCATAATTCTTTCCAATCCGTGAACGGGGTAAGGGGTGTATACATCTTGTATTTTAACTCTGGCGTGAACCAATTCACTGGTTGCCTCAACCAGTTTGTCTTCATTTTCCCAAATACCCAGCAACATTTTATTTCTGTCGCGCAGGCTAAGGTTTTTATCAATTATTCCCATGAATGGTAATCTCCTATTTTAATTATTCGCGATTGCGAAGAATGGTTTTAATTTCAGACATGTTAATTACAGGCAGGAATTTGGCAAACAGGAAGAAACATGTAAAGAATATTCCGAATGTTCCCAAAAACAAACCTATTTCGGTCAGAGAGCCTGAATACATTACCCAACTGCTTGGCAGATAATCACGGTGCAGAGAAGTAACAATAATCACAAAACGTTCGAACCACATACCTACGTTTACTACGATACTCATTATGAAAATAAACCAAGGTGTCGTGCGGGCCCATTTGAACCAGAAAACCTGGGGTGAAACCAGATTACAGAACATCATGCTCCAGTAGGCCCACCAGTAAGGACCGCTTGCACGGTTAAAGAATGCATACTGTTCATATTCAACACCTGAATACTGTGCGATGAAAAATTCTGTCAAATAGGCAATACCTACCAATGTACCGGTAAGCATAATTATTTTGCACATGGCTTCCAAGTGCCCGATGGTAATGTAATTTTCATAGTTCATCACTTTACGGGCAACTACCAGCAGGGTAGCCACCATACCGAAACCAGAGAAAATTGCACCGGCAACGAAGTATGGAGGGAAGATTGTGGTATGCCAACCGGGTACCACGGAAGTAGCAAAATCTGTTGATACGATGGTGTGTACTGACAATACCAGTGGCGTACTCAAACCTGCCAGAATTAAAGAGATTAATTCATAGCGAGCCCAGATACGGGTGCTGCCGTTCCAACCCATAGAGAAAAAACGATACCAGTACTGAGCTGCTTTGGTTTTGACTTTATCACGTATGGTTGCTATATCAGGAATTAAACCAATATACCAGAACAAAAGCGATACGCTAAAGTATGTTGAGATCGCAAATACGTCCCATAAAAGTGGGGAGTTAAAGTTTACCCAAAGAGAACCAAAAGCGTTTGGCAGAGGCAGAGCCCAGTATCCTACCCATACACGGCCCATGTGAAACACAGGGAACATGGCAGCACAGATAACTGCGAAAATTGTCATCGCTTCTGCAGAACGGTTAATACTCATCCTCCATTTCTGTCTGAATAGCAGGAGAATCGCAGAAATCAAGGTGCCGGCGTGACCAATACCTACCCAGAATACGAAGTTGGTGATATCCCATCCCCACATTACGGATTTGTTGATATTCCATGTTCCTATACCGGTCCAAAGGGTCCAGAAAAGGCTTACCACGAAAATACCCAAAAAGATTACAGAAAGGGTGAAACCCACTTTCCACGCGGTAGAGGGTTTATTCAAAATGGGCCTGGCTATATCACGGGTTACATCCGAGGCAGTTTTGCCTCCGGTTACCAGGCGTTCCCTAATGAGCGAATCATGTATCATTTTTGTTGGTGCTTGGGGTTTTTAGATAGTTTCAGTATTACGAATTTTAGTCATGTACCTTACGCTGCCCTGCACGTTGATCTCTTCGAGCACGCCAAAAGCACGGTCATTTTTATATAACCTGCTGATTTCGCTATCAGGATTGTGAAGGTCGCCAAATACGATTGCATTGGCAGGACATGCACGCTGACAGGCGGTTTCAACCTTTACCTCACTTGGTGATTTACCTTCACGCTTGGCCATTAGTTTCCCTTCCTGTATTCTTTGAACACAGAAAGAGCATTTTTCCATGACACCACGTGTGCGAACTGTTACATCAGGGTTGATTACCATTTTACCCAGCGGGTTATTGAAGTGGAAATCAAACTTATCATTGTCATTGTAGCGGAACCAATTGAATCGACGTACCTTATAAGGGCAGTTGTTTCCGCAATATTTGGTACCAATACAACGGTTGTACGTCATTTGGTTCAGGCCTTCAGTGCTATGCGTAGTGGCGAGAACAGGGCAAACAGTTTCGCAGGGTGCCTGTGAGCAGTGCTGACACATCATTGGTTGGTGAACAACCTTAATGTTTTCCCAATGAGCAAAGTCTCCTTTATCTGCTTTGTCAATTTGTCCAATTTCCTTTTCGCGGGTAACATAATTACCTTCAATTTCTTTCGAAGAATTCGCAAAACTGTAATAACGGTCTATGCGAATCCATGTCATTTCACGACGCAGACGAATTTCATCACGACCAACAACCGGTACATTGTTTTCAATTGAACAACTCACCACGCAGCTTCCGCAGCCGGTACATGCATTCAAGTCAATAGCCATGGCCCACAGGTGGTTGGGTGAACCATCTTTACGGTATTCACGTTTTTCCCAAATGGTATAAACATGGGTTTTTTCTTTGTCGTTACCTGCCTTTGAATTCTTTTTCCAATCAGCATAAGAGGCTTCACGCACAAGATCACGACCTTCAATACTGTGGTGTGTTTGGGTTTGTGCAAGTGCATAGGATTCATCTCCTTTGGATATTTCTACACCACTTACTACCCATCCTCTGCTTCCATTTTGTGCGGTAGCTAGTGGCCAGGCAGAAACGCCAACAGTATCAAAACCTTTTTCTTTGCTGCCACCCACTTTTCCGGCGGCGGTTCTTCCATAACCCAGTGCCAAACCAACGGTTTCATTGGCTTGTCCGGGCTGTACCATTGCAGGCACACTATTTAAGGTAACATTTCCTAATTTAACGTTTACAGTATCACCTTCTCTAAGGCTCAGTTTATGAGCCAACGATTTAGGCAGCGAAACGTAGTTATCCCATGTTACTTTGCTAACCGGATCGGGCATTTCATGCAACCATGGGTTGTTGCCGTGTGCACCATCTTTCACATATACCTGAGAATATAGAATTAGATCGGTACCACTGTTTTTGTTGCTGCGGGTAATGGCATCGGCCAATGTCACAACGTCTCCTGAATAGGAAGCAGGCTTGCTTTCTGCGGTTTCTGACCAAACACCATCATGCAGTGCTCTGTTGAAGGCCTCATTGCTGGTAAGCTTGCCGGCCCAATTACTTTTTATGTAAATGTAATAGGGTGATGCGCTGAGTTTTTGAGAAAGAATAGCTTTTGAAGCAAAAGGATCGTTTTCTGCTTTAGGAGTAGCTTCAGCCCAATTAAGAAGACTTAACTGAGCCTGACGTGTATTGAACACATTGCTGATGGTGGGCTGCATGAAATGAAACTCACCAGAACGTGGCTCAGCATCTCCCCAACTTTCCAGGAAATGGTTATCCGGACAAACGAACTGACATACGCTTGCTGTTTCGTCTTTAGAAGCTGCAAAACTTACTGACAGAGAAGCTTTTTTAATTGCTTCTGCCCATGAAGCGTTGTGGTTGTATACGGGATTTGTGTCGTAAAAAATAACAGCTGATACTTTGCCTGCAGTCAACTCTTTAAGCAAGTTATCTGTATCCGCATCAACACCTTTGTATTGATTGCTTTGATTGCTAATATCAATTGTTTTACCGTAGTTTTCCAGCAGCATATTGATTCCATTTACCAATTTTTGAGCAACAGAATCATTTGAACCTGATATAACCAGTGATTTTCCTTTGGCATTCCAAAGAAGTTCAGCTGTTTTCTTGAGGCTATTACCTGCAAGTTCAGCATTCTGGGCAACAGGAATTTGTTTACTGCCGGAATTGTTGGCCAGATAATTATATAAACTGGTGAGGTATAATAGCTCCTTGGAGGCTTTTGTTGGAAAGCGCTCATCTGCATTTGTTCCAGTCATACTCAGGTTTGATTCAAACTGAATATGTTTGCTCATTGCTTTTCCTACAGTTGGGATTCTATTAGCTACATAACCTTTGGTAAATTCTACAGGTGAAATCCATGAACCGAGGAAATCTGCACCAAAACTTACAATGAGTTCTGCATTTTCGAATTTATAGGCAGGAATTGCCGCTTTGCCAAAATCTTCTTTGTTGGCTGTGATAATACCGCTGTAAGAAATGGCATCGAATGTAATGTGCTCTGCCGTGGTGAATTTTGCTTTAAAAGCATCAACAGCCTTCAGTGTCGAAGGGCTATGAATTGTATTGCTAAGAATTACAATTTTGCCTTTGGCCTGATCTATTTCTTTAAGCTTAGCGGTAATAGACTGATCTATTTTAGTCCAGTCTGCAGTTTCTGCACCGTTCGCCAAAGGATTGGCAAGCCTTTCGGTGTCGTATAATGAAAGTATACTGGCCTGACCGGTAGCACACAAACCACCTTTACTTATTGATGAGCGTGGGTTGCCATCAACTTTAATAGGACGCCCTTCACGAACTTTCACTTCAACGCCACAACCTGTGCTGCAAGCTCCACAGGTAGAGGAATAGTAAGAAGCTACACCAGGTGTAACATCTTCAGGTTTTACCAAATATGGGACAGCGTGCCTTACTTTGGTTTTATAGCAAGCAGCCAGTGCAACAGCCGTCACACTAAATCCAAAGAATTTGAGAAAATCCCTGCGGTTTGAGTTTAGCTCCACACCATCTTCACCGAGCACTTCGTCCAGGGGAAGTGCATCGGGGAATTCATTTTTACGCGCTGCAA
>Ga0194123_10000122_pt1 | contig 153027 bp, 155 predicted proteins | sample TA2MahsurfametaG_5_FD_155479 | JGI IMG/M metagenome (GOLD analysis project Ga0194123, IMG submission 155479) | Freshwater microbial communities from Lake Tanganyika, Tanzania - TA2015023 Mahale A surface | ecosystem: Environmental > Aquatic > Freshwater > Lake | place: Tanzania: Lake... | reverse complement strand
AGCGCAGGACCATCGAGTACCGCCGCTTGCTGCACCGGCAAGCGGCCGCCTAAACTGACAGCCTAGATGCGCCAAAGCCTCCGTTAACAGAAACCTCAGAACGTCCCGTTTGTTCTGACGACGGACACGCCGATTCCAAAGGCGCCAAGCTCTTCTACATCACCAACCGCGACGTCAAGGACAAGGACGCGACGAAGCAGAACATGGAGAAGCTCGGCTTCCCGATGGGCGGCAATGTCGATGTCTTCCTGACCCAGCGCGAGAAGCCGGATTGGGGCGGCGCCAAGAGCACGCGCCGCGCCGTGGTGACCAAGGACTACCGCGTCCTGCTGAACGTCGGCGACAATTTCGGCGACTTCGACGATGCCTATCGCGGCAGCGAGGAGCAGCGGCTGGCCGCCTTCCAGGCCAACGCCGAGCGCTGGGGGCGCGAATGGATCATGGTCGCCAATCCGACCTACGGCTCGTTCGATACGGCGCCCTTCGGCCATGACTTCAAGAAGCCGCGCGCCGAGCAGCGCAAGTCCAAGCACGACGTGCTGCAGGCCTGGCCGGGCTGATCAGTTCAGGATCCGGACGGGCAGGGCGCGATAGCCGCGGATGAAGTTGGAATAGAGGCGCTTGGGTGGACCCGCGATCTCGATGTCGAGGTCGCGCTTGAGGATTTCCTCCCACAGGATGCGCAGCTGCAGATCGGCGAGCCGGTCGCCGACGCAACGATGCACCCCGGCGCCATAGGCGAGATGCTGTCGGGGCTTGGCGCGATCGACGATGAACTCGTCGGCGCGGTCGATGGCGCTCTCGTCGCGATTGCCCGAGACGTACCAAATCACGACCTTGTCGCCCTTGCGGATGGTCTTGCCGCCCAGCTCCGTGTCCTCGCGCGCCGTGCGGCGCATGTGGATCACCGGCGTCTGGTAGCGGATGGTCTCCGACACCAGGCTGGGCACCAGGGACGGGTTGGCGCGCAGCTTTGCCCATTGCTCGGGATGGCTCGCCAGCGCCAGCAGACCGCCGGTCATGCTGTTGCGCGTCGTGTCGTTGCCGCCGACGATCAGCAGCGACAGCGTGCCGACGAACTCGCGCGGCGCCATATTCCGCGTCGCCTCGCCATGCGCCAGCATCGAGATCAGGTCGAAGCGCGGCTCGGCGTTGACGCGCTCGTTCCACAGCTTCGAGAAGTACGCCGCCATCCTGCCCAGCTCGGCGAAGCGCTCGTCCTCCGACCGCACCGGCGCGTCGGGTGAATTGACATTGGCGATGGCGACATCGGACCAGAAGGTCAGCTTGCGCCGGTCTTCCCAGGGGAAGTCGAACAGCGTCGCCAGCATCATGGTCGTAAGCTCGATGGAAACGCGGTCGACCCAGTCGAAGACCTCGCCGCGCGGCAGCCCATCGAGCGTATCCGATGTGCGCTGTCGGATCGTCGCTTCCATGTTGGCGATGTTGCTGGGCGCGACGATGGGCGCCACGGTGCGCCGCCGCGTGGTGTGATCGGGTGGATCCATGCGGATGAAACTGGCGAACTCACCCGGGCGGCCGACTTCGGCGATCTGGATGCCGCCCAGCTCCTGCGCCGAGGAGAACACCGCGTGGTTGATCTCGACGTCCATGATGTCGGCGTAGCGCGTCACCGACCAATAGGGGCCGTAGGGGCTTTCGGTGCAGCGATGCACCGGATCGTCGCGGCGCAGACGCTCGAACAGCGGCCGCCACGTGTCGTTCTCGTAGAGGGCGGGGTCGCTGACGTCGATACTGGCGATCGGCATGGCGTTTCCTCGATTTTGCCGCAGACAGGCATGCCGGCCGGCACGAGTCAATCCACGTCGCGCTGGCGCCAGGCGCGGCGAGTCTCTACCGTCGCGGCCGAAGGAACCGAGGCGAGGAAGGCCCGCGACATGGCGGCGACGACACAAGGCAATGCGTTCGATCTCCCTGAAACGACACTCAGGGCGCAAACCAATTCCAAGTGGAGCAAGTACGGGCCCGACGTGCTGCCAGCCTTCGTCGCCGAGATGGATTTCCGCGTCGCTGAGCCGATCCAGGCCGCCGTGCGCCGTATCGTCGAAAAGACCGACTACGGCTATCCGATGCGCAACGGCGCCAAGGCCGGCGCGGCGCTGTGCGCCGCTTTCGCCGAGCGCATGGAGAGCCGCTTCGGCTGGAAGACCGATCCCGAGCTGGCCCTGCCGCTGGCCGATCTCGTGCAGGGCACCTACGCACCGGTGATGGCCTTCAGCGAGCCGGGCGACGGCGTCGTGCTGCAGATGCCCAGCTACCCGCCGTTCCAGGAGGTGTTGCGCGTCACCGGCCGGCGCATGATCCCGTTGCAGATGCGCGACACCGGCGGCAGCCATGTCTGCCGGCTGGAGGAGATCGAGAAGCAGGTCGATGCGCGCACGCGCATGTTCGTGCTGTGCAATCCGCAGAATCCGACCGGCCGCGTCTTCACCCGCGAGGAGCTGCTGGCCTTCGGCAAGTTCGCGCTCGAGCGCGACATGATCGTGATCTCCGACGAGATCCACCAGGACATCGTGTATCCCGGCCACACGCACATTCCGTTCGCGTCACTGGGGCCGGATTACGCGGCGCGTACCATCACCATCACCTCGGCGACGAAGAGCTTCAACATCCCGGGCCTGCGCGCCGCCATCATCCATTTCGGCACGCCACAGCTGCGTGATCGCTTCCTCGGACGAATTCCGGCCCGGCTGATGGGCGATCCCAATGCCATCGGCGTCGACGCCACGGTCGCGGCGTGGAAAGAGGGCCAACCCTGGCTCGACTCAGTGGTCGCGCATCTGCATCGGGCGCGCGACCACATGGTGCGCACGATCAAATCGGAAGTGCCGCAGATCAAGGTGCACGCGCCCGACGGCACCTTCCTGGCGTGGCTCGACTGCACGGCCCTGGGGCTCAACGCGCCGGCCTTCGACTTCTTCCACGACAAGGCGAAGATCGCCTTCAGCGCCGGCGAGACCTTCGATCCGGCCTGCGCGCAGTTCGTGCGCTTCAACTTCGCCACCTCGATGCCGATCCTCGACGGCATTCTCGACCGTCTGGTCACCAGCACGCGCGCGCGGCTCAAGACGTAGGGCCGCGCCGTCGATGACCATGCGCCTCGATCGAATGTTACCGCGACGCCGGCTCGTGATCGCCGGCGCCACGCTGCTGGCGGCGCCCGCGATCGTGCGCGCCCAGTCGCGTCCGTCGCGCGATCCCTTCAGCCTCGGCGTCGCGTCGGGTTGCCCGCGTCCCGACCGCGTCGTGTTGTGGACCCGTTTGGCGCCGATGCCGCTGGACGGCGGCGGCAAGGGCGAAGCGCCGGTCGACGTCACCTGGGAGATTGCCGAGGACGAGCGCTTCACGCGCCTCGCCGCGCGCGGCACCGTCCGAGCGAGCGCCGCCGAGGCGCACTCGGTCCATGTCGAGGCCGGCGGGCTGCGGCCGGCGCGGTCCTACTGGTATCGCTTCCATGGCGGTGGCCAGACCAGCCCCGCTGGCCGCACCCGCACCGCGCCCGCCGACACGGCGAAGCCCGAACGGCTGCGCCTGGGTGTGGCGTCCTGCGCCCAGTACGAGCAGGGCTGGTACAGCGCCTATCGCCACATGGCGAGCGAATCGCTCGACCTCGTCGTGCATGTCGGCGACTACATCTACGAGATGTCGTGGGGCCAGCGTCACGTGCGCAAGCACGGCACGGCCAACCCGACGACGCTGCAGGAGTATCGCGATCGCTACGCGCTGTACAAAAGCGATCCCGACCTGCAGGCGGCGCACGCAGCCTGTCCCTGGATTGTGACGTGGGACGATCACGAGGTCGACAACGACTACACCAGCGACCGTTCGCCGCACACCTCGGATCGCGCCGTCTTCCTGCGCCGCCGCGCGGCCGCTTACCGCGCCTGGTACGAGCACATGCCGGTGCCGCCGTCGATGGCGCCCAACGGTCCGAACGCGCGTATCCACGATTCGTGGCGCTTCGGCGATCTCGTCGATCTCTTTCTGCTCGATGACCGGCAGTACCGCTCGCATCACGCCTGTGCCGACGGCAAGGGCGGCCGCGCGCTCTATACCGACTGCGCCGAGCGCCGGGACCCCAAGCGCACCATGCTGGGCGCCGAACAGGAGGTCTGGCTGCGCGACGGGCTGGCGCGCGCGCGCGGACGCTGGACCGTGATCGCGCAACAGACCTTGATGGCCGAAGCCGACCGCGCCGCCGTGGGCGCCGCCGAGCGCGCTTACTGGATGGACGGCTGGGACGGCTATCCCGCCGCGCGGCAGCGGCTGCTCGACGCCATGGTGGCCCGGCGCGGCGCCAACCACGTCGTGCTGGGCGGCGACATCCACATGTACGCCGTGGCCGATCTCCGCGCGGGCGACGGCCCGGTGATCGCCACGGAGTTCGTCGGTACCTCGATCAGCTCGCAAGGCCCCGGCGCCGAGCGCGTGCGCACCTTGGCTGCGCGCAATCCGCATCTCAAGTACCTGCGCGGCGACAAGCGCGGTTATGTCGTGGTCGACATGACGCCGTCGTCCTGCCAGGCGCATTTCGAGGTGGTCGACGACGTGGCCGACCCGCGTAGCGGCAAGCGCCGCCTGGCCAGCTTCGCGGTCGCTGCCGGCAAGCCGGGCGCCGTCCCCGCCTAGAGCTTGAACACGCGGCGCGCGTTGCCCGACAGAAAGGCGGTGCGCGTGGCGTCGCTCAGGCCGAGCGAATCGATGTGCTCAAGGCTCTTCGCCGGCGCGATCATCGGCCAGTTGGTGCCGAACATCACCCGCTTGGCGCCGATTCCTTTCATGTAATCGACGAACGCGGGCGGCAGGCGGCGCAGCGTGTAGGCCGATGTATCGACATGGAAGTTCGGGAACTTGATCGTCAGGGTGACGAGCTCGTCGAGCCAGGGGAAGCCGACATGGCCGCCGACGACGACCAGCTCCGGGAAGTCGAGCAGGACGTCCTCGAGATAGGGGATCAGGCGCCCGGTCTCGGATCGCTTCAGCGGGCCGGTGTGGCCGATCTGCGTGCAGAACGGCACGCCCGCCTCGATGCAGGCGGCGTAGACCGGATAGTAGCGTCGGTCATTGGGCGGCAAGTCCCACAGCCAGGGCACGATGCGCACGCCGACGAAGCGCTTGCCGTCCGCCAGCCGACGGATGTCGCGGACGGCTTGCATCGGATCGCGCAGATCGACGCTGGCGAGGCCGCGAAACCGCGTCGGCGCGGCGTCGATCTGCGCGGCCACCTCCTCGTTGCTGATCAGCGGCCCCTGCGGCCCGTGCCAGGCCGCCAGCAGCGCGACGTCGACGCCGGCCTGGTCCATCGCCTCCAGCGTCGAGGCGACGGTCGGCCGCGTGCCTTCCTCCCGACCGATCCATCGGTTCAATGTCGCCAGCCAGGGTTCGCGCGCCATGCGCTCCGTCGTAATCTGCGCCCAGACATCGATCGTCATGGCGACACCTCTAGATGCTTCAAAGGTGAAGTATATGCCTTCCGCCTCGCCACGCAAGCCGGGCACGACAACGCGCAGGGCCTCCGCGCTGCGCCTCTACCATCGCCTGCAGCTCGCCGCCCATCGGCTGCACAAGATGGCCGACGGGCGGGTGCTCGAGACGGCGGGCGTGACGGCGGCCCAGGCCGCCGTGCTCGCCATCGCGGCCGACAACGCGACGGCGACGCAGCGCGACATCGCCGCGATGCTCGGGCTGAACGAATCGGCGCTCACGGCGATGGCCGCGCGGCTGACCGCGCTGGGTCTGCTGAAGCGTACGCGCAGCGCGACGGACGGCCGCGCCTGGAAGCTCAGCCTCACCGAGCGGGGACACGCGGCGCGGCGCAAGGCGAAAGCGTCGTTCACCGATGTCAACGCGCGTATCGAGGCGCTCCTGTCCGACCAGGAGATCGAACGCCTGGCCGACTACCTGGATCGCTTGACCACGGGATTCGCAGATCAGGATGGATAGCGCCGCGCTTGTCAGGCGGGAGCGCCGGGAGTAGCGATCCACGGCGAGGATCGAGGGGAACGGGACCATGAGCAAGCGTATGCCCTTGACCGGACCCAGCGTCTGGCTGGGCCGCGACATCGTCCAGTCGCGCCGGTGGATTCGCGACCTGCCGGCGGGCGCGGCGGCCGAGATCGACGCCGCGTTGCAGGGCGTGAAGCGCTGCGGCCTGGAATGGTGGTCGATCACCAAGGCCGATTTCCCGCTGCCCGCGCTGGGCCCGCTGTTCGACGATATCCGCGACGAGCTCGAGGACGGATGCGGCATGGTCAAGCTGCGCGGCATGCCGGTCGACAGGTACAGCGAGGATGAGCTGCGGCAGCTTTACTACGGCTTCGGCCAGCATCTCGGCACCACGGTCTTCCAGAATCGCAGCGGCGAGCTGATGCGATTCATCCGCGACGAGGGCGCTCATGTCGGCCGCACCTATGGCCAGGTGCGGACCACGGACGCCAAGGGCCAGAGCGGCACCTTCCTGTCGTCCTACGCCCGCACCTTGACCAACAACCTGCTGCGCTTCCACACCGACCGCACCGACGTGGTTGGCCTGCTCTGCGTGCGCCAGGCCAAGTCGGGCGGCGTCAGCCGGCTGTGCAGCACCGGCGCGATCCACAACGCCATTCTCGCCAAGCGGCCGGATCTGCTCGACGTGCTGTTCGAGGATTTCTATCGCAGCCGGCTGGGCGAGGAGTCGAAGGACCCCTCGACCGTCTACAAGCTGCCGATCTTCGGCCTACGCGATGGCAAGCTCACCAGCCATTACTCGCTGACCTTCATTGAGGCGGCCGAGCTGGTGCCCGGCGTGCCGAAGCTCACGGCGGCGCAGCGCGAAGCGATCGATCTGCTCATGGCGACCGCCGAGGAGCTCGCCTTCGAGATGACACTCGAGCCGGGCGACCTGCAGCTGATCAACAGCCACGTCACCTATCATGGCCGCACGGCCTTCACCGACGAGTTCGAGACAGGCCACAGCCGCCTGCTGATGCGCCTGTGGTTCTGCATGCCCAACAACCGCGCGCTGCCGGTGGGCCACGAAGTGCTGTGGCGCGAGATCGAAGCCGGCCGACTGCGCGGGGGAATCGCGCAGGTGAGCGCGTAGCGGTCATCCCGAGCGCAGCGAGGGATCCCCTGTCACGGGGATATTGCTCGCTGCGCTCGAAATGACGAGTTGGAGGGGAGAACACCAATGCAGGAAATCGCCACCGGCTACGGCCTGATCGAAGGGCCGGTATGGGACCCGGCCAAAGGCCTGTACTTCAGCGACGTCATGAACGGCGGCGTCTTCCTGCTCGATCGCGCCGACAAGGTGACGCTGGCGGTACCCAAGCGACGCGGCATCGGTGGCATGGCGTTGCACGCCGATGGCGGCCTCGTGGTCGGCGGCCGCGACATCGTGCATGTGCGGCCCGGCGTCGAAGGCTCGACGACCTTGCTGGCGGCCTCGGACACGCCGGGCGGCATCGGCTTCAACGACCTGACGACGGATGCCGCCGGCCGCATCTATGTTGGCTCGCTCGCTTTCCGCGTCTTCGGCGGCGACACGCCCAAGCCCGGCCACTTGCACCTCATCGATCTCGACGGCTCGAAGCGCACTATCTCCGACGGCGTGATGCTGACCAATGGGCTCGGCGTCTCGCCCGACGGCAAGCGCCTCTACCACTGCGACGCGCGCGCCGAGATCGTGCGCGTCTACGACGTTGCCGCCGACGGCTCGGTCGGCCCCTGGCGCGTCTTCGCCTCGATGGGCGCCGGCCACGTGCCGGACGGGATGAAGGTCGCCGCCGACAGCTCGGTCTGGGTCGCCGATGCCCATGGCGGACGCGTCGCGGTGTTCAATCCCGATGGCTCGCACCGCAAGGATCTCGCCGTGCCGCTGCCCATGGTCACCAGCCTGTGCTTCGCTGGCGACGACATGCGCGATCTCTACGTCGTGACCGGCTCGCGCGGCGGGCCGAAGGAGAATTGCGGCACGGTCTTCCGCGTCCGGGCCGACGTGCCCGGCTTGCCGCTGGCGCCGGCGCGGACCAAGGTCTGAAGCGACGGCGGTCATCCCGCGTTACGCGCCGGTCATTCCCTCTCCGCGGTCGCCGCTCTAGTGTCCGCCGCGGCCGACGTGTGATGATGCCGGGCTTGGAAGAATGGATCGTCCGACAATGCAGTACCCTGTCCGCGCCGCCTATTGGGTCAGATGAAGCGTCGTGGCGCCGTTCTGTCTTTGCTGCTGGCTCCGGCCTTGGGTGGCTGCTCGTTGTGGGACGAGTGGACCAAGCCCGAGATCGCGCGGCCGGCCAACTGGCAGTCGACCAGCGACGGCAGCGGGGTCTGGCCTGACACAGCCTGGTGGCGGGGCTTCGCCAGCCCCGAACTCGACCGGCTGATGGACGAAGCGAGCGCAGGCAATCTCGATCTGCGCGTCGCTGTGGCGCGGGTGCGTCAGGCGCTCGCCAATACCCAAATCGCTGGCGCGGCGATCTACCCCAACCTGGGCACCGACGCCTCGGTCTCGCGCACCACCCGTTTCGGCTCGACCCGCACGACGACTACGACCAACTATCAGGCGGGGCTCTCGGTCGGTTACGAGGTCGATCTGTTCGGTCGCATCCATGCGACGGAGAGCGCCGCGCTGACTCGGCTTGAGGCCAGCCGTTACGACCAGGAAGCGCTGGCGCTGACGGTCAGCGCCAACGTCGCGCTGAGCTACTTCCAGCTGCTGGCGCTGCGCGAGCGCATCGCGCTCGCCACCGAGTCGCTCAACACCTCGCGCCGGCTGCTGCTGCTGCTCGACGAGCAGCGGCGTATCGGCACCGCGTCCGATCTCGAGGTCGCGCAGCAGCGCGTCTCGGTGGCGCAGCAAAGCGCGACGATCCCGGCCTTGCGCCAGGTCGAGCGCCAGACGCTCTCCACGCTGGCGCTGCTGCTCGGCCGCCTGCCGCAGAACTTCGAGGTGGCCGGCCAGCGTCTCTCCGCGCTCGCCACGCCGCCGGTGATCGGCGGTATCCCCTCGGAACTGCTGCTCCGCCGCCCGGATGTGCGCGGCGCCGAGGCCGATCTCAAGGCGGCTCATCTCGACATCGCGGCGGCGCGCGCCGCGCGCTTTCCGCGCATCCAGCTCACCGTCGATGGCGGCACGGCCAGCACCGCGCTGTCCGGCCTGTTTGGCCCCGGCAGTTTCCTCCTGACCCTGGTTGGCGGCCTGACGGCGCCGATCTTCGAAGGCGGCCGGCTGCGTGCGCAACAGCAGCTCAGCCAGGCGCGCTACGAGGAGCTGATGGAGACGTACCGGACGGCGACCTTGTCTGCTTTCCGCGATGTCGAGAACGCGCTCAGCGGCGCCACTCTGTTCCGTCAGCAGCTCGCCGCCGCGCGCGAGGCGCGCACCCAGGCGCGCGAGGCCTATCGCCTCGCCGATCTGCGCTTCCGCGCCGGCACGGTCGATTTCCTTACGGTGCTCGACGCCCAGCGCAGCATCATCGCGACCGACGACGCCGTGGTGCAGGCGCAGCTCTCGCAGCTTGCCGCGCTGGTCGATCTCTACAAGGCGCTGGGCGGCGGCTGGGACGGCAAGCTGCCGCCGTGATGGCGCTTACCTTCCCCGCCAGCGGGGAAGGTAGTCAAATCAGTCCGCTGCCTTCGCGCCGCTCTCGCGGATGCCTTTGGCGATCGCCTTCTGGCGATCGAATTCGGCGCGGCGGCGGGCGATTTCCTCGGGCGACATCTTCTCGATGTTCGAGAAGTCGAGCTTCCACGAGGCGTCGTCCTTCCAGCGCAGCGGCGATTGCATCGTCGTGCGCGGGCCGGTGGCGCTTTCGAGCAGGCCAAGCGCCAGCTCCAGCGTCAGATCCTGCGAGGCGACGTCCTTGGGCTTGCCGCAGGAATTGCCCAGCGGGAAATCGCTGAACAGGAAACGCGGCACGCCGGCGAATTCGACGATGTCCTTGGCGCAGGCCATGATCACGGTCGGGATACCGTTGGCCTCGAGGTGACGGGCGGCCAGACTCACGGTCTGGTGGCAGACGGGTCAACTGGGGACCAGGATCGCCGCGTCGACATTGTCGGCGCGGCACCTGGCCAGCAATTCGGGACAGTCGACATCGAGCGTCGTGACGTGGCTGCGATTGGTCGGCGCGCCGTGGAAGCGCGGCGCGATCTCGCCGATACGGCCTTTGGCGGCGGCCCGCCGCAACGCGGGCAGCGGGAACCAGGTGTTGCTGTCCTCGGCCGTGGTGTGGAGGCGGTCGTAGCCGATGTGCGAGATGCGCAGGTCGTGCTCGGCCGCGGTGTCGCCCGAGTAGACCGTGTAGAACTTGGCGCCGGCGTTGTAGGCGGCGCCCGGCCCCTGGTCGCCCTTGTCGGGCTGGTACGGCGCGGCCGTGGTGATCAGCGCGACGCGGCTTTCCGACAGGGGCTTCGTCGGCTTGGTGAATGGCACGTCGGCATAGTTGGCCCAGCGATAGGGCGTGCCATAGCCCAAGGTGACGTAGTAGTCGCGGATGCGCTGCATGTAGGGGATCGGCCGGTCGTACTCGGCGGCGAAGCCCAGCCCGTCCTGCTTGTTCTCGTCCATGCGCTCGGATCCTCCCACTGACCGCAGCACTATAGTCGGTTGGCCGCGCCGACGCGACATGCCCGAGGCGCCGGGCACCCATGCCCCGTGCCGCTGGCGAGAAGACCGCGCCTGCATTAGGTTCCGCCAGCCGGCACGGCCGGCGGAGGAAGCGACAGCGCGCATGGCCGAGTCCGAGCAAGGGGCGAGCAGGGGGCACGAGGCCAGGATCGTCGGCCTGGTCTGCTCCGCGCATTTCATCAGCCACTACCATCTGCTGCTGCTGCCGCCGGTGTTCGAGGTGGTGCGGACCGAGCTGGGCGTCAGCTATGTGGCGCTGGGCGCGGTGCTGACCGCCTTCAATGTGATCTCCGCCCTGCTGCAGACGCCCGCCGGCTTCCTGGTCGACCGCGTCGGTGCGCGGCCCATGCTGATCGGCGGCATGACGATCGGCGTGGTCGCCCTGCTGCTGGCTGCGACCTTCCCGAGCTACTGGATGCTGATCGCGGCCTACGCCCTGCTGGGCCTGGCCAATACCGTCTATCACCCCGCCGACTACGCGATCCTGTCATCGAAGATCGCAGCCCAGAAGGCCGGCCGCGCCTTCTCCTTCCATACCTTCTCGGGCTTCTTCGGCTCGGGCGTGGCACCAGCTTGTGTGCTGTTCTGCGCCGCCTATGCCGGCTGGCAGGGTGCCTACTACGTCGCCGCCGCGATGGCTGCCCTCGTCGTGGCGGCGCTGGCGATCTGGGGTGCGCCGCTGTCGGTCAGCGCCGCGGTGCGCCGCGAGAGCGGCAGCCAGACCGCGGGCAAGGCCGGGCTCGATCTGCTGTTGTCGGCACCGATCCTGCGCAACCTGTTCTTCTTCGTCCTGCTGGCGCTGTCGGGCGGCGGCATTCAGACCTTCTCTGTGGTGGCGCTGGGCCAGATGAACGGCACGCCGGCCTCGATCGCCAATATCGCGCTGTCGGGCTACCTGCTGATGAGCGCCGCCGGCGTGCTGCTGGGTGGCATCCTCGCCGACCGCACGAGCAAGCACGAGCGCATCGCCGCGGCCGGTTTCCTCGCGACGTCGACCATGATCGTCGCTGTCGGCTGGGGCGACCTCGGCGCGGCGGCGCTGATCGCGGCGATGTCGCTGGGCGGCTTCCTCAACGGCATCATCCAGCCCTCGCGCGACATGATCGTGCGCTCGGTGACGCCGCCGGGCGCTTTCGGCAAGGTGTTCGGCTTCGTCTCCACCGGCTTCAACATCGGCGGCATGATCGCGCCGCTGCTCTACGCCTGGCTGCTCGACCGCGGCGAACCGCGCATGGTCTTCGCGCTGGTCACGGTCTTCATCTTGCTGGCGATGATTACCGTGATCACCCGGCCCAAGCCGCAACCGGCCCCCGCGGCCACGCCGGCCGAGTGAGCGCCGCGCCGCACCGCCCGCCCGCGTTCGGCGAGCGCGTGGCCGACTTCGTCCTGGCGACGCCGCAGAACCCGCGCTTCCACCTCAACGCCGCCGCCGGCCGCAACCTGGTGCTGGTCTTCCTCGGCTCGCCGCCGACTGCCGCGGCGCGGGCCCTGCTCGCCGAGGCGCGCGCCGTGCGCGCGGCTTTCGACGATCGCCTCGCCGGGCTGTTCTGGGTGGTCGCGCGGCCCGAGCATGTCGCCGAGCTCGGCATCGCGCAGGACACGCCCGGCATCCGCTACTTCATGGACTACGAGAACGCCGCCGCACGGCTCTACGGGCTGGTGCCCGAGGGCGGCGATACGGTCCTCGCCCGCACCTTCGTTGTCGACCGCACCTTGCGGCTGCTGCAGACGCTCGAGCCGACGCCCGGCCAGCCGCATCTCGCGCCGATCGTCACCGGGCTGCGTCGCCTCGATGCCTTCCAGCGCGGCTTCGACAGCCTAGGCCACGCGCCGGTGCTCGTGGTCGAGCGCGTCTTCGAGCCCGAGCTCTGCCGCGCGCTGATCGACTACTACGACGCCAGAGGCGGCGAAGACTCGGGCTTCATGCGCGAGCGCGACGGCAAGACGGTCGGTGTGCTCGATCATGGTTTCAAGCGCCGGCGCGACTGCGCCATCGACGATGCGCGGCTGCGCACCGCGGCGACGACCCGCATCCACGACCGGCTGGTGCCGGAGATCCGCCGCGCCTTCCAGTTCAACGCCACGCGCATCGAGCGCCACATCGTGGCGCGCTACGACGCGCAGGAAGGCGGCTTCTTCCGCCCGCATCGCGACAACACGACCAAGGGCACCGCGCATCGGCGCTTCGCCGTGACCATCAATCTCAACGCCGACGACTACCAGGGTGGCGATCTGCGCTTCCCCGAATATGGCGCGCGTACCTATCGCGCGCCGACCGGCGGCGCCGTGGTGTTCTCCTGCTCGCTGCTGCACGAGGCCACGGAAGTCGCGGCGGGCACGCGCTACGCCTATCTGCCCTTTCTCTATGCCGACGACGACGCGGAGCTGCGCCAGCGCAACCTGGTCTTCGTCGAGTCGAAGAGCGACCAAGCCTAGCCTGACCGCCGACCCCAGCAGGAGCGCCTATCATGGATACGATCACCCAGGTGGCCGACGACAAGCGCGCGGCGCTGACGGCGCGCTACGGCGCCGACGCCGTGCCGGCGGCCGGGCGTTGGAACGAGACCATCGGCGTGCTGCTGGGTCATCGCTCGGTGCGCCGTTTCCTGCCCACGCCGGTGCCCGCCGGCACCCTGGAGACGATGATCGCGGCGGCGCAGTCGGCCTCGACCAGCTCCAATCTGCAGGCCTGGTCGGTGGTCGTGGTCGACGATCCGGCCAAGCGCCGCGAGCTGGCGCGCATCGCCGGCAACCAGAAGCACATCGAGGACTGCCCGCTCTACATGGTGTTCATCGCCGACCTCTCGCGGCTGGAGCGCATCGGCGAGAAGCATGGGTCGGGCACCAACGGTTTGCCGTGGACCGAGACCTTCCTGGTCGCCGCTGTCGACGCGGCGCTGGCGGCGCAGAACGCGGTGGTTGCGGCGGAGTCGCTGGGCCTGTCGATGGTCTATATCGGCGCCATGCGCAACGATCCGCAGTCGGTGGCCAGGCTGCTCGACCTGCCGCCCGGCGCCTTCGGCATTTTCGGCCTGTGTATCGGCTACGCCGATCCCGCCGCCAAGGCCGAGGTCAAGCCGCGCCTGCCGCAGGCCGCCATCCTGCATCAAGAGACCTACAAGCGGGCCGGCGAGGACGCGCATATCGCGCGCTACGACGAGACCCTGGGCGCCTTCTCGCGCCGTCAGAACCTGCCGACCGAATCGTGGACCGCACGCATCAAGCAACGCATCGCCGCCGTCACCGGCCGCGAGAAGATGCGGCCCTGGCTCAACGCGCTGGGCTTTCCGCTGAAGTAGGTTTTCCTCCCTCTCCCGGCGCGCGGGGAGAGGGAGAAAAACTACGCGCTCGCCTTGTCGAGCTGTTCGACGGCGGTGGCGTCGAGCTTGATGGTCGCGGCCTTCATGATCTCGCCGAGCTGCGCTGCGGAGGTGGCGCTGGCGATCGGCGCGGCCACCGTGGGCTTGGCCATCAGCCAGGCCAGCGCGACCTGCGCCGGGCTGGCCGAGAAGCGCTTCGCCACGTCGTCGAGTGCGGCCAGCACCTTCATGCCCTTGTCGTTGAGATAGCCCTTTACCCTGGAGCTGCGCGCCGCGCTCTTGCCGAGGTCGGCCTCCGAGCGGTACTTGCCGCTGAGGAAGCCGCTGGCCAGCGAGTAGTAGCCGATGCAGCTGACGCTCTCGGCGCGGCAGAGCTTCTCGAGGTCGCCCTCGTAGGTGCCGCGCTCCATCAGGCTGTAGTTTGGCTGGATGGTCTGGTAGCGCGGATAGCCATGCTTGGCGCTGGCCTCAAGCGAGGCCTTCAGGCGCGGCGCCTCGAAATTCGACGCGCCGATCTCGCGCACCTTGCCGGCTTTCACCAGTCTGCCGTAGGCCTCGAGCGTCTCCTCGACCGGCGTATCGGGATCGTCGCGGTGCGACTGGTAGAGATCGATGTAGTCGGTCTTCAGCCGCTTCAGCGAATCCTCGACGGCGGTGGCGATGTAGCCCTTGCTCAGCCCCTTCTTGTCGGGCGCCATCGGGATGCCGAGCTTGGTGGCGATCACCACCTTGTCGCGCCCGCCGCGCTTGGCGAGCCACTCGCCGATGATGGTCTCGGACTCGCCGCCTTTGTGGCCCGGCACCCAGATCGAATAGACGTCCGCCGTGTCGATCAGGTTGAAGCCCGCGTCGACGAACTGGTCGAGCAGCCTGTGCGAGGTGTCCTTGTCGGCCGACCAGCCGAAGACATTGCCGCCGAACGCCAGCGGCGCGACCTTGATGGTCGATTTGCCCAGAGCTTTCTGTTCCATTTCGATCTCCGTGTGTTCCTGTCATATCGAGCGACGCGAGAGATCCAGGCTGATCCTGGATCCCTCGCGCTGCTCGGGATGACAAACTCTCAGCGCGGCCACGCCCGTACGCCGGTCAGGCCGCCGTCGATCGGCAGCAGGATACCGGTGACCCAGCGCGACTCGTCGCTGGCGAGATAGACCGCGCCATAGGCGATGTCCCACGCCGTGCCTTCGACCTGCATCGGCACCATCTTGCGCCGCCGCTCGCGCGCCTCGGTACCGAGATGCGCCACCATCGGCGTGTGCACCGAGCCGACGATTAGGCAATTGCAGCGCACGTTCCTGGTCGCATAGTCGGCCGCGATCGACATGGTCATGCCGTGCAGGCCGGCCTTGGCTGTCGCATAGGCCACCGCGCCAGGGCTGCCCGACAGGCCCACGGCGCCGGCGATCGAGGACACCATGATGATCGAGCCGCCGCCGCCCTCCAGCATCCTGGGAATCGCGTACTTGCAGCAGATCATCGAGCTGGTGAGGTTGGTCTGCAGGACGCGGTTCCAGTCCTCCATCGACACGGTCTCGGGCGTGCCCGGGCCGCCGACGCCGACATTGTTGTGCAGGATGTCGAGCCGGCCGTAGCGCTTGACCGCGAAGGCAGCCATTGCCTCGGCTGCGTCGTTCTTGGTGACGTCGCCGGCGAATACCGCCGCCTCGCCGCCCTCGCCGGCGATCTGCTTCTGCAAGGCCTCGGCGCGCTCGGCGCTGCGATTGACCAGCACCACCTTCGCGCCCTCGCGCGCGAACAGGATCGCCGTGGCCATGCCGTTGCCGACGCCCTCGCCGCGCGGCGCCGCGCCCGTCACGACCGCGACCTTGCCCGCCAACCGACCCGCCATCCGCTTCTCTCCCGGTGCGCGGCACGCTAGGCTCGCCGCCCCTGAAACCTCGCGCGTCCCGTCCACCATGTCCACTGCCGCCCACGCAACCCGCTCCGTCGCCATCGCAGGCCTCGGCACCATCGGCCTCAAGGTCGCGCGCGCGCTCGACCAGGGCATCCCCGGCCTGCGCCTGAGCGCCGTCGCCGGCCGCGATCGCGACAAGACGGCGACGGCCGTCGCCGGCTTCGCCTCGCCACCCAAGGTGGTCGATAGCGCCGAGCTGGCCCAGCACGCCGACATCGTCGTCGATTGCGCGCCATCGGCGGCGTTCTCGGCGCTGGGCGATGCGGTGATCGGCGCCGGCAAGATCCTGATGACGGTCAACGCCGGCGCCCTGCTGCGCCGCCTCGATCTCGTCGACAAGGCGAGAGCGAGCGGCGGCCAGGTGATCGTGCCGACCGGCGGCCTGCTGGGTTTCGACGCCGTGCGCGCGCTGGCCGAGGGCACCATCACGCGCGTCACCATGATCACGCGCAAGCCGCCCAACGGGCTCGACGGCGCGCCCTATCTCGTCGAGCGCGGCATCTCCCTGAAGGGGCTGAACGAGCCCAAGCGCGTCTTCCAGGGCAACGCCACCGAAGGCGCCAAGGGCTTCCCGGCCAACGTCAATGTCGCCGCCGCGCTGGGGCTGGCCGGCATCGGACCGGACCGCACGACGCTCGAGATCTGGGCCGACCCCACCGTGGAGCGCAACACGCATACCATCGAGGTCGAAGGCGACACCGCGCGGCTGACGATGAAGATCGAGAACGTGCCGAGCGAGGAGAACCCCCGGACCGGCAAGATCGTGGCGCCCAGCGTCATCGCCTGCCTGCGCGGCATGACCGCGCCGTTGCGCGTGAGCACGTGAATCTTTGGGAGCGCCGGCGTTCCCAGAAAAAGTTACCGCCGCAACTCCTTCATCGCGCTCTCGATGCCACCGAGCGTCAGCGGATACATCCGATCGCTCATCAGCTGCTTGAGCAGCTGGATCGAGGGCGTGTACTGCCAGTGCCTTTCAGGGACCGGGTTGAGCCAGACGCAGCTCGAATACATGTCGGTGACGCGCTGCATCCAGACCTGGCCGGCTTCCTCGTTCCAGTGCTCGACCGAGCCGCCGGGATAGACGATCTCGTAGGGGCTCATCGAGCCGTCGCCGACGAAGATCACCTTGTAGTCCGACGGATAGGTGTGGAGCATCTGCGAGGTCGGCGTCGTGTCGGTGTGGCGCCGGCGGTTGTCCTTCCACAGCTTCTCGTAGAGGCAGTTGTGGAAGTAGAAGAATTCGAGGTGCTTGAACTCGGTGCGCGCCGCGGAGAACAGCTCCTCGCAGACCCGGATATGGGCGTCCATCGAGCCGCCGATGTCGAACAGCACCAGCACCTTGATCTTGTTCTTGCGCTCCGGGATCATCTTGATGTCGAGCCAGCCGGCGTTGCGCGCGGTGCTGCGAATCGTGTCGTCGAGATCGAGCTCGGTCTCCAGGCCCTCGCGCGTGAACTTGCGCAGGCGGCGCAGCGCCATCTTGATGTTGCGCGTGCCGAGCTCGACGGAATCGTCGAGGTTCTTGTACTCGCGCTTGTCCCAGACCTTCACCGCGCGGCCCTCGCGGTGCTTGTCCTGGCCGATGCGCACGCCCTCGGGGTTGAAGCCGAAGGCGCCGAACGGCGAGGTGCCGGCGGTGCCGATCCACTTGCTGCCGCCCTGGTGGCGCTTCTGCTGCTCCTCGAGACGCTTCTTCAGCGTCTCCATCAGCTTCTCCCAGCCGCCCAGGGCCTCGATCTGCTTTTTCTCCTCCTCGGTCAGAAGCTTCTCGGCCAGCTTGCGCAGCCATTCCTCGGGAATCTCGGCGGTGGCGGCGTCAGCGGCCTTTTCCAGGCCCTTGAAGACGTGGCCGAAGACGCGGTCGAACTTGTCGATGTTGCGCTCGTCCTTCACCATGATCGAGCGGCTGAGATAGTAGAAATCGTCGACGCTGTAGTCGGCGAGATGGGCGTCCATCGCCTCGAGCAGCGCCAGGTACTCCTTGATGGAGACCGGCACCTTGGCGTTCTTGAGCTCGAGGAAGAAGTTGGTGAACATCGCCGGCCTCCGCCGTGATTCAGTCGCGCTCAACCGTCATGTCGGGCGCAGCGAGACATCCTTCAAGATTCCGCGCTGCGCTCGGAATGACAGAGATCAGGTCTTCTCGCGCCGCGCCATGAAGGCGAGGCGTTCGAAGAGGTGCACGTCCTGCTCGTTCTTCAGAAGCGCGCCGTGCAGCGGCGGGATCAGCTTGGCGCTGTCCTTGCTGCGCAGCGCGTCGGGCGGAATGTCCTCGACCATCAGGAGCTTCAGCCAGTCGAGCAGCTCCGAGGTCGAGGGCTTCTTCTTCAGGCCGGGCACGTCGCGGATGTCGTAGAACACCGTCATCGCCTCGCGCACCAGGTTGCGCTGGATGTCGGGGTAATGGACGTTGATGATCTCCTGCATCGTCTCCCGGTCGGGGAAGCGGATGTAGTGGAAGAAGCAGCGGCGCAGGAAGGCGTCGGGCAGCTCCTTCTCGTTGTTGGAGGTGATCATCACGATCGGCCGGTGCTGGGCCTTGATGGTCTCCTGCAGCTCGTAGACGAAGAACTCCATGCGATCGAGTTCCTGCAGCAGGTCGTTGGGGAACTCGATATCGGCCTTGTCGATCTCGTCGATCAGCAGCACCGGCCGGCTGCCGGTGCCGGTGAAGGCCTCCCAGAGCTTGCCGCGCTTGATGTAGTTGCGGATGTCCTTGACCCGCTCGTCGCCGAGCTGCGAATCGCGCAGGCGGGTGACCGCGTCGTACTCGTACAGGCCCTGCTGCGCCTTGGTGGTCGACTTGATGTGCCACTCGATCAGCGGCGCGCCCAGCGCCTTGGAGACCTCGTGCGCCAGCACGGTCTTGCCCGTGCCCGGCTCGCCCTTGATCAGCAACGGCCGCTGCAGCGCGATGGCGGCGTTGACCGCGATCCTGAGGTCGTCGCTGGCGACGTAGTTGTCGGTACCCGTGAACTTCATGTCAGGTCTTTCCGCATTTCGTCATTTGTTCCCGTGTTTCACGTTAGACGCGGGCCGGGAGGCTGACAAGGCAAGCCCAAGCCACGCCAGCGTTGCGACGGGCGCGCATGCCCCGCTCTGCGGAACGCTCTTCGCTCCCTGTCCCCGCCCCGCGGGGAGAGGGAGATCACCCATTCCGCTTCAGCACCTCGCCGGCGAGGTAGAGCGAGCCGCAGACGAGGATACGGAACGGGCCGGGCTCGCTGGCCAGCAGATCCTCGACCGCCCCGGCGACGTCGTCGGCGGGAAGGCAGCGCAGGCCGACCTCGTCGGCTTTGGCGCAGGCCTGGCGCGGGCTGTAGGCAGCATGGCCGTGGATCGGCACGGCGCGCGCCGAGACGGCGTGGCGCGCCAGCGGCCGCAGGAAGCCCGAGGCGTCCTTGGTGGTCATCATGCCGAAGACCAGGTGCAGCGGCAGGGCGCCTGGCTCGGCCGCCCAGGCCCGCGCCTGCGCCCCCAGCACCAGCCCGCAATCCTCGTTGTGGCCGCCATCGAGCCAGATCTCGGCGCCCGGCGGCATCGAGTCGGGCAAGGGCCCGCGCTTCAGGCGCTGCAGCCGCGCCGGCCATTCGACCGTCTCCAGGCCGCGCCGCACCGCCTGATCGTCGATCGTCATACCGCGCGCGCGCAGGCGCTCGACGCAGGCGATGGCCGTACCGGCGTTGTCGATCTGGTGCGCGCCGGCGAGGCTGGGCATCGGCAGGTCGAGGCTGGCGAGCGCGCTCTCGTAGTGGAAGCCGTCGCCCCTGGGCGCCACGGACCACTCGCGGCCCATGCGGAACAGCGGCGCGTCGAGCCTGCGCGCGGTCTCCTCGAAGACCCGTGCCGGCCCCTCGCGCTGGCGGCCGACGACGACCGGCGCGCCCTGCTTGATGATGCCGGCCTTCTCGCCAGCGATCTTCTCCAGCGTGTCGCCGAGGAAGCCGGTGTGATCGATACCGATGGGCGTGATCGCGCTCACCGCCGGATGGTCGACGACATTGGTGGCGTCGAAGCGCCCGCCCAGCCCGACCTCGAGCACCAGCAGCTCGGCCGGGATCGCGGCGAAGACGTCGAACGCCGCGGCGGTGACGATCTCGAAGAAGGTGATCGGATCGTCGCCATTGGCCGCCTCGCAGGCCTCGATCGCCGCTTCCAGGGTCTCGTCGTCGATGATCGTGCCGGCCAGCCGGATGCGCTCGTTGAAGCGCACGAGATGCGGCGAGGTGTAGACGTGCACGCGGTAACCGGCCGCCTCGGCCATGGCGCGCACATAGGCGCAGAGCGAGCCTTTGCCGTTGGTGCCGGCGACATGCACGACCGGCGGCAGCCGCCTTTCGGGGTTGCCCATGCGGTCGAGCAGGCGCTTGAGCCGCGCGAAGTCGAGATCGATGACACGCGGGTGGCGCGCCATCAGGCGTTCGACGAGCGCTTCCGTCGACATGGGGCCGAATCAGCCCGCTGTCATCCCGAGCGCAGCGAGGGATCCAGGCCGATCCTAGATCCCTCGCTGCGCTCGGGATGACAGGCGGGGCTGCTCAATCGGACCACGCCCTAGGCCGCCTCGGCGGCCGGGCGTTTCATCAGGATGGCGGTGATGCGCGCCAGGGTCTTTCGCAGCTCGTGGCGGTGCACGACGAGGTCGACCATGCCGTGCTTGTACTGGAACTCGGCGCGCTGGAAGTCGGGCGGCGGCGTCTCGCGGATCGCCGCCTGGGTGACGCGTTGGCCGGAGAAGCCGATCAGCGAGCCCGGCTCGGCGATATGGATGTCGCCCAGCATGGCGAGCGAAGCGGTGACGCCGCCGGTAGTCGGATCGGTCAGCACGACGATGTAGGGCAGGCCGGCTTCCTTGACCTCGCGTACGGCGATGGTGGTACGGGGCATCTGCATCAGGGACAGGATGCCCTCCTGCATGCGCGCGCCGCCCGAGGCGGAGAACAGGATCAGCGGCGCCTTCTTCTGGACGGCGATGCGCGCGGCGGTGACCACGCCTTCGCCCACCGCCATGCCCATCGAGCCGCCCATGAAACCGAAATCGAAGATGGCGACGACGGCCGGCTGGCCCTCCATCTGCCCGCTGGCGACGACGATGCCGTCGCCGCCGGGTCCGGCCTGCGACTGCGCTTCCTTGAGCCGGTCGATGTAGCGCTTCTGGTCGCGGAACTTCAGCGGGTCGACGATCGGCTTGGGCACCGTGTGGACCTCGTACTTGCCGCCGTCGAAGAGGTGCGGCAGGCGCTGCAACGGCCGGACCCGGAGGTGGTGGCCGCAGTGGTTGCAGACCTGCTGATTGGCGTCGAGGTCGCGATGGAACAGCATCTGCTCGCACGCCGGGCACTTCAGCCACAGATTCTCCGGCGCTTCCTTGCGCGCCACCAGCGCCTTGAGCTTGGGCGGGATGAAGTTGGTCAGCCAGTTCATGCCCGCCCTATGGCACGATTGCCTGCTGCGGAAAAGAGGCCCGATCCGGCTTACCTTCCCCCGCTGGCGGGGGAAGGTAATCAGGTCAGCGCCATAGCCCCGCGAACGGCCGCACCAGCTCGCTCGGGCGCTTGACCGTGCAGTATTTGCGTTGGGCCTGATAGTCGGCGCAGAGCTTCTCGGCGACGCCCGGCTCCAGGTCGCCGACGATGGTGGCGAAGCGCTTGCTGTTGTTCGCGGTAACGTCGACGATCCATTCCCGGCCGACCCAGGCCTGCTTCAGCTCGACCAGGCGTGCCTGGGCCGCGACATGCGCGTCGCGTGCCTGCTTCAAGGTCAGGTAGGTGCCGACCCAGGCGCCGTTGCCGGGGTAGTCGTAGCGGTAGGGCGTGCAGGAATGCTCGTCGAGCACGGTGGCCGCCGAGCCGCCGCTGCCCGCCGGCAGCTGGAACAGCTTCTGCCCCGAGGCGGCGCTCTTCTTGGCGTAAGCCTCGTCGAACAGCCTGACCATCGCTTCGTCGCGCAGATCGGCGCGGCGGAAGCCCATCGCGACGCCGACCAGGCGGCGCCCGTTGCGCGTCGCGGAGGCCACGATGTTGAAGCCGGAGGAGCACAGGAAACCGGTCTTCAGCCCGTCGGCGCCGGGGTACATCTCGAGGAAGCGCACGGAGTGTGTGATGCGCGCGCCCCTGATGATCACGTCGTGCTGGTTGAAGTAGCCATAGCGCTCCGGGAAGTCGCGCATCAGCGCGATGCCGAGGATCGCCATGTCGCGCGCCGTGGTCACCTGCGCCGGATCCTTCCAGCCGCTGGGATTGCGGAAGGTCGTACCGGTCATGCCCAGCCGTCGGGCAGTGGCATTCATGCGCTGGGCGAAGGCCGGCTCAGAGCCCGACAGGCGCTCGCCGACCGCCACGGCAACATCGTTGGCCGAGCGCAGGATCAGCGCCAGGATCGCCTGCTCGATGGTGATGGTGGCGCCGGCCGGCAGCACCAGCTTCGAGGGCTGCTGGTTGTAGGCGTAGGGCGAGAAGGCGAGCTGGTCGCCGAGCTGGATCTTGCCCGCCTTCAGATCCTCGAACAGCAGGTACAAGGTCATCATCTTGGTCAGCGACGCCGGGTACCACGGCGCGCTGGCGTCGCGCTGATGGAGCACTTCGCCGCTCTGCGCATCGACGACCAGCGAGGGGCCGGCCTGCGCCGGCCCGGTAGGCGTCTGGAGGAAGCCGGACTGCGCCTGGGCCGGCGGGCCAAGCGCGCTCAGGACGATGAGGGTGAGGACGGCGAGGAGGCGGCTGAACGCGAGCGAGGGCATGGGTCTGAGTCTAGCGCAACGGCGCGCTCTTGGCATGGCCGCGATGGCGGCCTATGTCAGAAGCCATGATCAAGATCGCCGTGTGCCCGGTCACGCCGTTCCAGCAAAATTGCTCCCTCGTCTGGTGCGAGGAGACCAAACAGGGCGCGCTGGTCGATCCCGGCGGCGATCTGGAGCGGCTGAAGGACGCGGTGACGCAGACCGGCATGACCGTCGCCAAGATCATGCTGACGCATGGCCATGTCGACCACGCCTCGGCCGCCGGCGCGCTTGCTCAGCATTACGGCGTGCAAATCGAGGGGCCGCACGAGGGCGACCGCTACCTGATCGAGGGCCTGCCCGACTCCAACCGCAAATACGGCTTCACCGTGCCCGAACCCTTCCTGCCGCATCGCTGGCTCGAGGACGGCGACACGGTCGAGCTCGGCAAGCTCACCTTCGACGTCGTGCATTGCCCGGGCCACACGCCGGGCCATGTCGTGTTCGTCAACACGCACGAGAAGGCGCGCATCGCCTTCGTCGGCGACGTGCTGTTCCGCGGCTCGGTCGGCCGCACCGACTTCCCCAAGGGAAACCAGGAGCAGCTCTTCCACTCGATCCGCAAGAAGCTGTTCCCGCTGGGCGACGATATCGGCTTCGTGCCCGGCCACGGCCAGACCTCGACCTTCGGCTGGGAACGCAAGACCAACCCCTTCGTCTGCGACATGCTGTTCGAGGACGGGGCGTAGCCGGCACGATCATCCACGCCATGCCGGACGCGCCGCGCTTCGTCGCTGAGCTGATAGCGGCCACGCCGCTGGCGCTGCAGGCGCCGCCAGTGGGGCGTGTCGACTGCAACACGCCGGTCCATGTCCATGCCGGGCGCACCTACGCCTTCGTCTCGTTCCACCGGCCGATCGGCCACAGCTACCGCCGCACGGGTCCGGCGACCGACAGCACGGGCGACGCCGGCATCGCCGGATTGGGCGCGCCGCAAGCCGTGCGTCTGCTCGACGATCCCGATCCGACGGTCGGCAAGTGGATCGAGTCCACATGGCGCGCGCCCGATGGCCGGCTGTACGGCTGGTATCACGCCGAGGAGAGCATCGCGGGCCTGGCGGCGCCCTTCGTGCCGCATATCGGCGCGCTGCGGTCCGATGACGACGGGCTGAGCTGGCGCATATTGGGCGAAACGCTGCGCGCGCCGCCCGACCAGATCGACACCGCTGCCGGCAACGGCTTCATGGCTGGCGGCTACGGCGATTTCAGCGTCGTGCCCGACCGCGACGGCGGCTACATCTACGTGATGTTCAGCAGCTACGTGGCGGACGCGCGCGCCCAGGGCGTTTGCGCCGCGCGCTGCCCGACGGAGACGCGCGATGCGCCGCGCTCCGAGGTCTGGAGCGGCGGCGCGTGGCGACCTGCCGGCGCGGCCCTGCCCAGCGCCCTATGGCCGCCGGTGCGCGGATGGCACGATGTCCACCCCGACTGCTACTGGGGCCCGTCGATTCATTTCAACCGCGATCTCGGCGTTTACGTGATGCTGCTGAGCCAGGTCGCCGGGCCATTCCCCGGCTTCCACTCGGCGGCGAACGCCGTCTCCTTCAACGCGACGCCCGAACGGCCCGACGCCTGGAGCGCTCCGATGCGCATCGTCGAAGGTGGCGGCTGGTATCCGCAGGTCGTCGGCCTGGGCGCGAACGACGGCGACACGCTGGCGGGCGCCAAGGCCCGGCTGTTCATCAGCGGCCTGTCGGCGTGGCATATCCGATTCCGGCAGGCGCGCGACGAGGCCGACCAGCCGGCGCCGACGCGCCTGCCGCGCGCCGACATGATCGCGCTGGGCGAGTCGCTGGGCGCCCGCGGCGCGTGATCCCCGATCGTGCGATCGAACCCTGCGCGTCTCGATGCCGTGCCTTGGCCCGACAACAAGATACCGTCAGCTGCGCCGCGCGCTCCGCACGCCTTCCGACAGCGCCCGGATATACGAGAACACCCCCGGCAGCAGGTCCGGCTTGGGCGCACCCTTGTCGTCCAACCCGGCCTTGACGCGCTCGACGATGGCCGAGCCGACCACGGCGGCATCGGCGACGCGAGCCACGTCCGCGGCCTGGTCCGGGGTGCGGATGCCGAAGCCGACGCCGATCGGCAGCTTCGTCTGTGTGCGCAGCCGGGCGACGTGGCCCTGGATCGCCTCGGCGGTCGACGACTTGGTGCCGGTGATGCCCAGCACCGAGACGAAGTAGACGAAGCCCGAGGCGAACTTCAGGACAGCCGGCAGGCGTTTCGCGTCCGTGGTCGGCGCAGTCAGCAGCACGGTGTCGAGCCCATTGGCCTCGGCATGCGGCTTCAGCTGGTCGGCCTCTTCCGGCGGCAGGTCGACGATGATGAAGCCGTCGACGCCGGCAGCCTTCGCGTCGGCGCAGAACTTCTGGGCGCCGCGTTGGTAGATCATATTGTAGTAGCCCATCAGCAGGATGGGGGTTTCTTCGTCGCGCGTTTCAGCGCGGAATCGCCTGACCATCGCGAAGGTGCGGTCCATCGAGATGCCGGCCTTCAGCGCACGCTGGCCCGCGGCCTGGATCGAGGGACCGTCGGCCATCGGATCGGTGAACGGCATGCCGAGCTCGATGAGATCGGCGCCGGCGGCCGGCAGGCCCTTGAGGATCTCGTAGGAGACATCGAGGTTGGGATCGCCCGCGGTGACGTAGGTGATCAGGCCGGCGCGGCCTTCCGCCTTGAGCTTCTCGAAGCGCTTGGTGACGCGGCTCACAGCTTCACCCCCAGACGCTCGGCCACCGCGAACACATCCTTGTCGCCGCGGCCGCAGAGGTTCATCACCAGCAGGTTGTTCTTCGGCAGGCTCGGCGCGAGCTTCAGCACGTGCGCGAGCGCGTGCGCCGGCTCGAGCGCGGGGATGATGCCCTCGACGCGGCTGAGCTTCTGGAACGCCGCCAGCGCCTCGTCGTCGGTCGCCGAGACATACTCGACGCGCCCGACATCCTTCAGCCAGGCATGCTCCGGGCCGATACCGGGATAATCGAGACCGGCCGAGATCGAATGCGCCTCGGTGATCTGCCCATCGCTGTCCTGCAGCAGGTAGGTGAGGTTGCCGTGCAGCACGCCCGGCCGACCGCCGGTGAGCGAGGCGGCGTGTTCGCCGGTATGCACGCCCTTGCCGCCGGCCTCGACGCCGATGATGCGCACGTCCTTGTCGTCGAGGAACGGGTGGAAGAGGCCCATGGCGTTGCTGCCGCCGCCGATGCAGGCGACCAGCGTGTCGGGCAGGCGGCCTTCGGCGGCCATCATCTGCTCGCGCGTCTCCTTGCCGATCACCGACTGGAAGTCGCGTACCATCGAGGGGTAGGGGTGCGGACCGGCGACCGTGCCGATGCAGTAGAACGTCGTCTCGACGGTGGCGACCCAGTCACGCAGCGCCTCGTTCATCGCGTCCTTCAGCGTAGCCGAGCCCGCCGTCACCGGCCGGACCTCGGCGCCCAGCATCTTCATGCGAAAGACGTTGGGCGCCTGGCGCTCGACATCAACCGAGCCCATGAAGACGACGCAGGGGATGTTGAACAGCGCGCAGGCGGTGGCGGTGGCGACGCCATGCTGGCCGGCGCCGGTCTCGGCGATCACCCGCGTCTTGCCCATGCGCTTGGCCAGCAGCACCTGGCCCAGCACGTTGTTGATCTTGTGCGAGCCGGTGTGGTTGAGCTCGTCGCGCTTGAAATAGATCTTGGCGCCGCCCAGCTCGGCCGTCAGGCGCTCGGCGAAATAGAGCGGGCTGGGCCGTCCGGCGTAGTGGGTGTTGAGCTTCTCGAGCTCGGCCTTGAAAGCCGGATCGACCTTGGCCGCCTCGTAGGCCTTCTCCAGGTCGAGGATCAGCGGCATCAACGTCTCTGCGACGTAGCGGCCGCCGAAGATGCCGAAATGGCCACGCTCGTCAGGGCAGGCGCGATAGCTGTTCAACGCGTTCATGGGTTCGTCTCTCCACCGCGCGGCGCTGTAGCAGGCGTCCCGGCCAGGCGCCAGCCACGAAATGCCGCGCGATGGGACAGCCGGCGAGACGCCGGCGGTCCCAAGAAGATCAGCGCTTCTTCTTCGCGGCCTTCTTCTTCGCGGCCTTGCGCGCGGCGGGGCGCTTGGCGGCGGCGCGGCGCGGCGGGTCGGCGACTTCGACGATCACCTCGACCTCGACCGGGATCTGGTTGGGCAGGCCGCCCATGCCGACGGCCGAGCGCGCGTGCTTGCCGCGATCGCCGAAGACCTCGACGAAGAGATCGGAGCAGCCGTTGATCACCTTGGGCTGGTCGCCGAATTCCGGCGTGCAGTTCACCATGCCCAGCACCTTGACGATGCGCACGACGCGATCGAGCTCGCCGAGCTCGGCCTTCATCACCTGGATCAGGCTGATGCCGGTCAGGCGGGCGGCCGTGTAGCCGTCCTCGACGCTCATGTTCTCGCCGAGCCGGCCCTTGATCGGACCCGGCCCCTTGCCGGCGAGATAGAGCAGATTGCCGGTGCGCACGGCGTTGACGTAGTTGGCGACCGGCGACGGCGGCGCCTTCATCTCGATGCCCAGTTCCTGCAGACGTTTCTCGGTTTTCATCGCGGCCCCCTCGGGATGACGACCGCAGCCTAGCTCAGAGCCTGGCGACTGCCGAGAGAAAGGCGCGGATCATGTCGGGGGATTTTACGCCCCGGCTCGATTCGACGCCCGACGACACATCGACCGCTTTGGCTGAGGTGGCGCGTACCGCGTCGGCGACGTTGGCCAGCGACAGCCCGCCCGACAGCATCCACGGCAGCGTCATTTTCACGTCCTGCAGCGCCCGCCAGTCGAAGGGCAGGCCGTTGCCGCCGGGCAGCGCGCCCACGGCGTCGGGCGCCGGCGCGGCGTCGAACAGCAGGCGGTCGGCCGAGCCGGCATAGGTCTCGATCGCCGCCTCGACATCGGCCCGCGAGGCGACGCGCACCTGTTTCATGACGGGCAGGCCGGTGGCTTCCTTGATCTTGCCGATGCGGCGCGGCGTCTCCTCGCCGGCCAGCTGCAGCATGTCGAGCGCGCCGTCCTCGACGTACTCGCCCAGGGTGTCGTCGTCGGGATCGACGAACAGGCCGACGCGGATGACGTGCGCCGGCACGTCGGCGACCAGTTCCTCGAGATCGTGGAAGTCGATGTGGCGCGGCGAGGGCGGATAGCAGACGAAGCCGACATAGCGCGCCCGGCCGGCGATCGCCGCGTCGAGCGCCTCCCTGGTGCGGATGCCGCAGATCTTGGCGACGACGGCCATGGCTCTACGCGCCCACCTGGACGCGGATCTTGTCGCCGAGGTCGGCTTCGTGGGCGATCGCCTCGGCGGCGGCGCGTGGGTCCTTGGCCTCGGTGATCGGCCGGCCGACGACCAGCGCCGTGGCGCCGGCGCGCATCGCCTCGCGCGGCGTCATCACCCGCTTCTGGTCGCCCGCCGCCGCGCCCGCCGGGCGGATGCCGGGGGTGACCAGCAGGAAGTCGGGACCGCACGCGGCGCGCAAGGTGGCGATCTCCTGCGGCGAGCAGATCACGCCGTCGAGGCCGCCCTCGCGCGCCAGCAGCGCCAGGCGCCGGGCCTGATCGGCCGCCGTCTCGTTGACGCCCGCCGCCCTGAGGTCGCTGTCGTCGAGCGAGGTCAGCACCGTCACGCCCAGCAGCTTCGGCCGCTTCAGCCCGAGCTTGGCCGCCTGCAGCGCCGCTTCATCGACGGCCGCCTTGAGCATCGCGGCGCCGCCGCCGGCATGGATGGTGATGTAGGTCGGCTCGAGCGCCGCCACGGCGCGGACGCCGCCGGCCACGGTGTTGGGGATGTCGTGCAGCTTCAGGTCGAGGAAGAAGCCGACCCCGGTCATGCGTACCGGCTCGGGGAAGGCGTAGCGCACGCCGGGCGCGCCATGGGCAAGGAAGAACTCGAGGCCCAGCTTGATGCCGCCCACCGCCGGCACCGGTCCGGCGGCGATGCGCTGGATCAGGCGCGCGGCCTGGGCCAGGTCGACGGTATCGATGGCGGCGTAGATCGGGTTCTTGAGGGGCATCGGCGCTCCTTGGGCGCGCCCCTCCTAGTCGAAGCGTCCGGCCGTGTCGACATCCCTGGGTCGATATCAGGCGGCGGCGCGCTGGATCGCCGGCCAGATCACCTTGGTCCAGGCCTCCTCGCCCGAGGCGGCGGCCATGCCGCGGCCCTGTCGCAGGACGATGAAGGCCGGGGTCTCCTTGAGCGAGGCGGCGAAGGGGCGCGCCTCGGGCGGCCAGCGGCGCGGGTCGAGCGCTTGCTCGGCCGTCCTGCCCTCGATGCGGCGATAGGACGAGCGGCGGTATTCGCCCGAGTTCAGGAAGCGTGGCAGGTGGCGCTGGTCCCAGCGATTGCAGTCGTCGCAGTCGGGGGTGACAAAGTGATAAACGACGACCGCCTGGGGCGCGGATTTCGGTGGCGATGCGAGAACCGGCTCGCTGGCGGCGATGGCCGGAACTGCGATCAATCCACCGAGAAAAGCGCGTCGATTCATCGGCTTACCTTGGGAAAGTCTTGAAGTATGAACTGAATATGTCGTGAAACTACCATCAAAGGCTAAACCGAGCGATCCTTTTCTGTCGTCAAAGATGAACTAGCTTTGGGATGTGTCAGATTTATCACAATAAACGCCAAGGCAGCCGACGCCAGTGAGCCGACGAGCACGCCCAGACGCAACGGGGTGGCATAGGCCGGATCGTCCCAGGCCAGCGAGCCGATGAACAGGCTCATGGTGAAGCCGATACCGGCGCAGACCGACACGCCGTAGAGCTTCAACCAGGTTCCGCCGGCCGGCATCGGCGCCAGGCGCAACAGGATGAAGGCAGCGGCCGGCAGGAAAACGCCGATCTGCTTGCCCAGGAACAGGCCCAGCGCGATGCCCAGCGGCACCGGCTCCAGCAGCGCGGCGACCGATAGACCGGCAAGCGGCAGGCCGGCGTTGGCGAGCGCGAAGAGCGGCATGATCAGGAACGACACCCAGGGCTTGAGCGCGTGCTCCAGCACGATGAAGGGCCGGTCGTCGGGCGCGACGCTTTCGTCGCGCAGCGGCAGGCAGAAAGCGATCACCACGCCCGCCAGGGTGGCGTGCACACCAGACTTCAGCACGCAGACCCACAGCACCGCGCCGACCAGCAGATAGGGACCGCTGCGCCGCACGCCGAGCCGGTTCAGTGTCAGCATCGTGACGATGCAGATCGCCGCCAGCACCAGCGCCGTCGTCGACAGCTCGGCGGTATAGAAGATGGCGATGATCACGATGGCGCCGAGGTCGTCGATGATCGCCAGCGTGACGAGGAAGAGCTTCAGCCCCAGCGGTACGCGCGAGCCCAGCACCGCCAGGACGCCGACGGCGAAGGCGATGTCGGTGGCCGCTGGCACCGCCCAGCCGCGCAGCGCCACGGCGTCGCCGACATTGAACCAGGCGAAGATCGCCGCCGGCACCACCATGCCACCGAGCGCCGCGACCATGGGCATGGCGACCTGCGCCGGCTTGGACAGTGCGCCCTCGACCACCTCGCGCTTGATCTCCAGCCCGACCAGCAGGAAGAAGATCGCCATCAGCCCGTCGTTGATCCACAGCACCAGCGGCTTGCTGAGCCCCAGCTCGCCGTAGCTGATGGTGAACTTGGTGGCGAACAGCCGGTCGATGGTGGCATGCAAGGGCGAGTTGGCGAGGATGATCGCCAGCGCCGCCACCGCGATCAGCACGATGCCCGGCGCGGCCTCGCTGTGCAGGAAACGATGGAGACGGCCGCTGGCCATGGGCGACTCCCGGTGCCGCTCGGAGATTTCGGGCCCGAATTCCTTCCCCCCGAGCGCGGGAGGGCCATGAAAAACGCCCGGGCCTTTCGGACCCGGGCGTTGCGAGCGTCGCCGCTCGGTGGGTAACTAGTCGCGGTCGCCGATCAGCGACAGCAGCATCTGGAACATGTTGACGAAGTCCAGGTACAGGTTGAGCGCGCCGAAGATGGCGACCTTCTCCTGAACGTCGGTACCCCAGGCCTCGGCGTACTGCTCCTTGATCTGCTGCGTATCGTAGGCGGTGAAGCCGGCGAAGATCAGCACGCCCACCGCCGCGATGATGAAGTGCAGCATCGAGCTGGCGAGGAAGATGTTCACGACGCCGGCGATCAGGATGCCGATCAGGCCCATGAACAGGAAGGTGCCCATCCCCGACAGGCTGCGCTTGGTCGTGTAGCCGTAGAGGCTGAGCGCGGCGAAGGCGGCGGCGGTGATGAAGAACGTGCGCGCCAGGCTGGTGCCGGTGTAGCGGTAGATCAGCAGGGTGAAGCCGACGCCGTTCAGCGCCACGATCGCCCAATAGACCATCTTGGTCGTCGTCACGCTCATGGTCGCGGCGCGGAACGAAGCGAGCAGGATCAGGCCGATCGGCGCCAGGATGGCGACCCAGCCAAGGATCGTCAGGCTGGTGACCACGCGGCCGTTGGGCAGCATCCCCGACTTGATGAAGATCGCGTTCAGCGCCGGCACGCTGTAGATCAGCATCGCGACGATGCCGGACAGCGCCAGGCCCGATGCCATATAGTTGTAGACGCGCAGCATATGGCTGCGCAGACCGGCGTCGAAGACCGCCTGGTCGACCGTCGTCGAACCCACCATGGGCCGAGTGTCAAACTGAGCCATTTATTGCCTCCCGATAGGCGGACACACACCTGCCACCCATATTGGCGAAAGTCGCGACATTATCAATACCTGACCGCGATACCCGGATACGCATCCACGACAAAGATCACGTCGCCGTTGATATCCCCACAAAATTTCTGGCTATTCATTGCGCAGCAGGGCCAGCGGCCGTTGCCGCGTGGCGCCCACCGCGCCCACGAGGCCGAAGCCCAGGGTCAGCGCCATCGCCCCCAGCACGGTCAGCGCCACCACGTCGGGCAGCAGGATCCACTCCAGGTTCATCACGAAGCGGATCACCATCCAGGCCGCGACGGCGCCGAACGCCGCCGCCGCCAGCGCGGTGACGAAGCCCAGCGCGGCGAATTCGAGCGAGAAGACGCCCAGCACACGTCCGCGCGAGGCGCCCAGCACCTTCATCACCACCGCGTCGTGCACGCGCCGCCGCTGCGTCGCCAGCATGGCGCCGGCCAGCACCAGCAGCCCGGCGCCGATGCCGACCACGCCGACCACGCGCGCCGCCAGGCCGATATTGGCGAGGATCGAGCTGGCGTTCTCCAGCGCCTCCTTCACCCGCACGATGGTGACGTTGGCGAAGTCGCGGGTGACCACGTCGAACACCTTGTCCTCGGCGCCCGGCGCCGCGCGCACGGTGGCGAGGAAGGTCTGCGGCGCACGCTCCAGGGTGCCGGGCGCGAAGACGAAGACGAAGTTGATCGACAGCGAGCTCCAGTCGATGCGCCTGAGATTGGCGATACGCGCCTCCACGTCGCGGCCCAGCACGTTGACGGTGATGGTGTCGCCGACGCCCAACCCGTAAGCCGCCGCCAGCTCGGCGTCGAAGGAGATCAGCGGCGGGCCTTTGTAGTCCGGCGGCCACCATTCGCCGGCGACAATGCGCGAACCCTCCGGCGGTAAGGCCGCGTAGGTCAGCCCGCGATCGCCGTCGATCGACCAGCGCGCCTGCGAGGGGATGTTGGCTTCCGCGATCGGCTTGCCGCCGATCCGGGTGATGCGCCCGCGCAGCATCGGCACCTTGTCGGCGCCGCCGACGCCGTCGATCGCCGTCACCGCCTTGGTGAAGGCATCGACCTGGCTCTGCTGGATGTCGACGAAGAAGAAGGTCGGCGCGTTGACCGGGATGCGTCGCGTGATCTGGCTCTGCAGATTGCCCTCGATCAGCGCCACCGCGACCAGCACGGTGAGACCCAGGCCGAGCGAGAGCATCACCGTCGGTGTCGGCGCGCCGGGGCGATGGATATTGGCCAGCGCCAAGCGTAGCACGGCGAAGCGCGGCCTGCCGGCCCATCGCGCCAGCAGCATCACAACGCGCGCCAGCAGCGGGAAGACGATGAAGGCGCCGATCGAACCGGCGACGAACCACAGCGCGATGCGCCGGTCGCCCGCCGTCGCCACGGTCAGCGCCGCCAGCGCCAGGATCGCAGCGCCGATGATCGCCATGTCGCGCGCCCGGGGACGCGCCGCGTCGGGCGCCACCGCGCCGCGCATCAAGGTCGCGGCCGGCACCAGCCGCGCCTTCATCAGCGGCCACAGCGCGAAGATGCCGGCCACCAGCATGCCGAAGGCGGCGGCGATGATCAGCGGCTGGCCATAGACGCCGACCCGTGCGCGCACCGGCAGCACGTCGGCGAAGAAGGCGTTGGCGACGAAGGGCAGGGCGACGCCGACGATCAGCCCCAGCACGACGCCGATCGCCGCCAGCACGCCGATCAGCAGCAGGTAGCTGCGCGTGACCAGCGCCGACGGCGCGCCGACGCATTTGAGGATGGCGATGGTCCGCGTACGGCCCAGCAGATAGCTGTCGACCGCGTTGCCGACGCCGACGCCGCCGACCAGCAGCGCCGCCAGCCCGATCAGCTCGAGGAACACGGTGAGCCGCTCGGTCCAGGTGCGCACGCCGCCGCCCGCTTCGCTCAGCCCGCGCACGCGCCAGCCGGCCTCCGGGAAGCGCGCGATCAGGTCCTGGCGATAGGCCTGCCAGTCGGCGCCCGGCCGCAGCGCGACGCGATAATCGTGGGTGCGCAGCACGCCGGGCTGCAGCAGCCCTGTCGCGGGCAGCGCGTGATCGCCGATCATCACGCGTGGTCCGAGGCCGAACAGGCCCAGCCCACGATCCGGCTCGCGCGCGATCACCGCGCGCAATTCGACCGAGGCCTCGCCCACGCGGATGCGATCGCCGATCGACGCGCCCATGCGGCGCAGCGCGACCTCCTCGACCACGGCACCGGCGATGCCGTTGCGCACTTCGAGCGCCTCGCGCAAGGACATGCCGCCCTTCAGCTCGATGGTGCCGGCCAGCGGATAGCGGCCGTCGACCGCCTTGAGCTGGATCAGGGTCGGGCGCGCGCCGTCGCGATCGAGCCGCGCCATGCCGCGCATCTCGACCCAGCCGGTGACGGTGGCGCCGTCGCGCGCCATGTAGGCGAGCTGCTCGTCGCTGAGCGGCTGGTAGGGCCGCGATACCGCGACGTCGCCGCCCAGCAGCGCGCGCGCGTCGGCGCGCAGGCCTTCCTCGATGGCGCGGGCGAAGGACAGGATCGCGGCAATGGCGCCGACGCCCAGCGCGATGCAGGCGAGGAACAGGCGGAAGCCGCCCAGCCCCGAGCGCAGCTCGCGCCGCGCGATGGTCGCGGCCAGCGCCCAGCCATTGGGCTCACCGGCGCTCTTGCCGGCGCGCACCAGCCCGGGCTCGGCGGTCGTGACCGTCACGACGCGGCGGCCATGGCCGGCGCATCGTCGGTGATGCGGCCGTCGGCGACGTGGATGACGCGATCGCAGCGCTCGGCGATCGCCGGGTCATGCGTGATCAGCACCAGGGTGGCGCCCTTGGCGCGGGTCATCTCGAACAGCAGGTCCATGACCTGCCGGCCGGTGCTGCCGTCGAGGTTACCGGTCGGCTCGTCGGCCAGCAGCAGCTTGGGTTCGGTGGCGAAGGCGCGGGCGACGGCGACGCGCTGCTGCTCGCCGCCGGAGAGCTGCGCCGGGTAGTGCTGGAGTCGATGGCCCAGCCCGACCTGGCTCAGCGCCGCCTCGGCGCGGCCGAAGGCGTCGGCGACGCCCGCGAATTCCAGCGGCAGGGCGACGTTCTCCGTCGCCGTCATGGTCGGCACAAGATGGAAGCCCTGGAAGACGATACCGAGATGGTCGCGGCGGAAGCGCGCCAGGCGGTCGTCGTCGTGCCGCGTGATGTCCTGGCCGGCGACCTCGACGGTGCCCGACGTGGCGCGCTCCAGGCCGGCGATCACCATCATCAGGCTCGACTTGCCGGCGCCCGAGGGGCCGACGATGGCGGTGCTGCCGCCCGAGACGACGTCGAGATCGACGCCGCGCAGGATATTGACCACCCCGGCGTCGCTCGCCAGATGTAGGTGCACGTCGCGCAGGCGGATCATTCAGGTGGTCCGTCGGAAAGCGTCAGCGGGAGCGAGGGAAAAGCGGTGCGAACCCTGCGGAAGGCATATGGCGCTATTACGGCGCGGTTCAACGGCCGGATGGTTGCCGCCTGTGTCACCTTCGTCTTGCTGCTGGGCATCATCACGCTTCCTAGTACGACCCATGCCAAAACGCTGCGCATCGCCATGCTGGGCGACAGCATCACCGCCGGCTATGGCCTGAAGCCGCAAGAGGCGCTGCCGGTGAAGCTCGAGGCGGCGCTGAAGGCGGCCGGCCGCGACATCGCCGTCGTCAATCACGGCGTCTCCGGCGACACCACCGCCGGCGGGCTGGCGCGGGTCGACTGGATGATGGGCGACAAGCCCCGGCTGGTGCTGGTGGCGCTGGGCGCCAACGACGCGCTGCGCGGCACCGACCCGGCGGAGACCGAGCGCAACCTCGACGCCATCATCGCTAGGCTCAAGGCCGAAGGCGCCGCCGTGATGCTGTTCGGCATGGCGGCGCCGCGCAACTACGGGCCGGAATACACCAAAGCCTTCGACGGCCTCTACCCGCGCCTGGCCGAGAAGCACAAGATTCCGCTCTACCCGTTCCTGCTCGACGGCGTGGCCATGGAGCGCGAGCTGAACCAGCCCGACGGCATCCATCCCAACATCAAGGGCGTCGACGTGCTCGTCACCCGCATCGCCCCCGCCGTGCTCAAGGCGCTCGACGCGTTGAAGTGAGTCGACCGGCGGCGGCCGAGCTCGACGCTCTTGCGCGGGCGTGTCGCATAGTCTTCGCGCAGGCCCGACACCATAAGTCGCCGCCAAGACTTGGGGTTCATTGGGGGCAAATGAAATGCGCAAACCGGGAATCGTGGCGCTCGCGGCGTCGCTCGCACTGCTGACGGCGCCGTTCGCGTCCGCGCAAACCTCCACCATCGCGACGGCGGGCTACTGGAAGGCCTTCGGCGGCAGGTCGAACGACGGCACGCCGGTTTGCGGCATGTCGGCGTCGGGCAAGGGCCTGTTCTTCTCGATCAAGCTCTTCAAGGGCGACGACGAGATGACCGTTCAGCTCGGATCGGATCGCTGGCAGATCAAGACCGGCGCCAAGCAGAAAATCGTGATGCGCTTCGATCGCGAGTCGCCGTGGAAAGCCACCGCCACCGGCTTCCGTTTCAGCGATGGCGATGCCGGCCTCGAATTCTCGGTCGGGGTCAAGAACCTTGATACCTTCCTCGTCGAGTTCGCCCGCAGCTACTCCCTCAAGATCGAGTTCGAGGGCAGCGATGTCGATGGCTGGACGGCCGATCTCACCGGCACCGCGGCGGTGACCGGGGCGTTCGCCAACTGCGTGGACAAGCGGCTCTAGCCGGCATCGGTCGCTCGTCGCGCTGATACAGGCGCCCCCCATACCTTCCCCGCCATCGGGGAAGGAAGAGCCTGCCATGCGGAACCTGATGCGAGGCGGGCTTCATCGGCGGGCGCGACAGGGCTAGCCTCCTCGGCAATCAAGGGGAGGAACGGCGATGGCGGCGCGCATGCGTCAGATCTGCCTGGTGGCGCACCGGCTCGACACCTTGGCGGCCGATTTCAAGGCGGTGCTCGGGCTCACCGTCTGCTTTCGCGATCCCGGCGTCGGCAAGTACGGGCTGGAGAACATGCTGATGCCGCTGGGCCCGTCCTTTCTCGAGGTCGTGGCGCCGACGCGGCCGGGCACCGCCGGTGGCCGCTATCTCGAGCGCCGCGGCGGCGATGGCGGCTACATGGTGATCTGCCAGGTGCCGGAGAACGACTCCTACCGCGCGCGCTGCGGCAAGATCGGCGTGCGCATCGCCAACGTCGTCGACTACGCCGAGTACAACGAGATCCAGCTTCATCCGCGCGACGCCGGCGGTGCCATGCTGAGCTTCGGCGTGCAGAAGACGCACGGCGCCGAGGATTGGCATCCGGCCAACCAGCATCACACCGGCCAGCAGCCCTCGGGCCGCGCCAAGCGCATCGTCGCCGCCGAGGCGCAGAGCGATGATCCGACGCGGCTCGCCGAACGGTGGGGCCAGATCTACGACGCGCCGGTGAAGCAGGTCGGCAAGGCGTACGAGATCGCGCTGGCCGACGCGACCTTGCGCATCGTGCGCTCGAGCGATGGTCGGCCCGAAGGGCTGGGCGGCCTCGACATCGCGGTCGACGACAAGCCAGGCGCGCTGGCCGACGCACGCGCGCGGGGGCTGCCGGTCGACGGCGACACCGTGATGATCGGCGGCATGCGTATTCGACTCGTGTGACACACTCCCTGTCATGTCGAGCGCAGCGAGACATCCAGGTAAGCCCTGGATCCCTCGCTGCGCTCGGGATGACAGAAACCGCAGAGGATTTCCGTCCATGACCACCGACCTTCTCGTCTCCGTCGACGACGGCGTCGCCACGCTCACCTTGAACCGCCCGCAGGCGCTCAACGCGCTGTCGCGCGACATGGGCGCGGCGATGCTCGAGGCGCTCACCAGGTTCGAGCTCGACTCCTCGGTCGGCGCCATCGTGCTGACCGGCGCCGGCCGCGCCTTCTGCGCCGGCGGCGACGTGCGCGCCATGGCCGGCCGCGCCGACCAGGAACCCGAGCCGCTGGAGCAGAAGATCCGCGCGCTGCGCCGGCGCATGGAGGTCTCGCGCCTGCTGCACGAGATCAACAAGCCGACCATCGCCATGCTCAACGGCGTCGCCGCCGGCGCCGGGCTGTCGATGGCGCTGGCCTGCGACCTGCGTTACGCCGCGAGGAGCGCGCGCATGACGACGGCATTCGCCAAGGTCGGCTACTCCGGCGATTTCGGCGGCACGTATTTCCTCAGCCGCATCGTCGGCACCGCGCGTGCGCGCGAGCTCTACTATTTCTCCGACATGGTCGACTCGGCGCGCATGGAGAGCCTGGGCCTGGCCAACGCGGTGTTCGACGACGACAAGCTCGTGGCCGAGACGATGGCGCTGGCCAAACGCCTGGCGCACGGCCCGCGCGTGGCGATTTCCTACATGAAGCGCAACTTCAACGTCGCCGAGGACGGCAATCTCGAGGACTCCTTCGACACCGAGGCCAACGGCCACTCCCGCACCAGCGAGACCGAGGACCACAAGGAGGCGTCGAAGGCCTTCGTCGAGAAACGGCCGGCGGTGTTCAAGGGCCGCTGAGCGGTGACGGGCCAGAAGCAGCCGCTCGATCCGTTCAACGCCTAGATGAACGCCGCGGGCGCGAGAGGGGCATCGAACTCGCCGCGCGGATGCTGCCTTATCCGGCGATCGACAGGACCGGCTCTTACCTTCCCCCGCCGGGGGAAGGTAAGGACTCAACACTGCCTGATGGCGTTTTTACCGATGGCGCGCTACGTGGCGCAGGCCGCGTCTTTCGCCCGCTTCTTCGTCTTGAGGGGCGGCAGGTTGAAGCGCATGAACACGTCGTTGTTGAACGGAATGCCGGGCCGCTGGGCGATGCGCCCGACATCCGACAGCCTGCTCTTCGGCTTGCGTGCGCTGCGGCAGCCGGCGTCGCCGGCATCGCCGACCTCGATATCCGGTGCCGTCGGGTGCGGGACGGTCGCGGTCGCCGCTGTCGACAACACCGACGCGGCCAGAGCCGTTGCCACAAAGAACACAACTCTCCGCACGACGAGCCTCCCTCGTATTCCAAGGCAGCGATTCATTCTTCATCCGGGATCGCCAATGTGAACCCCGATCCGCGCTAAGGTTGCGTATCTGCCGCGTTCTGACAAGACCGCCCGCCGGTGAAAGACGGACAACAACGCGCGCGATGAGCGCAGTCTCATTCCCGCCCCGATCCGCGCCTATGCTGCATTTGTGACAGGTGTCGTTCGGGGATACCGGCATGTCCGATTTCCAGCTTTCGTCGCCCTTCCTGCGGAGTGGCTACCGCCCGCAGCGCCCGGGATTGCTCGGCAACTTTCGCCTCACCCTCGATCCGATGTTCGTGCGGCCGCCGATGGGCTGGTGCTGCTACCTGCCCGGCGGCGATCTGAGGCGGGTGGGTACCAACCTCTTCCCCGGACTCGACGACGTGATCGAGCCGGCGATGGGCGACATGTCGCGCGCGCTCAGTCTGACGCCGGGCCTGACGCCGGTGCAGTCGGCGCGCAACAGCCTGCTCTCGGCCGGCTCTCCGCTGTGGGACAAGCTCGCGGGCCTGATCGCCGATACCGCGCCGGGCGCGCTGTGGCGGCCGATCGCGGTACGGGGCGCGACCAACGTCGTCACCGGCGAGCCGTTCTCGATCGGTGTCATCGAACCAGCCGGGCGCCTGCGCTATGACGGCGTCGACGCGACCGTCGCCGGCTCGGCGCTCGATTCGCGCTGGCTCGGCCTCGCGCTGGGGTTCGGGCGACGATACAGCTTCGCCTCCGGTCTCGATGTCAGCCTGCAGGTCTTCGCCGACAAGGACGCGATCCTGCGGGAGCGGCCGCAATATCTGTTCTCGGGCGGCGCGTTGAGCGTGCAGGGCCGCACCAGCGGCGGCTCGCCCCTCAATCTGCGCATCGGCGCGGGGCGCGACCAGGCCGGCGGCGCCGCCGGGTTCTTCACCTTGCAGATCGGGCCGGATATCCCGCCGGCCGCCGTCACGCCCTGAAGCATCGACTCGCTCTGTCCGCACGCGCCGTCGCAAGGCCGCGCGTCGCACCGGCGTGATAGCATCGCGCCGGACAGCGTGCGGGGAGACAGATCGACATGAAGGATATCGCCGGCAAGACCGCGTTCGTGACCGGCGCGGCGTCGGGCATTGGTCTCGGCATCGCCACGGCGCTGTCGCAGGCGGGCGCGAAGGTGATGCTGTGCGACATCGAGGAGGAGGCGCTGCGCAAGGCGCGCGCGCAGCTCGAGGCGACCAACGCCGATGTCGACGCCGTGCGCGCCGACGTGTCGCTGAAGGCCGAGCTCAAGGCGGCGGCCGACGCCACCCTGGCGCGCTACGGCAAGGTCCATATCCTCGTGAACAACGCCGGCGTCGGCGGCGGCGGGCCCTACGGCACCTGGACCGACGCGGCGTGGGATTGGACGATGGGCGTGAACCTCGACGCCGTCATCTGGGGCGTCGAGATCTTCGGCCCGCTGATCGAGAGCCACGGCGAGGGCGGCCACATCGTCTCGACCGCCTCGATCGCCGGCCTGATCTCCGGCGGCAGCATGCCCTACAACGTCTCCAAGTACGGTGTCGTGGCGCTGAGCGAAGGCCTGCGCATCGAGCTGGCGCCGCGCGGCATCGGCGTGTCCGTGCTGTGCCCGAGCTTCGTGCGCACCCGGATCCTCACCTCGCAGCGCAATCTGCCCGAGCGTCTCGCCGGCAAGCTGGTGCCGACGCCGCCCAGCGGGCCGTTGGCCGAGCGCTTCAAGGCGGTGCGCGAGGGCGTCGAGCGCGGCGCCGATCCGCGCTATGTCGGCGAGCTGGTGCGCGAGGGCATCGAGAACGACTGGCCCTACATCTTCACCGACACCGAGTTCGAGCATCACATCGAGGCGCGCTTCGCCGCCATCAAGCAGGGCTTCGACCGGATCCGCGGGCGCACGCCGGCGCGGTGAGCGGCTGTCTTCGGGTCGCGCCGCTCCAGCGGCGCTCAGGGTAGATCGCCCATGATACGTCGCTGGAGCGCCGCGGCCCGAACGCCTTGTGAGGATTGCGACTTGGATTGGTACCCATGACCTTCCAACCCGAAGCCATCAGGGCCTTCGAGCATGCCGGCTGGCAGCGCGCCGCCAGTCGGTACGAGGCGACGTTCGCGCATGCGACGGCGCGCTATATCGAGCCGCTGCTCGAGGTCGCTTGCGTCGCCGCGGGTCGGCGCGTGCTCGACGTCGCTTGCGGGCCGGGCCAGCTCGCCGCCGCCGCCGCGCGACGCGGGGCCCGGGTGCACGCGCTGGATTTCTCCGCCGCCATGGTGCGCATCGCCCGCGACGCCAACCCCGGCATCGTCGTGAGCGAAGGCGACGCCGAGCGCATGCCCTACGCGGACGAACAATACGACGCCGTCGTATCGAGCTTCGGCATGCATCACGTGCCGCGACCCGAGATGGCGCTGGCGGAATGCAGGCGCGTGCTGGTGCCGGGCGGCATCGTCGGCTTCACGGTGTGGGCCGCGCCGGCCGAGAACATCGCCTGGAAGCTGATCTTCGACGCGATCGACCGGCACGGCGATCGATCGGCCGCGCGGGCCTTCCCACCCTCCGGCGCGCTGAACCAGATCGATCACTGCGTGCGCGCGCTCGAAGGCACGGGCTTCGCCGCGGTCACCGGCGAGATCGCGCGCGCGACGTGGATTCTGCCCGACGGCCAGGCGCTGGTCGCGGCGCTGTCGGCCGGCACCGTCAGGATGGCGGCGCTGCTCGACGCGCAGACGCCTCAGGCGCTTTCGGCCATCGTCGCCGACATCGACCGGCGGGCCGAGCGCTACCGCCAGGACGGCCGGCTGGCGCTGCCCATCGCCGCGGTGCTCGCCAGCGGCCGCAAGCCCGCTCCCTAATGTCGCTGTCTTCCTCTCCGCTCGCAGGGCGAGTGACAAAGAGGCCGCTGTCATCAGTTGTCTCTTTGCCGGCGCTGCCGATCGGCGTCGAAGGACTCGGCGTGCACCACGGCGCACGGTGCGGCGATCTGGTGGCGACCGGCATCCCCTGCCCAGGCAATCGTCCTCGCCACGAAGGCGATGGCCCATCACTCACGGAGGCGCTAACTTCACCGCAGCCTGGAAAAGTAGAGCCGACATGCCCACCCCCCACACCCTCTACCAAGCCCCCCGCCGCGCGGCGCGGGCGGGCGAGACGGTGGTCACCAGCACCTGCGGGCATAATTGCGGCGGGCGCTGCGTGGTCAACGCGCATGTCGTCGACGATCGCATCGTCAAGATCTCGACCGATCCGGCGCGCTGGCGGCCGGAGCTGCCGCCGCTGCACGCCTGCGCGCGCGGCGTTGGCCAGATCGAGCGCGTCTATCATCCCGACCGGTTGCGCCATCCGATGCGCCGCGTCGGCCCGCGCGGCTCCGGTCAGTTCGAACGCGTCTCCTGGGACGAGGCGCTCGACACCGTCGCGCGCGAGATGCTGCGCATCCGCGCCGCGCACGGCAACGCCGCGTTCCTCGACGCCTCGCGCTCGGGCAACCTCTCGATGCTGCACAGCTCGGCCGGCGCCAAGCGCTTCTTCAACAAGTTCGGCGGCTGCACCGTGTTGTGGTCGAACATGTCGGCCGAGGCCGAGATCTTCGCCGTGCGCCACACCTACGGCGCTGACTACAAGAGCGCCGGCCGCGAGCCCACCGACTACGTCAACTCGAAGCTGATCGTGATGTGGGGCTGGAGCCCCGCCGACGGCACCTTCGGCACCGGCACCAAGGAGTATCTGCGCGAGGCGAAGAAGGCCGGCGTGCGCATCGTCTGCGTCGATCCAAGGCGTACGCGCACGTCGGCGGCGTTCGCCGACGAGCACATCTACATCAAGCCCTCGACCGATGCCGCCGCGCTCATTGCGATGGCCTACGTGATCGTGAGCGAAGGGCTGCACGACCAGGCCTATTGCGATCGCCACGTGCTGGGCTTCGACGAGGCGCATCTGCCTGAGGGCGCGCCCAGGGGGGCGTCGTACCGCGCCTATCTGATGGGCGAGGGCAGCGACGGCGTGGCCAAGACGCCGCAATGGGCCGAGGCGATCTGCGGCATCCCGGCCGAGACGGTGCGTCGGCTGGCGATCGAGTTCGCCACCACCAAGCCGGCGGCGCTGCAATGCGGCTACGCGCCGGGACGCACCGCCTTTGGCGAGCAGTTCCATCGCGCCGCCTACGCGCTCGCGGCCATCACCGGCAATGTCGGCATCGTCGGCGGCAGCTCGGGTGTCAGCAACGGCGCTACCGGCCGCGCCGGCATCAAGAGCTTCCCGCCTGGCAGCAACCCGATCGACGCGCGCGTCGCCACGCCGCTGCTCGCCGATCTGCTGGCGCGCGGCAAGGCCGGCGGCTATCCGTCGGACATCAAGATGATCTATTCGGCCGGCGGCGATCTCTTCAACCAGTGCCCCAACGCCAGCAAGATGGCGGCCTCGCTCGACGGCGTGGAGTTCATCGTCGCGCAGGATCACTTCTTGACGCCGACCGCGCGCCACGCCGACATCGTGCTGCCGGCGACGACGTTCTGGGAGCGCAACGACGTGCACACGCCGTGGGCCGGCGCCGGGCACTATGCGATCTTCATGAAGCAGGCGATCGCGCCGATGTACGAGTGCCGCAACGACATGGACATCTTCGCCGATCTCGCGGCGCGCGTCGGCATCGCCGACTACAGCGACAAGAGCGAGATGGACTGGCTGCGCGAGCTGACCAAGGACGCGGTCGACGATTTCCAGCAGTTCGCCGATAAGGGCGTCGCGCGTTTCGCGCCGCCCGAGGATGCGGTGGCCTTCGCCAGGCAGATCCGCGATCCCGAGACTCACCGGTTCAACACACCATCGGGCAAGATCGAGCTCTATTCGACGACGCTCGCCGCCAAGCCGAATTTCTACGGCCTGGGCGTGATCCCGCCGATCCCGACCTGGATCGAGCCGGTCACGGCCGACCCGCGTCATCCCCTGATGCTGTGCAGCCCGAAATCGCGGGCCCGCACGCATTCGATCCACGGCAACCAGGAGCAGCTCGCCAGGATCGACCCCGACGACGTCTGGATCCACGAGGACGACGCCAAGGCGCGCGGCATCGCCAACGGCCAGCTCGTGCGCATCCACAACGACCGCGGCGCGACGTTGCTGCCGGCGAAAGTCACGCGGCGGATCGCCCGCGGCGTCGTCTCGATCAAGGAAGGCGCCTGGTTCACCCCCAACGGCAACGGCGTCGACACCAAGGGCTGCGCCAACGCGCTCACCGAAGACCGCCCCGCCCCCAGCGGCGCCACCACCTACAACACCACCCTCGTCGAGGTGTCTTTGGCGTAACTCTTTGGGACCGCCGGCGGTCCCAGGAAGGAGGGCGATGTTGGCGAAGCGCAACAAGCTCGCGAAGAGCACGATCCTGCGCCTCGTGATCAAGGCCTCTCCCACACGCCGCGTATCTGCCGCCGGCGTCGCCGAGGTTCTTGGCGCGGAAGTCATTGGGCGTAGGCGTCCGAAGTGACGGGGCGCAAGGCGACAGCGGGACTCCTCTTTGGGACCGCCGGCGTCCCGCCGGCCTCTTGAGGCCAACCACAGAGGCACAGAGGCACAGAGGAAGACGAAGAAGAGAAGAGCTTTGCTGCGCGCTTCGCGCGCGTTTCGCCGTTCTCTGTGCCTCTGTGCCTCTGTGGTTCGTCTTCTTCAAGATGCCGGCGGGACGCCGGCGGTCCCAGGAAGACTCTATGAGCGTCGCAGCTTCCCCGGTACCCTGCGCACCTTGCCGGGGCTGGCGAGCCAGATCGCGGTGGCGGAGATCGCGCAGCAGAGCAGCGCCAGGATGAATGCCCAGCGATAGCTGCCCGTGGCGTCGTGGATCACGCCGCCGAGCCACGGGCCGACCGCGCCGCCGGCGATCGACGGCAGGGTCAGCATGCCGAAGATCGCGCCGTAATGCGGGCCCTCGAAGATCTCCAGCACGATCGGCCCCATCACCGAGGTCAGCGCGTAGCCGAAGAAGCCCTGGGTGAAGATCATCAAATAGAGCAGCGGCGTCGAGGGCGCGTGCTCCATGGCGATCAGCGCGACATAGCAGACGGCGAAGCCGGCGCAGGCCGCGCTCCACACCCATTCGCGACCGATGCGGTCCGACAGCGCGCCCAGCCCGATCTGGCCGGGGATCGCCACGACACTGACGATGCCCAGGCTCCACGCCGCCATCGAGGGGCTGAAGCCGATCTCGATCAGGTACTTGGTCTGGTGCACCTGGATCATGTACCAGATGACCAGCGCGCTGAAGAATCCCAACGCGATCCACCAGAAGCGCGCCGTGCGGGCCGCGCTTCGCACGGTCCACTCGGTGCGCGTCCACGCGACATCGACGATGGTCGAGCCGTCGCGCTTGGTGGCCGCCACCACCTGGGCCTGCGTGTCACCATCAGGCAGCAGGCCGACGTCTTGCGGTCTGTGGCGCGTCAGCAGGTTGAGCGGCCCCAACACGAGGAGCACCAAGAGGCCCATCGCCCAGCACGCCTCGCGCCAACCGCGCTCCTGGATGATCGACTGCAGCCAGGGCAGCACGACGATGGCGCCGACGCCGACGCCGGAGAACGCGATGCCGATCGCCATGGCGCGTTTTCTCAGGAACCAGTTCGGCAGGAACAGCGAATGGGCGGTGAAGCTCATCATGTTGGCGCCGGCGCCCACCGCCAGCCCGAGCGCGAGATAGAACTGCCAGGGATTGGCGATCAGCGTCGCCGACAGCAGGCCGAGTGTCGCCAGCACGACGCCGCCTTCGATGACGACGACCGGCCCATACTTCTGCATGGCCGTGCCGACGAAGGGGCTGATCACCGCCGACATCATGAAGCCGAAGGAGAAGGCGCCGGCGACCAGCCCGCGATCCCAGCCATACTCGTCGATCAGCGGCGGCACCAGCAGCGAGAACGAGGTGCGCGCGCTGACCGCGATCGCCATGGTGACGAAGGCGATCAGGATGATCAGCCAGCCGTAGAAGAACGGCAGGCGGTGGGACCAGTGCGGGGTCATCTTTCTGGGACCGCCGGCGTCCCGCCGGTATCAAGAAGAAGAGCCGGCGGGACGCCGGCGGTCCCAGGAAGATGGGTCGCTTGCGATCTGTTCATGACCATGCACTATCGACACGCCGCCGCCGTCGCACAACTACGTCCAGAGTTATCGTGGTCACCACGTCCTCTCCCCCATCCGATTTCATCGTCATCGGCGCCGGATCGGCCGGCGCCGCGGTCGCGCATCGTCTGTCGGCCGATCCGCGCCATAAGGTGCTGCTGCTCGAAGCGGGCCGCGCGAGTCATCCGTGGTCGCGCATCCCCATCGGTTCGGCGCGGCTGATCCAGAATCCCGAGGCCAACTGGCTCTACAGCGCCGAGCCCGAGGCGACGACCAATGGCCGGCGCATCCCGGTGCCGCGCGGCAAGCTGCTGGGTGGCTCGAGCGCGATCAACGGCATGGCCTTCGTGCGCGGCCAGGCGCAGGACTTCGACACCTGGGCGCAGATGGGCAACCAGGGCTGGGCCTATGACGACGTGCTGCCGTTCTTCAAGCGTATGGAGTCCTACGAGCCGGGTGAGGGCGACGACCGGTTTCGCGGTCGCACTGGGCCGATCCCGGTCACCAACCCGAAGCCGCGCGAGCCGGTCTTCCAGGCGTTGATCAAGGCTGCGGCGGAAGTCGGCATCGCGCACAACCCGGACTATAACGGCGCCACGCAGGACGGCATCGTGATGAGCCAGGCGTCGATCTCGCGCGGCTGGCGTATGAGCACCGCGCGCACCTATCTCGATCCGATCCGCAACCGCGCCAACCTGCGGATCGAGACCGACGCGCTGGCCGAGGGCTTGCTGTTCGACGGCACGCGCTGCGTCGGCGTGCGCTACGCGTTCGGCGGCGAAGCGCGCGAGGCCACAGCGGCGCGAGAGGTCGTGGTGTGCGGCGGCACGATCAACTCGCCGCAGCTCCTGGAGCTGAGCGGCATCGGCCAGCCCGAGCGCCTGAAGGCGCTGGGCATCGACGTGCGCCAGGCGCTGCCCGGTGTCGGCGAGAACCTGCGCGACCATTACGCGCCGCGCACGCGTTGGGCCGTCGGTGCGAAGGGCTACACCTACAACGACATCGCGCGCGGCCTGGGCTGGATCACGCAGGGCCTGAAGTTCGCGTTTCTCAACCAGGGGCTGCTCGCCTCGGTCGGCGCGCCGATACGCGCCTTCGTGCGCTCGCGCGAGGGCCTCGCCGCGCCCGACCTGCTGCTCGGCTGGGTGTCGATGCTGATGGAGCCGGGGCCGAAAGGCCCGCGCCTGAGCAGGCAATCCGGCATGACCTGCTACGCCCATCCGATGCGGCCCGAGAGCAAGGGCACGATCCATATCACGTCGAGCGATCCGCGCACGCCGCCGGCGATCCACTTCAACTTCCTCGCCGCGCCGATCGATGCGGAGCTGACCGTGCGCGCCATCCGCATCGCGCGCTCCATCATGTACGCCCAGGCGATGACGCCGCTGCAGCTCACCGAGCTCGGGCCTGGTCCCGAGGCGCAGACCGACGAGGAGATCATCGACTGGGTCAAGCGTACGGCCGAGACGACCTATCACCCGGTCGGCACCTGCAAGATGGGCCACGATCCCATGGCCGTGGTCGACGACCGGCTGCGCGTGCACGGCATCCAGGGCCTGCGCATCGCCGACGCCTCGATCATGCCGACGCTGACGTCAGGCAACACCAACGCACCGGCCATCATGATCGGCGAGAAGGCGGCGGACATGGTGCTCGCGGACGCGCGCTGACATTCGACGGCGGCGAACCGACCATCGACGGCCGGGTGGTTGCTGACAAGCCCGGCGCTCCATCTATACTGCGGTGATACAGACCGAAAGGGTGGCGAAGGATGGATTTCAGCTACTCGACTCTTTGCCTTGGTACCCGTCGCGACGCGGCGACTTGGGAAAAGGGATGCGCGGGCCTGGGCATGAGCAAGGTCTGGTCGATACGGAATCCGAAGCCGACCCTGACGGACCTAAAGAACTTCTTCGCGCGCCCCGCCAGCTGGGTTTACTTCGGCGGTCACTTCATCATGGGCGACGACACGGGGCAGAAGCGTAAGCTGTACAATGACGCGATCGACGTCACCATCGCGTTCGACGGGGATCGCATCAGCGTCAAGGCGGGTGGGGAGAGCGCCGAACTGAAGCCGAATGGCGGTGGCTTCGCGCTTCAGTCCAAGACTTGGCTTGTCCTCTGGGGTGGGTGCTCCGTGTGCAACTCCGTCAGTGTCATGCACCACATGCGGATGTTGTTCGGTCGCCACGTGTTGCTCGGATTCAATGGAACGACGGATCCGTCGCTCGTCGACAACATGCTGGGCGGCGGTGCGCTGCAGGAAAGCTTCTTTCGGCGGCTCGAGGGGCTCGATGACTTCGCGGGCATTGAGGCGGCGCCGCAAGCCTGGATGGCGGCCGGTGCGGCAGCGGTCGTCGGGACCACCGACGAGAGCAAGATTCGCGCGGTCGATCTGGGCGGGCAGGAATGGGCCTTGCAGGGTGGTAAGATCGTTCGCGGCCGGAAGGTTGCATGACCTGGACGCCAATGACTATTCCCGTCGTCGCCGGGATCCGCTGTCGGCGGCGGGTATGGTAGTGTTCGGAACGACATGATCGATCGTCGCGCCTTGCTCGGCGGAGCGGCGCCCTGCTGATCGCTCAGCGCTGGGCGCGCGACAGCATGTCGTCGAGCAGGGCGCGTGCGCGGCGGCGGTCGAAGAAGCGCTCGTGCAGCATCTGCTTGTTGCGCGACGCGGAGGTCAGATAGAAGCGCTCGTAGAGAAAGCCGCGGCCGCCCAGCGAGGAGCCGACGAAATCCCAGGCCATGCGGAAGACCTGGGCGCGCTCGTCGGCCGCGGCGCCGTCGGCGCCGTGCAGCATCTCGTCGATCAGGGGCCGCAGCTTCGGATCGTGGAGCTGCGCCCGGCTGGGCGTGGTGAGCAGATTGTGGCTGCCGATCAGGGTGATGATCTCGGCCACCCTGGGCATCCACACCGGCAGCATCGAGCGCATCGGATCGAGCACCGCGCCGTCTGGGAACCACACGCCGTCGGCGCGCTGCCAGGCCTTCTCCAGCGACAGCTCGAGCGCGTTGGCGGTCAGTCGCACGTAGCAGGCCAGCTCGCCCAGCATCTCGGTCGTGGCGGGCGAGCGATCGCCGATCAGCTCCGCCATGCGGCTGGCGAGGCCATAGGCGAACTCCAGCTTGGTCAGCGCGCGGATGGTCGACTGCGTCGTCATGCCGATGGCGTAGCCGGTCTCGCGCAGCGAGTTGTAGATCGCCACGTCGCCATCGATGAACACGCGCTCCCACGGCACCAGCACGTCGTCGAAGATGCAGAAGGCGTCCTGTTCGTCGAAGCGCGACGACAGCGGCTTGTCGAAGGGATCGGCGCCGGGCGCGGCGGCCGAATCGCGGCACAGGAAGACCAGGCCCGGCGTGTCGAGCGGAATGGCGAAGGACAGCGCGTAGTCGGTGGCCTCCGGCGGCAGCGGCTGGCTGGGATAGACCGTCTGCTCGTCGGCGTAGGGCGCCAGCGTCGCCAGCACGCGCGCGCCGCGCACGATGATGCCCTTGTCGGTCTGGCCGACCTTGCGGATGGCGGCCCTGTTGCCGACGACGCGCGCATCGGTGCGCTTGTCGATCGTCGCCTGGATGATGGTGTGGGTCAGCGCGGTGTCGGCTTTGGCGAGGTGGCGCTGGAACGCCACGATGTTGCGCGCGCCGCGTTCATTGCGTCCGTCGGCGCCGGCCCACACGGCGGGCGCGGAGGCGAAGGCGGCGAACTTCATGTTCATGTAATCGGGCGTACGGCCCATGATGCCCATCGAGCCTTCCGACAGCCGCACCAGCCCGGCGTGGCGCCGCCGCAGATCCTCGCGCGAGCGCGGGATCATGTGGCTGACATTGGTCGGCTCGCCGCTCTGTGGGTCGGTGTAGAGGCAATCGGCGGCATACGCGTGCTGGCGATCGAAGATCGCCGCCAGGCTATTGGCGCCGCCGGCCAGCTTGGGATGCGCCGTGACGTCGGCGATACGCTCGCCATCGACCCAGATCTCGCGCTGTGTGCGACGCAGCCCGTCGAGGAACTGCCGGCCCGTGCGTGCTCCCATGGCGCGTCCCTCCGAATTCGTGGCTGTGAAGACCGTGGCGGACCAGACTATGTAGCGGGCGCTGTGCCGGCTCGGAAGCCGCTGTCTGATCAGTCGCCCGGCTCGCCCTGGACCACCAGCCAGGCGTCCGGGATGCGCGTGATGTCCTGCGGCACGAAAGCTGCGGGCGCGAAGGCGCGCAGGCTGTCGATCAGGGCGATGACGCGCGCGCGCGATTCCCAGAACTCCATCTCCTGCGTGGGCTTCAGGGGCGCGGTGAGGTTGAAGCAGCCCACGCTCGACAGGTAGGGCGTCGGCGGATGGCCGGGATGGATCAGGATGTCGGTGCGCGCCTTGGTGTCGCCGACGCGGATCGCCGGCATCCTCAGCGCGCCCGGCGTCTCGGCATCGAGCGAGTAGCCCACCGAGGCGTATTTCGCGCCGTGCCAGTGGGTGAACAGCGGATAGCGGCCGGGCTCGATGCGCTTGCCGTTGTTCAAGGTCTTGTTGTCACCCGGCCCGATCGCCTCGCAGACGAAACCGCGCAGGCCGGCGATCGGCTTGCCGCGCAGGAAGGTCTCGTAGCGACCATAGGTGCGTGACTTGCCATCGCGGCGATGCTGCGCCAGCCGGCGCACGCGGATGACCCAACCCGTCTCGACCATGGACGGACACTACAGGACCCGGCCAATATCGCCAGCATGTCAGACCTGATGCCCGCAGGCGTCGCCTTCGCCGACGGCGCCTACATGCCGGTCGAGCAGCTCACCGTCTCGGCGCTCGACTACGGCTTCACCCGCTCCGACGTCACTTACGACGTGGTGCATGTCTGGAACGGCCGCTTCTTCCGGCTCGAGCATCATCTCGATCGCTTCACCTCCTCGATGGCGAAGCTGCGCATGGATCCCGGCCACGACCGCGATGGCTTGCGCGCGATCCTGATGGACTGCGTGCGCCGCACCGGCTTGCGCGAGGCCTATGTCGCGATGGTCTGCACGCGCGGCCGGCCGCCGCCCGGCGTGCGCGACATCCGGCAGTGCCGCAACCGCTTCATGGCCTACGCGATCCCCTTCGTCTGGATCGCCAGCGAGGAGAAGCGGCGCACCGGGCTGTCCGCCGTGATCGCCGCACGCCCGCGCATTCCCGCCGCGTCGGTCGATCCGACGGTGAAGAACTATCACTGGCTCGATATGGAATGCGGGTTGTTCGAGGCTTGTGACGCGGGCGCCGACACGGTGATCCTGCCCAGCCTGGAGGGCACTATCACCGAGGGGCCGGGCTTCAACGTCTTCGCCGTGCGCGACGGAAAGGTGCTGACGCCGGACAGCGGCGTGCTCGAAGGCATCACGCGCGGCGCGGTGATCGATCTGTGCCGCCGCGAGGGCGTGCCGATCGAGGTGCGAGCGGTGGGCGTGGCCGAGTTCCGCGACGCCGACGAGATCTTCGCCACCTCGACCGCCGGCGGCGTGATGCCGATCACGCGGCTCGACAACCGCATCCTGGGCAACGGCGCGCCCGGCGCGTTGACCAGCCGCATCCACGACCTGTACTGGGCCTGGCACCAGAACCCGGGCGAAACCACGCCCGTGGACTACAGTTGGGCCGTCAGAGGATAGAGCTCGTATCGTTGGGGAGAGATTTGAATGCCGGTCTATCAAAGGGATGACGTGCGTATCCGCTACGAGGAGGTCGGCTCCGGCTTCCCGCTGTTGGTTGTGCCGGGCGGCGGGCTGAACTCGCGCGTCGCCAACTGGCAAAGCGCGGTGATCAACGCGATGGAGGAATTCAAGCACGACTTCCGCTGCATCACCATGGACCAGCGCAACGCCAATGGCGGCGAGTCCACCGGTCCGGTGCCGGCGGAGAACGCGTGGGAGGCCTTCGCCGACGACCAGCTCGGGCTGATGGATCATCTCGGCATCCGCCAGTTCTTCTTCATGGGCTACTGCATCGGCGGCTGCTTCGCCGGCAAGCTGCTGCAGCGCGCGCCGCAACGCGTCGTCGCCGCCGTGTTCTGCCAGACCGTCGGCCATCGGCCGGAAGACCCCGATGTCATGGTCCGCCACAGCCGGGACAACTGGCTACCCGGCTTTCGCGAGCGCCGCCCCGACGTGTCGACCGAAACGATCGACGCTTACTTCCACAGCCTGTGGCGCGTACAGCCCGACTTCCTCTACAGCGTACCGCGCGCGTTCATCCGCGACTGCCCGGCGCCGATGCTGGTGTTGCCCGACGACACGATCTCGCATCCGCTGCAGACGTCGATCGACGTCGCGTCCCTGGCGCCCAACGCCGAGATCACCGTCTTCCCGTGGCGCGACCCGCCGGAACTCAAGGCCCGCACGATCAACCGCGTGCGCCGATTCCTCAAAGCGCACCTGCCACGGTAGCTCTGGGCCGCAAGATGGCGGACAGGGCGGGATGACGATCCGCTCCCTCTGATGTAGATACTGCGTCGCGAAGTCGGGCGTCCAAGCGCCGTCCGCTCACGCCGTCGCCGCCAGCGCCTGCGTCAGATCGGCGATCAAATCGTCGGGGTGCTCGATGCCGACCGACAGGCGGATCGTCGTGTCGAGCACGCCGATGCGTGCGCGCACGGCGGCCGGCACGCCGGAATGCGTCATGGCGGCGGGGTGGCTGGCGAGCGACTCGGTGCCGCCGAGGCTGACCGCCAGCTTGAAGATCTGCAGCGCGTTGAGGAAGGCGAAGGCTTCTTTCTGCCCGCCCTTGATGTCGAAGGAGAAGGTCGAGCCCGCGCCGGTGCATTGCCTGATGAACGCGGCGTGTGCCGGCGAGCCCGGCTCGAGGAACGCCAGGTAGTGGACCTTGTCGACCTTGGGATGATCGCGCAGATACTCGGCGACCTTCAGGGCGTTCGAATCGGCGCGCTCCATGCGCAGGCCGAGCGTCTCGAGCGAGCGACCCAGCATCCAGCAGGAATGCGGATCGAGCTGGGTGCCGAGGCTGCCGCGCAGGGCTTTGATCGGCCCGATGGTCGCGCGCGCGCCCGACGCGGCGCCGGCGATCAGGTCGGAATGGCCGCCGACATACTTGGTCAGCGAGTAGACCGAGACGTCGGCGCCGTGATCGAGCGGGCGCTGGAACACCGGGCCGAGCAGGGTGTTGTCGCAGACCAGCATCGGCCGCGAGCCCTGCGTCGCGCCGATCTCCTCGGCGATCCGGCGCAGCAGTTCGATGTCGACCAGCGTGTTGGTCGGGTTGGCCGGCGTCTCGGTCATGATCACGGCGATGCGGCCCTTGCCGCGCGCTTCCTGAACCGCGGCGCGTATCGCGGGCTCGCTCACGCCATCGACGAAACCGACGGCGGCGATGCCGAAGCCCGACATGGTGTTGGCCAGCAGAGTCTCCGTGCCGCCGTAGAGCGGCTGCGAGTGCAGGATCACGTCGCCGGGCCGGGCGAAGGCAAGGATGGTCGTGGCGATCGCCGACATGCCGGAGGAGAACAGCACGCAGGACTCGGCGCCCTCGTAGACCGCCAGCCGGTCCTCGACGATCTCGCTGTTGGGATGGTTGAAGCGCGAATAGACCAGGCCGGCGCCGGTGCCCTCGGGCGGCTTCTTGCGCCCGGAGGCGTAGTCGAAGAAGTCGCGGCCTTCCTCGGCCGAGCGGAACACGAAGGTCGAAGTGAGGAATACCGGCGGCTTGACCGCACCCTCCGACAGCGCCGGGTCGTAGCCGTAGCTCAGCATCAGAGTCTCAGGCTTCAGGACGTGATTGCCGATACGGGTCTTGGAGGGGCGGGGCGCGACCATGGAGCGTCTCCTGCGTCACGGGCGGTGACACGGCAGATGTAGGCCGCGAGGCGGGGATTGGCGAATCAACTCGGCGCGCCGACGGCCTTGCTGTCGATGAGCGCGGCGATCTCCGCCTCGCCGTAGCCGGCTTCGCGCAGCACGTCCCTGGTGTGCTCGCCGAGTTGTGGCGTGAGCCGATGCATGCTCGCCGGCGTCTCGGAGAAGCGGGCGTAGGGGCGGGCCTGCCGGATCTTGCCTTCGGTGGGATGGTCGATATCGACGAACAGGCCCACGGCCTTCATATGCGGCTGCTCGGCCACCTCGGTGAGCTTGGCGAAGGCGGTGTGCGGCACGTCGATCGACAGCAGCAGCTTCTCCCACTCCGCCGTCGTGCGCTTGATGGCGATCTCGGCCATGCGGTCGTAGATCTTGTCGATGTTGGCCGCGCGCTTGACCGGGTCGCGCACCGCGAATTCCTCGATGCATTCCGGATGGCCGACAGTCTCGAAGAAGGCGCACCAGTTGTCGCCAGAATAGGGCAGCATGGTGAGCCAGCCGTCCTTGGTGCGGATCGGCCGCCGCTCCTTCACGCGCTTGTAGCCCGACGGCCCGATAGGCGGCACGAAAGCGTGGCCGCCCAGCATCTCGATGCTGTTGAAGGCGGCGACGGTCTCGAGCATGGGCACCTCGACCAGCTGGCCCACGCCGGAGCGTTCGCGATGCACCAGCGCCGCCGCGACGGCCGCCGACAGCGCCAGGCCGCAGAGCTTGTCGCCGACCAGGCTGGGCACGAATTCCGGCTCCTCGTCGGTGCCGATCGCCGAGGCGAAACCCGACGCCGCCTGGATGATCTCGTCGAAGGCCGGCCGCGCCGCCCACGGACCATCCTGCCCGAAGCCGGTGGCGGCGGCGTAGACCAGCCGGGGATTGAGCGCGCGGCAGGCCTCGTAGCCGAAGCCCAGCCGCGCCATTGCCGCCGGCCGTACGTTGGTGACCAGCGCGTCGGCGGTGGGGATCAGGCGGCGCAGAACGGCGGCGCCGTCGGGATGCTTGAGGTCGAGCGCCAGGCTGCGCTTGTTGCGGTTGGCCGCCATGAACTGGCCGCTCATGCCGCGATTGCGGAACTGGCCGCTGAAGCGCCAGCCATCGCCGGTCAGCGACTCGATCTTGATCACCTCCGCGCCCCAGTCGCCCAGCGTCTGCGTGGCGAAGGGCCCGAACAGAATTGCGGTGAGGTCGAGAATGCGGATGCCCTGAAGCGGGCCGGTCGGCTTGCTCATTGCGCACGAAGTCCCACGGCTGTTACCGGTGCCATGGTAGCGCAGGCGGCGGTGTCGGGGGCATCCTGCTTCGCGCGTAGCCGAGATCGTCGTCCCCACCGTGAACTGTAACTCCAGCCAAGGGGACTGAACCGTGCGTAAGCAATGACCCGCAAACGAGCGAATCAAGCGCGACTATTTGGTGTTCCTGAAGGAGGCTCAGCGCCGAAACGAGGCCAGCGCCGATGCGGTCGCGGCGGCCTGCGCGCATGGCGAACAGGTCGCCCCGGCAGCCATGCGCGAGCGGCCGGAGCTGCTGCAGCGGTTCCAGCACCGCCAGCTGGAACAGGAAGTGCCGATCGCGCGGCAGGGTGAGATAGGCATCGGCGACTCGCGCTTTCTTTCCAGCCGGCAGGAGTACATGATCCGCAACATTCGCGCAGGAGCCAAGCCATGACCCCGGAACAGGTGCTCGGAATCCCGCCCAAGGTGCTGACCCAGGCGCAGCGCGAGTTCTACTTCGCCGAGGGCTACCTGCTGGTCGAGCGCGCCATCAGCGCCGAGTGGATCGCCAAGCTGCGCGCGGCGACCGAAGAACTGGTCGAGCGCAGCCGCAAGGTCACGAAGGCCGATGCGGTGTTCGATTTGGAGCCGAAGCATTGTCCCGAAGCGCCGCGCCTGCGCCGCGTCTCCAACCCGGTGGAGCAGCACCCGGTGTTCTGGGAGTACTGCTTGCACTCGCCGATGCCGGACATCGTCGCCGACCTGGTCGGGCCCGACGTCAAGTTCCACCACTCCAAGCTCAACTTCAAATGGGCCCAGGGCGGCGAGGAAGTAAAGTGGCACTACGACATCAGCTTCTGGCCGCACACCAACTACTCGCCGCTCACCGTGGGGACCTACCTGTACGACTGCGGCATGGAGCAGGGGCCGCTCGGCGTGCTGCCGCGTAGCCACCTGATCGACCCGATGCTGTCGCAGTACGACGCCAGGGGCAACTGGACCGGCTGCCTGTCGGAGGCCGATTGTGCGAAGCTCGACCTGTCGAGAGCGGTGTTCATGCCGGGCCCGGCGGGCTCGCTGACCATCCACAACTGCCGCACGTTGCATTACTCGGCGAGGAACGACTCGGACCTGGGCCGGCCGCTGCTGCTCAATACCCTGACTTCGGCGGACGCCTTTCCGTACACCGTCAACCCGATCAAGCCGAAGCACGACCAGTACGTCGTCCGCGGCAAGCGCGCTGCGTTCGCGCACCACGATCCGCGGCCCTGCCTGATTCCGCCGGACTGGTCGAAGGGCTACACCTCGATCTTTGCGCTGCAGCAGGAAGAGAACGAGGAGGTCGTCGCGCGCTGATTCCTCAGACGCGGAAGAATTCCAGCAGGCGCACGGCCAGCAGCGCGGGTTGCTCCTCCGGGATGAAATGCCCGCAGTCGGACATCACGCCGCCGCGCAAGCCCGACCCAGCTGATCGGCGAGGCCCGCCAGCCGATCCCGGCCGCGCCCTGCCAGCTCGAGCGCTGGGACTGCGAGTACCGCCGCAACGGGATCGCCAACCTGTTCGTCTTCCTCGACGCCACCGGCCGTGGCGCGCGGTCAAGACCGCCGACCAGCGCAACGCCTCCGGCGCTCGCATCAACTGGACGTTCACAACACAGCGCGCCCGCGACAAACTCCTGCGCGCCTATCCTGACACCGACAAAGAGTCATAATCTCCGTGCCGAGGTACTAGGTTCGTCCGGCTCAGTCTCGTTTGGAAGGAGCGGTCGATCCGCAGACAACTTCGAGGATCATTGGGGGAAGAAACATCAAACAAGGAATTTAGTAGCAAAATCAATTATATATGGCGGACAGGGCGGGATTCGAACCCGCGGTGGCTGTTACACCACGCACGCTTTCCAAGCGTGTGCCTTAAACCACTCGGCCACCTGTCCGCAGGCGGGCGCAACCTACACATCGCGCCCCGGCCTGCCAAGCCGCCGGACGGGTCTACTGGAACAGCAGCCGGGCGATGTATCCATCCAGCGGCGGGCCGCTGTAGCCGCGGATCACGACGGTCTGCACGACGCGATCCGCGCCGTCGAGCCGCTGTTCGATCTGCAGGCTGGCGCGCGAATTGCCGGCGAAGCCGACGCCGCTGCCGCTCATCGTCGCGCAGCAGCCGCGCTTGACGGTTGCCGGCCGCAGGTTGATCGCGGTCGCGCGTGCCAGCTGCTTGTGCAGCGTGTCGAACAGGTCAGGCACATCCTGGGAGTCGCCCGCGCGCGCCACGTTGGTCACTACAAGCTCGCCTTCGCCGCTCCGCCACGTCACGGTCGTGTTGTGGATGCGGCCCGTGGGCGTGAGCACGCTGAGTGGCACCGAGCCCGACCTGTTGGCCTGGGCCAATGCCTCCGTCGCGCCGAACGCGATGGTGGCCGCAAAGAGCAGGGCCAATCGCCTGGTTCTACGCATGGGCGACGCCTCGAACAGGGGTCGTCGGCATGCGCCGTGGCGACGCGACGAAACTGTCGCGGGGGACTGACGGCGGAACGCCGTGTGGGGTCAGCAATGGATCGGTCATGGCTCGCGGACAGAGGGGGTTGCCAGCGATTGTCTTTTGGGCGGATCGAGCCGCTTGTTGATTCTTCATAGAACGTTCGCAGATACAGTCAAGCCCTCATGGATAAGGTGAATGTTCTCCTCACGGCGAACTTTAACAGTCTCGCTGAATCCTTTATGCTGCCGAACTGTCGCCACAGCTACCTACAAGCTTCCAACATCGTTTCGTTGGAAGGAGTAAGTTAATGATTAAGCGCTCATTTTCAGCATCCGTTTTGTTTACTGGCATTGTTCTTTCCGGCGTATTCGCAGCACCAGCATTCGGCCAGAGCTACGGGGTGATGCCCCGCGGCGCCTGTGCGAAGTCGACTGCCAGGTCCTCGATGGCGCAGCCGCAGGTCGCGTACCAGCACGTCGCCCACGACGCCGCCTATTCGGCGCCGGCTGCGGCACCCGTCCGCGAGACCCAGCGGCCGCGCCGCCGCGGCTTCGGCTCGCCGTTCTGATCTAGCCGACCGCTCCACCCATCACGCCTTCGCTCGGCGCCGTCTCGGCGGTGCCCAGCGAATGGGCGTGCAGCGGCGTCGCCATCGCCTGGACTTGCGGCAGCACCGCCTTGGCGAACAGCTCCAGGCTGGCGCGCGCTTCGGCCGCCGGCTTCGAGCCGTGCTGCGGGTGCAGGATCAGGTACTCCAGGCTGATGCGCTCCTGCACACGCGCGATCTTCTCCAGGATCTCGTCGGGCGTGCCGATGAGGTGGGAATCCTCGCTGAGGATGCTCTCGTTCCCCTGCAACTCGCGGCCCTGTCGGAACGCCTTGGCGTAATCCTCGTAGTCCGGCACGTTCTCGAACGCCTCGGCGTTCCACACCGCGTAGTGATTGCGCGCCGCCCAGCCCTGCTCCGCGGCGTAGGTGCGCGCGCGGGCGATCTCGGCTTTGTCGGTCGAGCAGTGCAGGTACATCATCACCGTCGGCTGGTTGGGCGGCAGGCCGTTCTTGCGGCGAATCGCATTGAAGCGTGCGACGCCCTTGGCCATCACCTCCAGCGAGGTCGCGGTGACGAACATCTGGCCCAGCCCGAGCTCGGCCGCGACCTGCATCGAGGACGGCGTGTTGAAGGCGCCCCTGACATCGGAGAACAGCGAGCCGCGATGGCGCGCCGAGGGCCGCACCGTGGTCGGCGGCACAGTGTAGTGCTTGCCCTTGAACTCGAAGCGGTCGGTATCCGAGCGCTTGAGGATCTGGATCATCTCCGAGAACCGCTCGCGCGACTCTTCGCGCGCCACGTTGAAGCCGGCGTATTCGTGGCTGGAGATGCCGCGGCCGATGCCGATATGCAGGCGCCGTCCGCCGAGCAGCAAATCGAGCATGGCGATCTCGTGCGCCAGCTTCACCGGCTGCCACCAGGGCGCGACGATGACGGCGGTGCCCATGTCGACACGCTGCGTGCGGCCGGCCCAGTAGGCGAGCCACTGCAGCGGATTGCCCTGCATCGAATAGGGCGAGCCATAGTGCTCGGCGCACCAGATGGCGTCGAAGCCCAGCGGCTCGACCATGGCGCCGAGCTTCATCGTCTCCTCGTGGATCGCGATGTCGCTGGTCGCTGCGGGTTGGCTGTACTCGCCCGCGAGCATGCGATCCCAGTCACGGTGATTGTAGCTCGTGACCATCACGCCGACTTGCATGAGTCCTCTCCCTCGGTGCCGACGCGAGATTCGGGCGAACGTGCAAGGCAGGCAACACCGTCGTCGGTGATGTTTCGCGTGCCGGGACGCCAGACAGTTTGCTACGGTCGGCCGAGCAACGAGGGATGGGAATGTCCGACGCGATTGAAGACGCCATGAAGACGCTGCGGCCGTGGATCGGCAGCGTGCGAGTGATCGAGGACGATATCGCGCTGCCGATGGTGCGGCGCGTGGCGGCGACGTTCGATGTCGACCCGGACTCCATCAAGCAGGGCAGCGAGCTGCCGCCGCATTGGTTCACGATGTTCTTCGCCGACATCGCGCGGCAGAACCAGTTGCGCGAGGACGGCCACGCGCAGGGCGGCGTGGTGCTGCCGCCGATCCCGATGCCGCGCCGCATGGGCGCGGGAAGGCGGCTGAAGCTGATGGCGCGGCTACGCGCGGGCGAGAAGGCGGCGCGCAAGTCGGAGGTGGTCGACATCGTCCCGAAGACAGGCCGCTCGGGCAGCATCTACGTGCTCACCCTGCGCAACACCTACGAGCAGGGCGGCCGCGTGCTGGGCGTCGACGAGTTCGACGCGATCTACCGCGAGGCGACGCCGCCGGGCCAGAAGACCACCGCGACCGTGCCGGTGAAGGCGCCGAACGACCAGGCCTGGGCCGACACGGTACTGCTGTCGGAGACGCTGAACTTCCGCTATTCGGCGATCACCTGGAACGCGCACCGCATCCACTACGATTCGATCTACTCGCGCGAGATCGAGGGCTATCCGCACACGGTGCAGAACGGTGGCCTGACCATGCACCTGATGATCGACGCGGCGCTCAAGCGCGCGCCCGGCGAGTTGCGGGCGCTCTCCGCGCGATTGATGTCGCCGCTCTTCGTCGGCGACAGCGTGAGCATCCGCGGCTACGCCGCCAAGGACGGCAAGATGCGCGTCTTCCTCGCCGACAAGAACGGCACCTTGTGCGGCGAGATGGATCTGGAGTTCGGCTGATGGGCTCCTCTGTCGTCTTCACTCCCTCTCCCCGCGAGCGGGGTGAGGGGGAGCTTCAGGTTGCGCAGAGCGTCGAGGCGCTACTTGCGGCAGCCCCTCACCCCAACCCTCTCCCCTCAAGCGGGGAGAGGGAGGAACGCACATGACCGGCGGGCCGCTCGACGGCGTGCGGGTGATCGATCTCACCACCGTCGTCGTCGGGCCGATCTGCACGCGCACCCTCGCCGACCAGGGCGCCGACGTGATCAAGGTCGAGGCGCCGGGCGGCGATCTCCTGCGCACCATGGCGCAGGGCAGCCGCAATCCGGGCATGTCCGGCAAGTTCATGAACTTCAACCGCAACAAGCGTTCGATCTGCCTCGACCTCAAGCATCCCGACGGCATCGCCGCGATGCGTCGGCTGATCGCGGGCGCCGATGTCTTCGTCAGCAACGTGCGGCCGGAGGGCCTGACGCGCGCCGGGCTCGATCACGCGAGCCTGTCGAAGGACAATCCGCGCCTGATCCATTGCTCGATCCTCGCCTTCGGTCGCGGCGGCCGCTACTTCAACCGGCCGGCCTACGATCCCATCGTGCAGTCGCTGTCGGGCGTCGCCGGCACCTTCGAGCGCGCCATCGGCGAGCCGCGCTTCGTGCCCATGGTGATGACCGACCACACCACCGGCCTGATCGCCGCGCAGTGCATCGGCTTCGCGCTCTATCGCCGGGAGAAGACCGGCGTGGGCGAGGCGATCGACGTGCCGATGTTCGAGAACATGGCCTCGTTCGTGATGAGCGAGCATCTCGGTGCGGCGACCTTCGATCCGCCGGTCGGCCCCACCGGCGACGGAAGGCTGCTTAGCCCCGACTACCGGCCGCTGCCGACCAGGGACGGCTACATCACCGTCGGTCCCAACACCAACCCGCAGGCCTTCGCCTTCTTCGACGCCATCGGCCGGCCCGAGCTCAAGACCGACCCGCGCTTCGACAGCGCGGCGTCGCGCACCGCCAACGCCGCGGCGTACTTCAAGGTGCGCATGGAAGGCCTGGCGCAGAAGACCACGGCTGAATGGCTGGAGATCTTCGAGAAGCTCGACGTGCCCGCGGCGCGCTACAATTCGATCGACGATCTTCTTTCGGATCCGCATCTCGACGACGTCGGCTTTTTCCGGCGCGAGGAGCATCCCTCGCAGGGCAGGATTCGCCGCACCAAGGTGGCCAACACCTTCTCGGGCGGCGCGCGCAGCGACGAACGCCACGCGCCCACGATGGGCGAGCACACCGCCGCCGTGCTGGCCGAGATCGGCTACGCGCGCGACGAGATCGACAAGATGATCGCATCGGGCGCGGCACACGCCGCCTCATGAAGATGCCGGCGGGACGCCGGCGGTCCCACAGGACATTACTCTATAGGAGTTCCCCGCATGACGCCCCGTGCCGATCTGCCGACCTGGCGCTCGTTGATGTTCGTGCCGGCGACCAAGCCGAACTTCATCGCCAAGGCGCATACGCGCGGCGCCGACGCGATCATTCTCGACCTCGAGGACTCGGTGGCGCCCAACGAGAAGGAGGTCGCGCGGCGCGCGCTGCCCGAGGCGGCGAAGACCGTCTCGCAGGCCGGCGCCGACGTGGTGGTGCGCGTCAACCGGCCGATGGAGATGTCGGTGCCCGACATCGCCGCGGCAATCATGCCCGGCGTGCGCGCGCTGATGCTGCCCAAGGTCATGGGCCCGGAGCATGTCAAGCTGCTGTCGGAAATCGTCGCCGTGCGCGAGGCGGCGCTTGGGCTGAAGGCGGGCCATACGCGCTTCATCGCCATAGTCGAGACGCCGGAGTCGTTGCCGTCGCTGGGCGCGATAGCCTCGGCCGATCCGCGCGTCGTGGCCCTGGGCGTCGGCGCGGAGGATCTGTCGACCGAGCTGGGCGGCGCGCCGACCGGCGACGCGCTTTATGTCTACGCCATGATGGTGGTCGCCGCCGCGCGCGGCGCCGGCATCCTGCCGCTGGGCTCGGTCGGGCGTTTCGCGGATTTCTCGGATCTCGAGGGCTATCGCGAGAGTCTGAAGCGCTCGCGCGGGCTGGGCTTCGCCTGCACCGCCTGCATCCATCCGCTGCACGTGCCGATCATCAATGAGGAGTATGGCGTGAACGCCGCCGACGCCGATCGCGCGCGCCGGCTGCTCGCGGCATTTGACGAGGCGGTCAAGGCGGGGCAGGGCGCGGTGGCCTTCGAGGGCGCGATGATCGACCTGCCGGTCGCCGAGCGCGCGCGGCGCCTGCTGGCGCGGGTGCGGTGAGTCGCAACCCCCGTCATTCCGAGCGCAGCGAGGAATCTCCCACCAAGGAGTCTCCATTCGAGGAGATCCCTCGCTACGCTCGGGATGACGGTGGTGATTCAACTCGCCCGGACATTGGTTTAGACTCCGCACCGAGCGGAGGGCGCCATGTGGTTCTGGCGGCTGCTTGGGCTCGCCTTCGTCGTCGTGGCGCTGGGCGGGCTGGGCGCTGATCTCTTCAACCGAGCGCAAAGCGGCGAGTTCAGGCTCTCGTCGCTCTCCGAGTCGTGGTTCGCGGTGAGCCCCGGCAGCTTCGCATGGGCCCAACATTTCCTGCGCGACCATCTGCCCGACGAAGCGGTCGCCTGGGTGGTCGAGCCGGTCTTCATGGCGCCGAGCACGCTCTTGTTCACGATGGCGGCGCTATTCTGCCTGTGGATCGGCTTCCGCCGGCGCAAGCCTAAGGAAGGCCTGGCGCGCATCTTCTATCGCCGCAAGCGATAAGCCCACTTGTCGTCCTTCGCTTCGCTCAGGATGACAGAGGGGTTCAGCTCCCCGTCTTCAGCGCCGCGAGGAACGCCGACTGTGGAATCTCCACGTCGCCGATCTGGCGCATGCGCTTCTTGCCCTTCTTCTGCTTGTCCAGGAGCTTGCGCTTACGCGATATATCGCCGCCGTAGCACTTGGCCAGCACGTCCTTGCGCAGCGCGCTGATCGTCTCGCGCGCCACGATGCGCCCGCCGATCGCCGCCTGGATGGCGATCTTGAACAGCTGCTTGGGGATCAGGTCCTTGAGCTTCTCGCACAGCACGCGGCCGCGGCTCTCGGCGTGGCTCTTGTGCACGATGATGGAGAGCGCGTCGACCGGCTCGCCATTGACGAGGATGCTGAGCTTCACCAGATCGCCCTCCTCGTAAGCGGCGATCTCGTAGTCGAAGCTGGCGTAGCCGCGCGTCACCGACTTCAGGCGATCGTAGAAATCGAACACCACCTCGTTGAGCGGCAGGCGGTAGACCACCATGGCGCGCGTGCCGGCATAGGTCAGGTCCTGCTGCACGCCGCGGCGCTCCTGGCAGAGCTGCAGCACCGAGCCGAGATGCTCGTCGGGCACGATGATCGTGGCCTTGATCCACGGCTCCTCGATGCGCTCGATCTTCATCACGTCGGGATAGTCGGTCGGATTGTGCAGCTCCATGCTCGAGCCGTCGCGCAAGGCGATGCGATAGACCACCGAGGGCGCCGTGGTGATCAGGTCGAGATCGAACTCGCGCTCCAGCCGCTCCTGGATGATCTCCAGATGCAACAGGCCAAGGAAGCCGCATCGGAAGCCGAAGCCCAGCGCCGCGCTGGTCTCGGGCTCATAGTGGAAGCTGGCGTCGTTCAATCGCAGCTTCGCGAGAGAATCGCGCAGCTTCTCGTAATCGTCGGCGTCGACCGGGAAGAGGCCGCAGAACACCACCGGCACCGAGGGCTTGAAGCCGGGCAGCGCTTCGGCGGCCGGCTTCTTCTCGTCGGTGATGGTGTCGCCGATCTTGCAGTCGGAGATGGTCTTGATGCCGGCAATGATAAAGCCGACCTCGCCCGGCCCGAGCTCGGCGGCGTCGACCGGCTTGGGCGTGAAGTGGCCGACCTTGTCGATGTCGTAGGCCGCGCCGGTCGACATCATGCGGATCTTCATGCCCTTGCGCAGCACGCCGTCCTTGACGCGCACCAGGGTGACGACGCCGAGATAGGAATCGTACCAGCTGTCGACCAGCATGGCCTTGAGCGTCGTGTTGCGCTCGCCCTTGGGCGCGGGCAGGCGCGCGACCATCGCTTCCAGCACGTCGTCGATGCCGATACCGGTCTTGGCCGAGATCAGCACCGCCTCTGACGCGTCGAGGCCAATCACATCCTCGATCTCCTGGCGCACGCGGTCAGGCTCGGCCGCCGGCAGGTCGATCTTGTTGAGCACCGGGATGATCTCGTGCCCGGCGTCGATCGCCTGATACGCGTTGGCCAAGGTCTGCGCCTCGACACCCTGCGAGGCGTCGACCACCAGCAGCGAGCCCTCGCAGGCGGCGAGCGAACGGCTGACCTCGTAGGCGAAGTCGACGTGGCCGGGCGTGTCCATCAGGTTGAGCACGTAGTCCTTGCCGTCCTTGGCCCGGTAGTTCAGGCGCACCGTCTGCGCCTTGATGGTGATGCCGCGCTCGCGCTCGATATCCATCGAATCGAGCAGCTGGTCGTGGAACTCACGGTCGGCGATGGCGCCGCAACGCTGGATCAGGCGATCGGCCAGGGTCGATTTGCCGTGGTCGATATGCGCGATGATCGAGAAATTGCGGATCTGCGAAAGCTCGGTCATCGCGGGCTGGGGTTCCGTGGCCGTTGGTCGGGATCAAGGGGGCGGGCGGGGTGTAGCGGGATCGGGCCGCCACCGCAACCATATGCCCGGCCTGCAAGTGGGTCGGGGAGGCGGAAAACACAAGGTCTGGTAGGTCGCGGCCGGCCTGGTCGGCGATGGGCGCCGCCTATGCCGGCTGGCCGGCTACGACCCGGCCGTCGACCAGCTCGATGGTCCGGTCGCAGCTTCTGGCGAGGGCCATGTTGTGGGTGACCAGCAGGAAGGTCGTGCCACGCTCGCGATTGACGTCGCGCATCAGCTCGAAGACGCCTTCCGCCGACTTTGTGTCGAGATTGCCGGTTGGCTCGTCGGCCAGCACCAGCACCGGGTCGGCGGCCAGCGCGCGCGCCACGGCGACACGTTGCTGCTGTCCGCCCGAGAGATGGCTGGCGCGGCTGTCCTTCCAGCGCTCCAGCCCCACGCGCGCCAGCAGCGCTTCGGCCTTGCCCCGCATGACGTCGTCCGGCCGGCCGCGCTCGACGAGCAACGGCATCATCACGTTCTCCACGGCGCTGAAGGCGGTGATCAGGTAGTGGTACTGGAACACGAAGCCGATGCTGCGGCCGCGCAGGCGCGTCAGCGCCGCGTCGTCGAGATCGCCGGTGGTTGTGCCCTCGATCTCCAGCGTGCCGCTGGTCGGCCGGTCGAGCAGGCCGATGATGTTGAGCAGCGTGCTCTTGCCCGAGCCCGAGGGTCCGATCAGGGCGCAGAACTCGCCTCGCCCCAGGCGCAGGTCGATGCCGTGCAGCACCTCGGTCTCGACCGGCGTGCCGATGCCGTAGGATTTGCGCACGCCCTTCAGCGCCAGCACGGGTACGGCGATCGCGTCAGCCACGGATCGCAACCACGGGGTCGAGACGCGCGGCGCGCAGGGCCGGCGTTATCGCCGCCACAACGCCGCTCAGCGTGGCGATCACGGTGGCGGCGAGGAACAGCCAGGGATCGACGGAGAGGGGGAAGAGCGGCGTGCCGTCGGGATTGAGCGCGGTGGCCCGCCAGAGCCCCACGAAGCCCGCCCCCATCGCTGCGCCGAGGACGGAGCCGCTCAGGCCGACGATGCCGCCCTGGATCAGGAACACGCGCAGGATCTGGCCGCGCGACGTGCCCATGGCGCGCAGGATGCCGATCTCCTTCGAGCGCTGCACCACCGAGACCACCAGCACGCTGGCGATCCCGAACGCGACGGAGAGCGCGACGCTGAGGCGGATGATCATGCTGGAGAGCGTCTGCGCGTTCATGGCGGTGAAGAATTGCGCGTTGGTCTTGATCCAGCTGTCTACCTCCAGGCCAGTTCGCGCGGCGATGGAACGGGCGACGGTCTCGGCCGCGTAGATGTCGGCCAGCGCGATATCGATGTTGGACACGCCGCCGGTCAGCCCGAGCAGCGGCTGCGCGGTGCGCAGGGCCACGTAGGTGGTCCGTTGGTTCGCGCCCTTGTTGCCGAGGTCGAAGATGCCCACGACCCGCAAGGTCGCGGCGAGCCCGCCGGTCGTGGCGATGCGTAACTTGTCGCCGAGTGCCAGGCCAAGATCGGTGGCGAGCTCGGTGCCGACAAGGATATCGCCGCCGGTCAGCGCCGTGCCGCCGGCGACGATCTTGTCGTCCAGCAGCACGATCCGGAAATGGTGCGCCGGGTCAACGCCATAGAGGGTCACCTGCTTGTTGGCGTTGCCGCGGATGGCGTAGGCCGGTCCGGCGGCGACCGGCGAGACGGCGAGGACGCCGGGCATGGCGCGCGTCTGTTCGACCACGGTCTGCCACTGGTCGATCGAGCGCAGGCGCTGAGCCTGGCGCTGCACCGTGGCGATGGCCGTGCGGCCGGGCTCGTCGCGCAGCGGCCGCGCCAGTTCCTCGCGCGGCAGCACCACGACATGCGCCTGGGCGGTGAGCGTGCGGCGGATGACGTTGCCCTGCACCCCACTCAGCAGCGCGGACATGAACACGATCACCGAAACGCCAATCGCCACGCCGGAGACGATCAGGGCGGACTGCACCCGGCCCTCGTGGAGGAAGCGGACGGCGGCGATCCACTCGAAGGGAAGCAGGCGGTTCATGGGCTGATCGCGCGCACGCGGCGGTCGGCGACGATATCCGCGCGTGTCGATGGCACCACGCGATCGCCGTCCGCCAAGCCGTCGACGATCTCGATCAGCGACGATGACCGCGCGCCGATGCGCACCGGTATGCGCCGGGTGCGGCCGTCGTTGACCTTGAGGACCCAGGGCTGGGCGGTGTCGGCGTCGCGGACGCAATCGGCCGGCACGACCAGCGCTCCGTCGCGGCGCGCCACCTCGATGTCGACCGAGACCGTCATGTCCTGCCGCAGGTAGTCTGGTGGCACAGGCACGCGCAGTCGGACCGCCACGGCGCCGCGTTGCGCGTCGATCGAGGGGTTGATGTAGCTGAGTTCGGCGTCGAAGGTCCGGCGTGGATAGGCGTCGGCCGACGCCAGGGCCCTCTGGCCAATCGACAGGAGACCCAGATTCTTCTCGTCGATCTGGACCTCGATCCAGGTCTCGCCCGCCGGTGCCAGGACCATCAGCACCTTGCCGGGCTGCGCGATATCGCCACGCTCGACCGAGCGGCTGATCAGCGTGCCGGCCCTCGGCGCGCGGATCACGGTGTACTCGAGTCGTACCCGTGCGGAACGCAAGGCAGCCTGCGCCTGGGCGAGGGCGGCGCTGGCGACCAACTCGTCGCTGCCGCCGGGCCGCAGGTTGTCCGCCTGCAGCTTGGCGGCGCGCTCTTGCGCGGCGGCGACATCGAGCGCCTTGCGCGCCTCGTCGAGCTGGGCGCGCGCGACCACGCCGCGGGCGAACAGGCCTTCGACGCGCTCGAAACTCTGCTGCGCGCTGAGCAGCGTGGCGCGAGCCTGTGCCAGCGTCTCCTCGGCCACCGGGCGCGACATCTCGCGAAGCTGGCGCAGTTTCGCCTCGGCTTGCCGAACCGAGGCCGTCATCTGCTCGAAATTGGCGCGCGCGTCCTCGTCGTCGAGCTGCACCAGCACCTGTCCCGCGGTGACGACCTGGCCCTCGTCAACCGGCACGTCGAGCACCATCGCGGTGACCTGGGTGGCGACATCGACGCGGAACAGCGTTTCGATGCGGCCGCTCGCCACGACCGACTGCACGATGTCGCGCCGCGCCGCGAGGTGAACGGGCGCGCTTGGTCCCAGAGCCAGCGTGGTTGCGAACCAGCCGACAACGCCGGTCAGCGGCATGACGAGCGCAAGCAGCCACACGTAGTGGCGCCAGCGTCCGATCACTACGGTGTTCGCCAACGTGTTGCTTCCGTGCCTGTGCGCGGCGGACCCATGTCGGCCGCCGGGACGACGCTCGGCCATGCGGGGTAGGGCCGCCATGACCTGGGTCAAGCGGCGCACCGGGTGACTTGCCAGCAGCGGCGGGGCGGGCGAACCTCTGCTGCCGCCTCCCGGGGGCGGACCGCGTGCAAGGAAAGCCATGACAGCGCCGCTCCCGTTCAAGGTCTTCTGGCAGCCTGGTTGAACCAGCTGCCTGAGACTCAAGGAGTTTCTATCGGCCCGTGCGGTCGACTACGTATCCGTCAATGTGCTGGCCGAGCCCGAGGGTCTGGCCGAGTTGCAGGCCCTGGGCGCGCGCTCGGTGCCGGTGCTGTCGCGCGGTGACACGTACACCTACGCCCAGAGCCTGAAGGCGATCGTCGAGTTCGTCGGCCTGAACGAGAAGACCTCGCCTGACCTGACGCCGGCGGAGCTGTACGCGCGGCTCGACAAGTTCATGGACGCCGCCATCGCGCTCCTGCCGCTGATGCCGGCCGATCGCCTGGATGTCCACGTCCCCGGTCGTCCGCGCAGCTACCGCCACTTGTCGTTCCACATGTTCCGGGTGGTGGCGGCGTTCCTCGACGCGATCGACGGCATCACCCTGGTGCAGGACGCCTTCCGCGAGGTGCCGGCCGACGACGCCACGATGGCATGGGTGGCCGGCTACGGTGCGAAGGTGAAGCAACGCCTCGACGCGTGGTGGGCCAAGACCGCGGATCGCGACGGCACCGGTACGCTGGACACCTATTACGGCCCGCAGAGCATGCACGATCTGTTCGAGCGCACGACCTGGCACTGCGGCCAGCACGTCCGGCAATGGATGATGCTGCTCGAACGCGAGGGCGTGACGATCGTCCCACCGCTGGTCGACGCCGACTTCGCCAAGCTGCCGATGCCGCAGAACGTGTGGGATGGCTGACTCTTCCTCCCTTCTCCCGCAAGGGGAGAGGGGGACACGAGTCAGCCGCGCAGTGTCCCGCCGGTCTGCTTCGCCACCTGGGCCACGACCTTCTGGCTGATCGCCTCGATCTCGGCGTCGGTCAGCGTCTTGTCGGTCGGCTGGATGGTGACGGAGAGCGCCACCGACTTCTTTCCGTCGGGAACACCCGTGCCAGCATAGACGTCGAAGACCTGCGCACCGACGATCATCTGCCGGTCGGCGCCGCGCGCGGCGCGGGTCAGGGTCTCGGCCGCCACCGTCGCATCGACGATGAAGGCGAAGTCGCGTTCCAGCGGCTGCAACGCGGCGAGCTTCAGCATCGTGCGCGCCTTGTTGCCCCGCGCCTTGGGCGGCGGCGGTGCGTCGATGAAGACCTCGAAGGCGGCGGCCGATCCGCGCAGGTCGAGCGCGGCCAGGATCTCGGGATGGATTTCGCCGAAGATCGCGTACGGCCGATCGCCCAGGACCAAGGTGCCGCTGCGGCCGGGGTGATACCAGGCCGGCGCGGTCGCCTTGGTCTGCAGGTTCTCGACCGGCGCGCCGATCGCCGCCAGCGCCGCCAGCGCGTCGGCCTTGGCGTCGAAGGCGTCGGCGGCGCGCTCGGGCGCGGTCCAGCCGCGCGCGACCGTCTTGCCGTAGCGCACGCCCGTGGCGACGAAGCGCTGCCCCGTGGGCGTCGGGTTCTGGAAGGTCGGGCCGACCTCGAACAGCGCCGCGTCCTTCAGCCCGCGTGCCTCGTTGCGGGCGCAGGCCTGCAACAGGTTGGGCAGGATCGACGGACGCATCACGTCGAGATCCGAGGCGATCGGATTGAGCAGCTTCAAGCCATCGGGCACGCCGCCGAACTTCGCCGCCAGCGCCCCTGACATGAACGAGAAGCTCATCGCCTCCTCCATGCCGCGCATCGCCAGCGCGCGCTTGGCCTGCGGCACGCGGCGCTGCATGGCGTCACGCACCGGCTTCGGCATGGTCGAGACCTTGGGCATCGACACCGCCGGCAGATGGTCGAAGCCGTGGACGCGCGCGATCTCCTCGACGAGATCGGCCTCGCCCGCGACATCGCCGCGCCACGACGGCACCGCGACGCTCCACGGGCCGCTGCCGGTGGCCTCGAAACCCAGCTTGCGCAGGATCTCGACCTGCGCCGCCGGCTCGACCACCAGGCCACCGAGGCTGGTGATGCGATCGGGCCGCAAGGTGTAGCTGCGCTGCCATCCAGGCATCGTGCCGCTCGACGTGAGCGCGCTGGCCTCGCCGCCGCACAGCTCGAGGATCAGCCGCGCCGCGACCTCGGCGCCCCACCACACCGACTCCGGATCGATGCCGCGCTCGAAGCGATAGCGCGCGTCGGACATGATGCCGAGCTTGCGCCCGGTCGTGGCGACGCTCTTGGGATCGAAGTACGCGACCTCGAGGAACACGTCGGTGGTCGTCTCCGACACGCCGGAGTGCTCGCCGCCCATGATGCCGCCGATGCCGTGCACCGCTTTCGAGTCGGCGATCACCGCCATGCTCGAGTCGAGCGTGTAGGTCTTGCCGTCGAGTGCCACGATGCTCTCGCCGTCGCGCGCCTGGCGCATCACCAGATCGCCCGAGAGCTTGGCGACGTCGAAGACGTGCAGTGGGCGATTGAGGTCGAAGGTCACCAGATTGGTGATGTCGACCAGCGCCGAGATCGGGCGCAGCCCGATGTCGCGCAGCCGCTTCTGCAGCCAGGCGGGGCTCGGGCCGTTCTTCACGCCGCGGAAAGCGCGGCCGACGACGATCGGGCAGGGCGCGCCTGGCTTCACGTCGTAGCCGTGCGTCCACTTCACCGGGCTGGCGTAGCCCCCGGCGATCTTGCGCGTATCGGGCAGCTTGCGGCGGCCGAGGCCTGCGGCCTCCAGATCGCGCGCGATGCCGATCACGCCCAGCGCCTCGGCGTGGTTGGGCGTGGCCTTGATCTCGATCACCGGATCGTCGAGGCCCAGCACCTTAGCCGCCGGCAGGCCAACGGGCGTGTCGGCGGGCAGGTCGATGATGCCGTCGTGATTGTCGCTCAGCTCCAGCTCGCGCTCGGAGACGAGCATGCCGTTGCTCTCCTCGCCGCGGATCTTGCCGGGCTTCAGGTCGAGCTTGGTGCCGGGGATGTAGAGGCCCGGCGCGGCGAAGATGCCCTTCATGCCGGTGCGCGCGTTGGGCGCGCCGCAGACGACCTGCACGACGCCGTTGCCGGCATCAACCTTGCAGACCCGTAGCTTGTCGGCGTTGGGATGTTGCACGGCCTCGACGACGTAGGCCGTGACGAAGCCCTTGAGCGTCGCGGCGCGGTCGATCACCTGCTCGACCTCGAGGCCGAGCATGGTGAGCGACTTGGTGATCTCGTCGAGCGAGGCCTGCGTGTCGAGATGCTCGCGCAGCCAGGAGAGCGTGAACTTCATGGCGCGTCTCCCGTTCTTGTCCCCTCTCCCCGCATGCGGGGAGAGGGAGGGACCCGTCGCGCGCAGCGCGATGGGAGGGCGAGGGGCTGAACCAGGTGACGCACCGCCGTCGTGCGCAACCTGCGACTCCCCCTCACCCCGACCCTCTCCCCGCTTGCGGGGAGAGGGAGGATTGCGTCGATCATCATCGTCCCAGCCCTCCGGTGAGGCTCGGCACGTCGAGCGGGTTGAAGCCGTAGTGGCGCAGCCAGCGCAAATCGCTTTCGTAGAAGGTGCGCAGATCGGGGATGCCGTATTTCAGCATCGCGATGCGCTCGATGCCCATGCCGAAGGCGAAGCCCTGGAACTCGTTGGGATCGACGCCGCAATTGGCGAGAACGTTGGGATGCACCATGCCGCAGCCCAGGATCTCGAGCCACGAATCGCCGGCGCCGATACGCAGCTCGCCGCCCTTCCACGAACAGCCGATATCGACCTCGGCCGACGGCTCGGTGAAGGGGAAGTAGGACGGGCGGAAGCGCAGCGGCAGATCGTCGATCTCGAAGAAGGCGCGGCAGAAATCGGTGAGGCAGCCCTTGAGGTGGCCCATATGCGTCACACGATCGATCACCAGGCCCTCGACCTGGTGGAACATCGGCGAGTGCGTCTGGTCGCTGTCGACGCGATAGGTGCGGCCCGGCACGATCACGCGCAGCGAGCCGCCGGCCTTCAGCATCTTCTGGGTCGCGGGATCCAGCAGCGTGCGCGCCTGCACCGGCGAGGTGTGGGTGCGCAGCACCATCGGCATGCCGTCGGCGCGCGGCGGCAGGAAGAACGTGTCCTGCATCTGGCGCGCCGGATGATCGGGCGGGAAGTTCAGCGATTCGAAATTGTGCCAGTCGTCCTCGACGTCGGGACCCTCGGCCCAGACGAAGCCCATCTCGCCGAACACGGCGCAGACCTCGTCCATGGTCTGGCTTAGCGGATGGATATGGCCGACACGCTCGGGCCGCGCCGGCAGGCTGACATCGATGCGCTCGTTCTCGAGCCTGGCGGAGAGCGCCGCGCGATCGAGCTCGACCTTGCGCGCCGACAGGGCGCCTTCGATCTCGCCCTTCAAGGTGTTGATCAGCGCGCCGAACTCCTTGCGCTGATCCGGCGCCATCCCGCCGAGCGTCTTCATCTGGCCGGTGACGCGTCCGCTCTTGCCCAGGGCGGCGACTCGTACGGCGTCGAGCGCGCGCAGATCGCCGGCGGCGCCGATGGCGGCCAGCGTCTCCGCGCGGATGGTCTGGAGATCGTCCATTGGATGATTCCTCAACGCGATGAGGTCAGGACAACAAAAGGGGAGGCCGGTCGCCCGGCGCTCCCCTTCGCTTCGGATGGTCCCGGCGCGATACCGGGAACGAGGTTTAGAGCGCGGCCCGGGCTTGTTCGACCAGGGCCTTAAACGCCTCGGGCTCCTGCGCGGCGATGTCGGACATCACCTTGCGGTCGAGCACGATGCCGGCCTTCTGCGCGCCGTGCATGAACTGCGAATAGGTCATGCCGTGCTCGCGCACCGCGGCGTTCAGGCGCTGGATCCACAGTGCGCGGAAATTGCGCTTCTTCGCGCGGCGATCGCGATAGGCGTATTGAAGGCCCTTCTCGACCTTCTCGACGGCGGCGCGGAAGACGTTCTTGGAGCGGCCCCGATAGCCCTTGGCGAGATCGAGAACCTTCTTGTGGGCGGCGCGGGCGGTGACGCCCCGTTTGACGCGTGCCATATCCGGTGTCCTCCGCTCAGCCGTTGGGCAGGAAGTTGCGCTTGATCTTGCGCGCGTCGCCTTCGAAGGCGATCACTGTGCCGCTGGCCTGGCGCAGGAAGCGGTTGCCCCGCTTGCGCATGCCGTGACGCTTGCCGGCGACGGGGATCTTCACCTTCCCGGACGCCGTCAGCGAGAAGCGCTTCTTGGCAGCGCTCTTCGTCTTCATTTTGGGCATTTGCATCCTCGTTCAAATAGTTAGCGCCCCAGAGGGGCGCTGCCGACGTGTTCGCCGGCCGGATGTTTTCGGGACCGCCATGGCATGCCCTGTACGCCAGGCCGCCCGAAAGGACGCGGGGTTATACAGAGGCGGGGGGAGGGACGCAAGACGCCCGGAATGGGCCTGTCAGCGTAGCTTGGGCTGGTCCTGGCCGGCCGGCTTGCCCTTGAAGTAGAAGATGCCTTCCTCCTCCATCAGGCCCCGGCCCGGGCTGGGGGTGCCGCGGGCTGGCGGCTGGCTGCCCGCCTTCGGGCTGCCGCGCGCGCCCTTGAGGGTGCCGCCCTCGTCGCCGCGCGCCTGGACCTCGTCGCCGGGCAGCGACAGCCCCAGCCCGGCCGCAAGGAGGACCACAATCAGTCGCATGGGTGTCCCCTCCCTCGGGCCTGATGGCCACTGTATGCGGCACAAACCCAAGCATCCCCGTGAAAAATGATCACCTGCTGGCTTTGTTGTGCCGGTCACGCAGCCGGACGAGCAGGGCGGCCGCCGCAGTGACCGTCAGCGAGAGGTCATTCTTGGAAGCGTTCTCTGTCGTCCTCTTCGGCATTCGCATCCCGGCCAAATGGAGAACGCCCCCGGAGGGGCGCTGGCGACGTGGTCGTTGGCTGGGTGCTTTCGGGACCGCCATGGCATGCCCCGTACGCCAAACCGCCCGAAAGGACACGGGGTTATACAGATGCAGGGGGAGAGGGGCGCAAGGCGCCCCGCCCGCCCCGGCGTCTCAGCGCCTGCCGGTCGGCAGTCCGCTTGCGTCACGCGGACTTCACGCTGCCGCCGCTCTCGTACGTGTTGAAGAACGGTGACTTGCCTGTCGGTGACCTGCCTTGACCGGCGCTCTTTGTCGTGCCGGGTTGCCCGTAGCCAGCACGGCCGGCGAGAGCATCAGCGCGCCCGCTCCGACGACGAAGCCCCGGCAATCGATCGATGTCACGCTTCTCTTCTGGTGCTATTTCGCGGGCACGCAACCGCCCTTGAGTAACTCGAACGACATCGATCTACCCTCGGCTGAGGTGTAGCCGGGTGGACACTTCGTGGCTGGCGACTTCGTCGCCGTCGGTCACTTGTTATGCGTGACGATTCCCTTGGGGCCGGTCCCCTGTTCGGTCCGCCTGATATCTCGTTCTCCCTTATTATCCGTGACGATTCCCTTGGGGCCGGTCCCCTTGGCGGTGACGCCGGGCGGGTTGACGCGGCTGTCGGTGTCGATGTGCGGAATCTCGGCGCTGGCGAGGCCCGGCAGCGACAGGGCGGAAAGAACGGCGATGCAAATCAGTGTCTGGCGCATCGAAAAGCCCCCCTTTGTTAGCTTCAATCTATCCTACGAGCGGCACCTCTGTCGCATCCCCAAGAAAATGATCAATCACTCAACAATGCCACGATAAACCTGACGAGAATCTGACTTCTGGCTATTGGCAGGGCGCGGCGCCCGTCTCGACGAAGCTGAAGAGACATGCGCCAAACGTTCGGTCGAAGACAACGGCGGCCCCGGCGCCGTGGCCGGTGAAATTTTGCGGCTGGTCGATGACGAGGTGGCTCACCCCGTTGCGGGTCAGCACCGCCTTGGCGTCCGCGCCCCGGCCACCGACGTCATAGGTGTCACCGGCGAACAGCACGACGGCGACGCGTGGGCCGGGCCTCACGCCGCCGATGATCTGTTGCCAGGCCGACCGCGCGATGCTCACGTCGTTCATCCGCTGCGTCTCGCCGTGATGCGCGGGCGCCACGGCGATCACGCCATCGACCGCCGCGCCACGCGCCAGGGCGGCGATCGAGACCCAGCCGCCGGCGGATTGGCCCGCCAGCACGATGCGCCGATAGCCCATCTGCCTGGCCTGATTGACCGCGGCCGCGAGCGATGTGGCGTCGCCCGCCCAGTCATTGATGTATTGCCGATCAAAGCGATACAGGTCGTAACCGGCGGCGACGAAGCGGCCGACATAGGGCTGCGCCGGCGATTGCGTGGAGTCCGAGCCCTGGCGGTAGCCGTGGCTCCAGACCACGAGGCCGCTCGCCGATCGCGGCCCGCGCATCGCGACATAGGGGTGCGGCCGCAGCCGACCGATATCGGCCGCCGCGGGATCGCGCGACGGCACGGCGACCTGCCAGTCGCGGCCGTTGAGCACCACGTTGTTGACGGCGTAGAGCGTGCAGGGCTTGTCGGCGTTGTTGCGGGCGCAGCCCCCCAGCGCATCGGCGATCACCTTGTCGAGCGATGCCCCGCCGCTCAGCCAGCGAAAGGCGGCGCTGCCAGTGCCGACCGCGAAGGCGCGATGCGGCGTTGCGGCCTCATAGGCGCGATAGCTTTCGGCTTGTCGGCCAGTCAGCGGCTGCTGCGCCAGGGCGGGACAGGAAAGCGCCAACCCCAGCGCGGCAACCAATCGCCCCATGGCTATTTGGTGGTCAGCACCATCACCATCTGTCGTCCTTCGAGCCGGGGATAGGTCTCGATCTTCGACAGATCGGCGAGCTCGTCGCGCACGCGCTCGAGCACCTTCACGCCGAGATCCTGGTGCGCCATCTCGCGGCCGCGGAAGCGTAGCGTGACCTTGACCTTGTCGCCTTCCTCGAGGAAGCCGCGCATCTGGCGCATCTTGACGTCATAGTCGTGGTCGTCGATGCCGGGGCGGAGCTTGATCTCCTTGACCTCGATCACCTTCTGCTTCTTGCGCGCCTCGTTGGCCTTCTTCTGCGCTTCGTACTTGTACTTGCCGTAGTCGCCGATCTTGCACACCGGCGGATCGGCGTTGGGCGAGATCTCGATCAGGTCGAGACCGGCTTCGACCGCCATCTCCTCGGCCTCGCGGACGTCGAGGACGCCCACCATCTCGCCGAGCTCGTTGATCAGGCGGACCCGCTGGGCCCGGATTTCGCGGTTCACGCGCGGCCCGTCACGGGTGGGCGCGGATTGTTGCATCGGCCTGGCTATCGCTGCATCTCCATCGTTGGTCGCCGCCGGTGGTCGGTCACCGGCGGCTCATAGCATAGCACACGCCCGCTACTGCGGCGCGCGCGCTTCCTCCTTCAATCTATGGACGGCATCCGCCAGCGCAAGGGTTTCCTGCCGATCGCTGCCCAGTCGGCGGATCGACACCGTGCGGCCCTCGACGTCGCGATTGCCGACGGCGAGCAGCACCGGCGTCTTGGCCAGGGAGTGCTCGCGGACCTTGTAGTTGATCTTCTCGTTGCGCAGATCGGTCTCGACCCGTAACCCGGCTTCCGCGAGCGCGGCTTCGACCTCCTTGGCATATCCATCGGCGTCGCTGACGATCGTGCATACCACCGCTTGCGTCGGCGCCATCCAGAGGGGGAAGCGGCCGGCGTAGTTCTCGATCAGGATGCCGATCATGCGCTCCATCGAGCCGAAGATGGCGCGATGCAGCATGACGGGACGATGTCGGGCACCGTCCTCGCCGACATAGGACGCGTCGAGCCGCTCCGGCAGGACGAAATCGACCTGCAGGGTACCGCACTGCCAGTCACGGCCAATGGCATCGCGCAGCACGAACTCCAGCTTGGGGCCGTAGAACGCGCCTTCGCCAGGGTTGAGGATCAGTTCGATGCCGGCCGCCTTCGACGCCTCACGCAGCGCCGACTCGGCCTGGTCCCAGACCGCGTCGCTGCCGGCGCGCACCGGCGGGCGATCGGAGAACTTCACGAAGAAATCGGGGAAGCCGACGTCGCGATAGATGCCGCGCAGCAGGTCGCAGAAGCGGACTGTCTCTTCGGCGATCTGCTTCTCGGTGCAGAAGATGTGGGCGTCGTCCTGCGTGAAGTTGCGCACGCGCATGATGCCGTGCAGCGCGCCGGCCGGCTCGAAGCGATGGCACGAGCCGAACTCGGCCAGACGCAGCGGCAGGTCGCGATAGCTCTTCAGGCGCTGATTGAAGATCTGCACGTGGCACGGGCAGTTCATCGGCTTGAGCGCGAAAATGCGCTCGGCCGGGTTGGCCACGTAGTCGCGCAGACCCTCCTCGTTCTCCGAGATGTACATGTTCTCGCGGAACTTCTCCCAGTGGCCGGAGGCCTCCCAGAGACGGCGATCGACGAGCTGCGGAGTCTTGACCTCGACATAGCCGCCGGCGTCGAGACGACGGCGCAGGAAGGCTTCGAGCGTGCGCCACAGCTGCCAGCCCTTGGGATGCCAGAACACCATGCCGGCGGCCTCTTCCTGCTGATGGAATAGACTCATCTCCTTGCCGATGCGGCGATGGTCGCGCTTCTCGGCCTCCTCGAGTTGCGTCAGATACGCCTTCAGCTCCTTGTCGCTGAAGAAGATCGTGCCGTAGATGCGCTGCAGCTGGGCGTTCTTGGCATCGCCGCGCCAATAGGCGCCAGACACGCGCATCAGCTTGAAGGCCTTGCCGAGCTTGCCCGTCGAGGGCAGATGCGGGCCCTTGCACATGTCCTGCCATGTGCCCTGGCGATAGACCGTGATCTCCTCGCCCGCCGGCAGCTCGTCGGACCACTGGGCCTTGAAGCTCTCGCCGTGGTCGATGAAGAACTTCTTCAGCTTGGCGCGGTCCCAGACCTCGCGCTCGATCGGCAGGTCGCGGTCGACGATCTCCGCCATCCGCTTCTCGATCTTCTCGAAGTCCTCGGGCGTGAACGGCTCGGCGCGCGCGAAGTCGTAATAGAAGCCGCTCTCCGTCGCCGGACCGAAGGTGATCTGCGTGCCGGGAAAGAGCTCCTGCACCGCCTGGGCCAGCACATGGGCGGCGTCGTGGCGCAGCAATTCCAGCGCGTCGGGGTCCTTGGCCGTGACGATGGCGACTTTGGCGTCACGCTCGATCGGGCGGGCGAGATCGCGCATCTCGCCATCGACCTTCACCGCCAGCGCCGCCTTGGCGAGGCCAGGTCCGATGCTGGTGGCGAATTCGGCGCCCGTAATGGGCTTGTCGAACGACCTGACACTGCCGTCAGGCAAAGAGAGATTGATCATGGGATGAGACTCGGGAACGGGAGGCCAGGAGAGGGCGCGCCCGACGGCGCTGCCCCTGATACGCGCGGCGCCCTCAAAGGCGCTCGCGCCAGGCCGGTAATCCTTTCGGACGTGCGAAAGGGCCCGGCCGCCTCAAGTTCGGACGGTCGACGTTCGACGGTGCGCACCCCTGAGGCGCGCGATCGGTCGGTCGTGGTCGATCATGGCCATGGAGGTACTGATGGGCCGTTGCGCTGTCAAGGTGTCGCGGGCCGGTCTCAGCGATAGATCAGGCAGCCGCGCGCCTCGAGATCGGCGAACCAGGCCGGCGGCTCGAGCGTCGTCACCCAGCGCAGGTCGAGCTTTTCCAGCCGCTCCAGATCGGCGATCGCGGCCGGCAGACTGGTCAACGGATTGCCGCGCAGATCGAGTTGCCGCAATGCCCGCAGCCCGCCGATCGCGTCCGGCAACGACGTCAGCGCGTTGTTGCGCAGGTGCAGCTCGCGCAGCCGGGACAAGCGGTCGATCGATTCGGGCAACGATGTCAGGTGATTGTCGGTCGCCCGCAACTCGACCAGGCCGGCCATGCGTGTCACGGCTTCGGGCAGCGCGTCGAACGCGTTTTCGCCGATGTTGAGGTAGCGCAACCGGGTCAGGCGGCCGAGCGACGAGGGCAGGGCAATCAGGCGATTGTCGTGGAGGTAGAGGAAGTCGGCCAGGCCATCGAGATCGCCGAGCGTGTCCGGGACGGCGGTCAGCCTGTTGTGCCCGAGATCGAGCATGCGCAGTCGCTTGAGACGGCCGATGCCGGCTGACACCTCGGACAGCTCGTTCTCCGACAGGACCAGGGTTTCGAGGTCGGTGCGGGTCCATACCGACGCAGGCACTTCGCGAAGACCCTGCTTGCGCAGCGACAGATGCGCGTCGGTCATGTCACTCTATGGCAGGCCGCAAGCGTTTGCCGCCCAGCACCGACTTGCGTCCGACCGCGTCACCGGGAACGAACACCCGGCAGCGCGGCTGGATGAAGCCCATCTGGATCGCGACCTCGACAAAACGCACCTCGCCGGCTGCGACGTCGACCGACATCTTGCCGGTGTTCTCGGCGTGACAGGCGATCTCGTGGCTGCCGGGCGTCACTTCGAGTCTGTACCACGTGTCGCTGCCGAGCGAGCCGATCATGCGGCCGTCGATCGAGGTCGGCAGGACCACGGCGAAGCCGAAAGGCGATTCGCGATAGACATAGAGGACACCGCGTTCGAGCACTGGCTCGAAACGCTTGCCCGCGGCGTTCTCCGCCTCGTCCATCCTCGGCAAGGTCGCGCAGGCGCTCAGCGCCAGAGCGATCAGGCTCACCCGCGTCAGCGCGGCGATCACTCTCATTTCTCGCCCTCTTCAGGCCGGTTTCGGTGCCGTTTGTGCCATCATCTCCGCGTAGAGCGCCAGCGTCTCGCGTGTCATGCGCTCGACGGTGAAGCGCTCCAGGATGTGGGCGCGGGCGCGGGTGCCCAACGCCACGCGATCGGCTTCGCTGAGCGATAGCGCCCGTTCGAGGCTGCGGGCGAGGGCGGCGGGCATGCCCGGCGGCGCGCTCCAGCCGGTGACGCTGGCGACCATCGCTTCGACGGCGCCGCCGGCGGCGTCGCAGACCGCCGGCCGGCCCATCGCCTGGGCCTCGGCGATGACGCGGCTGAAGCCTTCCCCGTCGCCGCCGGCGACCACGACATCGGCCAGCATGTAGGCCGCCGGCATGTCCTCGCAGTAGGGCGCGATCGCGGCGCGGCCGCCCAGGCCCTTGGCCTCGATCAGCGCCTGCAGGCGACGCTCATAGGCGGTGGCCGGCGTTTCGGCGCCGAGGAACAGGCAATGGACGTCGTCGCGATTGAGCTCGCTGAGCGCCTCGACCAGCCGCGCCTGGCCGCGATCCGCGGTCAGGCGCGCCGGAAACAGCACGATGCGGCGGTCGTCGGGCAGGCGCCATTGCGTCGCCAGGCGGATGACGCGGTCGGGCCGCATCGTGGTCGGGTCGAAGCGGTCGAGATGGATGCCCGGGCGGATCAGCGTCAGCCGCGCCTCGGGCACGTGGTGGCGCTGGCGCAGATCGTGCGCGACGTGGTCGGAGACGGCGATGACGCGATCGGCGGCCGCCTGCGCCGCCTCGAGCCAGCGCCGCGACCAGCCTCCGGTGCCGCCGGGCGCGTGTGCCGTGGCGACGAAGCGTTTGCCATGCTCGCGCGCCAGCCGCCGCGCCATCCAGGCCGTCGCCGGCGAGCGCGCGTGGACGATGTCGACGTCCTGGCTGGCGATCGCCTCGCGCAGGCGGCGCAGGCCGCCATAGGCGCCGACCAGGCCGTCGGCGCCGAGCGCCACGTCGAGATGGACGATCTTCAATCGTCGCAATTCGCCGGCCATCGCCTGTCCGGAGCCGGCGATCAGCGCCTTGCCGCCCGACGCGACCAGCGCCGCGGCGGTGTCGATCGCCGCGCGCGCGACGCCGCCGCGGTCGAGCGCCGGCACGAGCTGCAACACGGCGGGCGGATGGCTCGCCGATCCGATAGGGGAGATGCTAGGAACGTCCTGCACGACCATCACTTGAAAGAATGACGCCGTGACGACAGGTAGCGACCATGCGCGGACACTAACACGGGCCGACGGTGCGACAATCGCCTACCACGTCGTCGACGGTCGGTTGCCCACAGTGGTTTTCTTCGGCGGCTTCCGCTCCGACATGACCGGCACCAAGGCGATGGCGCTCGATTCCTGGGCGCGGCGCGTCGGCCAGTCCTATGTGCGCTTCGACTACTCCGGTCACGGCCAGTCGGGTGGCGCGTTCACCGATGGCACGATCGGCCTGTGGCTCGAGGACGCGCTGGCGGTGATCGAGACGACGGCGCGCGACAAGCTCGTGCTGATCGGCTCGAGCATGGGCGGCTGGCTGTCGCTGCTGGCGGCCAAGCGCCTGGGCGCGCGCGTCGCGGGCTGGATCGGCATCGCCGCCGCGCCGGATTTCACCGAGAAGCTACTGCTGGCCAACCTCTCGCCCGCCGACCGCGCGACATTGGAGCGCGACGGCCGCCTGGTGCGCCCCAGCCAGTACTCGCCCGAACCCACCATCCTCACGCGCAAGCTGATCGAGGAGGGGCGTAACCATCTGGTACTCACCGTGCCGCTGAAGCTCGACTGCCCGGTGCATCTCTTCCACGGCATGAAGGATCCCGACGTACCGTGGGCGCTCTCGCAGCGCCTGCTCGAGCACATCGAGTCACCCGACATCGCCTTCACGTTGACCAAGGACGGCGACCACCGCCTCTCGACGCCGCCCGATATCGACCGCCTGCTCGCGGTCGTCGAGGCGATGTGCCGGCGGGTCTCATAAGGTCTTACCTTCCCCCGGAGGGGGAAGGTAACGCTACGTGGTCCACTTCAAAATCGTGCGCAGGCCTTCGCGGTAGGTGGGATAGGCCAGGCGCACGCCGAGCTCATCCTTGATCCGCGCGTTCCGCACGCGTCGGCTGTCGGCGTAGAACGAGCGCGCCATCGGGCTCATCGTGGAGGCGATCTGGTCGTAGGGAATCGTCGGCGGCACGGGCTGGCCGAGCAGCGCGAAGGCGTATGCGATCACGTCGGCGCTGGACGCCGGCTCGTCGTCGGCGACGTTGTAGATCGCGCCGCCGCGCGGCCGGTCGATCGAGGCCTGGAGCGTCGCGGCGATATCCTCGACATGGATGCGCGAGAAGACCTGGCCGGGCTTCTCGACGCGCCGCGCGGTGCCCGATCGCACCTGCTCGATGGCGCTGCGGCCCGGGCCGTAGATACCGGGCAGGCGGAAGATGTGAACCGGCGCGCCGTGGCGCCGCCACAATCCCAGCCATTGTTGCTCGGCGAGCACGCGGCGCTGCGAGCGATCGTTGGATGGCGACAGGGGCGAGGTCTCGTCGACCCAGCCGCCGCCGGTGTCGCCGTAGACGCCGGTGGTCGAGAGGTAGCCGATCCAGGCGAGCGCGCCGGCATGGGCGTCGAACCAGTCGCGATGCAGGCGCCAGGCCGGATCGCCGTCGGCGTCAGGGGGAATCGAGGACAGCACATGGCTGACACCGGCGAACGATTCCGCGGCCAGAGGCCGTTGCCCGTCGAAGATCAGCGGCTCGACGCCGGCCTCGCGCAACACCGCCGCGCCTTCGGGCGTGCGGCATGTGCCGACGATGGCGAAGCCGGCTCGCCGCAGGCGCTCGGCGAGATAGCGCGCGCTGTAGCCCAGCCCGAAGCACAGGAGGCGATGCGTCATGCCTCACCCTTGCCCGGCGCGTCGTCCTGGCGCAAGTGTGCGGCGATGATCGTCCGAGCCCTCTCCTTGACCATCGCCCTGTCGCTCGCCGCGCCCGCTCTCGCGCAATCGCCAGGGACGGATCCGGCGCGGCGCTACAGCGCCTGCATGGCCCAGGCGCGCGCCGAGCCGGTCCGGGCGGTGAGCGCGGCGCAGCAATGGTACAAGGAGGGCGGCGGGCTGGCCGCCCGTCATTGCGCGGCGATCGCCTTCTATGGCCTGGGGCAATACGTCGAGGCCGGCACCGAGCTGGAGCGGCTGGGCCGCGAGATGACCGGCCAGAGCGCGCAGCTGCGCGCCGAGGTCTTCGCCCAGGCCGGCCAGGCCTATCAGGCGGCGCGGCTGGGCGAGAAGGCGCTGGCGATGCAGAACGCCGCCATCCTGCTCGACCCGCGCAACGCCGATATCTGGGTCGACCGCAGCATCACCTTCGCCGCCGTCTCGGCCTGGCGCGAGGCGGCCTCCGACCTGTCGCGCGCGCTCGAGCTGTCGCCCAACCGGACCGACGTGCTGGCGCTGCGCGCCGCCGCCTGGCGCAACGCGGGCGATGCGGCGAAGGCGCTCGCCGACGCCGAGGCGGCGCTGAAGCTGGAGAAGGACTATCCCGACGCGCTGCTTGAACGTGGGCTGGCGCGCCGCCTGCGCAACGACCGCGCCGGCTCCGACGCCGATCTCAGGCGGGTGATCGCGCTCGCCGGCGAGGCCAGCGAGCTGGGCAAACGCGCGAAGGACGCACTGCAGGGCACCGCGCCCGCCAAGCCGACACCGCCGAAGAGGTGACGAGCTTTCTTCCTCCCTCTCTCTGCGCGCGGGGAGAGGGAGTAAGCGCTACCGATCCAGCCAGATGTCCTCGAAGCGCCAGCCGTTGTAGATGCTGTTGGTCATGATGGTCAGTCCCTTGACCGGGGGCTGCCAGCAGCCAGCGGCGACGCTGTGGGTCACGATCGGCCGGACGGTGTCCTCGACCAGCCGGCGCTCGATGTCGCGCACGATGGCGCGGCGCTTCTCGACGTCGCGCTCGCGCGACTGCGCGGCGATCAGCTCGGAAAGCCGCTGATCGCAATAGCGATTGAAGTTGCGCGGCGCGCCGCAGCCGTAGTTCTCGGCGAAATGCTGATCGGGATCGTCGACCGAGCTGCCGGTGGCGTTGAGCGCCAGGGTGTAGTTCTTCTGGTACATGCGGTTGAAGTAGACGGCGGCGTCGATCGGCTCGAGCTCGCCGTCGACATAGATGGTGCGCAGCTGGTCGATCAGGATCACCGCGAGGTCGCGATAGGCGGCGGTGTTGCGCGTGCTGACCTTGATCGCCAGCCGCTTGTCCGGGCCGTAGCCTGCCTCGCGCATCAGCGCGCGGCCCTTCTCGCGCGAGCCCTCGATGTCGTCGGCGTAGCCCGGCAGGTCCTTCAGCGCGTCGACGCCGACGCCCCAGACGCCGGCGGGCGGCGGCAGCATTGAGCCGCCCAGCAGGTCGGCGCCCTCGCTGACGATGGCGGCGAAGGATTTGCGGTCGAGCGCGTGGGCGAGCGCCGCGCGGGCGCGCGCATCGTTGAACGGCGGTGCGTCGCGGTTGATGATCAGGTTGTAGCTGGCGCCCAGCGGCCGCAGCGTGCATTGCGCCGTCGGCAGCTGCTTCTGCAGATCCTTGAGCAGCGGCACGGTGACGTCGGTCGGGAAGGTCATGTCGAACTTGCCGGCGATGAACGACAGCATGCGCGTCGCGCGGTCGGCGATGATCGTGTACTCGATGGCGTCGAGATAGGGACGGCCGGGCTTCCAGTAGTCGCGATTCTTCTCCAGCCGGATGCTCTCCTTGGTCTTGAACTCGACGAACTTGAACGGCCCGGTGCCGATGGGATGCCGCCGCATCTGCGCCGGCGGCACGTGGCAGGGATACATCGCCGACCATCCGCCGGCGAGCAGCGCCAGCAGCGACGGTTGCGGCTGCTTGAGGTGGAAGGTGACCTCGAAGTCGCCCTCGGCAGTGACCTTCTCGACGTTCTCGTACCAGATGCCGCGCGGGTTACGCCGGAACTTCGCCTCGCCCTTCTCCATAAGCAAGTCGAAGGTGCAGCGCACGTCGGCCGCCGTGAACGGCTTGCCGTCGTGCCACTTCACGTCGCGGCGCAGGGTGAAGGTGAGTTGCCGGCCGTCGTCGCTGGTCTTCCAGGCGGTCGCCAGCTCCGGCCGGATGGTCTCGAAGGTGTTGCGGGCGATCGACTGGTCGTAGATCACCAGATTGTTGAACACCGCCATGAACGGCACCGCGACCGCGACGGTGATCTCCTCGTGCGGCGACGGGCCGGGCGGCGTGTCGGCGATCTGGACCCGCAACGTACCGCCGGGCTTCTGCGCCGCCGCGTCTGTCGCCGACAGACCCGTGATCACGGCCACCAACGCTATGCCGAATCGCCATGCGCGCATGATCGCGTCTCCTGCGTCAGAGGTGACGATCATGGACGCGCTGGGCGGCGTCGAACAGCGACGGACACCTGCGTCCCGGACGGGCCAGCGTTGTGCGCCCGACTGCAGAGGCTTTCGGCTTGCGGTCGTACGTTCCACTCCGACGGCGGCCATCGACCGCGCGGACCCGCCGCAGACATCGTCCGGGCACTATCACCCTCGCAAGAATCGCCGGGCGGTCGATGCGTCTGTCGCCCGGGGCGGATCCGCTAGCCATCCAGGGTATGTCGGTTCAAACTTAGTCATTCGCGAACGGCCGACTCGCGGTACTTGACGCGACGCGTGTCGGCAGTGTGTCGTGCGTGAGAGGATGGAGGACGCGACATGGCGGCACCCGGTGGCCAGCCGAAGGGATCGACAGCGAACGACATGGCGCTGGAAAACAAGGCCTTCGAATTGTTGTCGGCTATTTTGCCAGGCTCGATCTTCACGCGCACCGAAATGGGTGCCGTGATCTGTCGAAACCGCGCCACTGGCGCTCTCATCACGACCGATCTGCGGACCTCCGGGGAAGGTCTCGCTGTCGATGTTGGTCTCGATCCCCGCACCAATCACGGATGTCCGTCAGGCACCGACGCCGTGGCCTACTACCATACGCATCCGATCAAAGAGGTGGGGAAAGGCAGCGACGGCGAGATGCACGGCGATCCCGACTTCAGCACGAAGGACAAGCAGCTCGCCAACGAGCATCAGCTCGTCGCGTTCCTAGGGTCTTTCGACGGATTGTTCCGCCGCTATCGGCCCGTCGCGATTCCCACGACCCTGGTCAACGGCAAGCCCGTCCAGATGCTCAGCGATGCCGAGGGCCGGTTGCTGCCCGAGACCTTCAATCCCACGGACATCCTGAACCGCAAGCTCCCGACCCAGATGCCGCGCGCGCCTTCCCAACAGCGCGTTAAGGTCGCGCCACCCAGGTGATGGCGCGACGGGCGCATCCGTCCGCGCGACAGATTCATCGAATTCGGCGATTCAAGCCTGGCGCACCAAGAAACCGCTGCCCTGCTTCAGCGCCGCGATGGCTCGCTCGCGCAGCGCCGCATCGCTCGCGCTGCTGACGGGGTGGTCGATGATGGCGAAGGCGTAGCCGGGCATACCCAGCACTTGGGCCATCAGCTCGGCGGCGCTGACGAAGTTCGTGGTCATCACGCCGAAGGCGGGCACGCCTTCGCGCTCGGCCGAGACAGCGTCGTGCAGACTGCACGATGAGCAGGAGCCTCAATCGCCGATGCCGGAGATCACCGCGTCCCAGCTCTTGATCTCGCCCAGGATGCCGGCCGGCGCCGGCGCGCTGTAGTTCGGCTTGGTGCGCAGCACGACGTTAGCGACGCCGTACTGCGTGCGCAGCACGTCCTCCATGTGGGCGAAGAAGCCCTTGCTGCCTTCCTTGCCGTTGGAGATCAGGCCCACGGTCTTGCCGCGCAAGGTGTCGAGGCGCGGCGCGGGATTGCCGATGGCTGCCACTTTCTCGGGCGTGGGATCGAGGACGCGGAAGATCATGGGACGCTTCCCTTCACTGAAGGTGGTGGCTCGCAATCGACGCAGGCGCCGATCGGCAAGGTGACGGCGTGGCTCTTGTCGCCGAGCCAGGGCGGGATCACGGCGCCGAAGCCGCCGGCCGGGCCGCCGGCGGCGATCACCAGCAGCTGGTCGGCCGACCGCATCGCCGGATAGACGCTGTCGCCGCGATCGCGCACCACCGCGCCCTTGCCGACATCGGCCCACTCGCGGCGATGGATGCGCGCGCGCTCGTGGATGAAGGCGGCGATGTCGCGCGGCCCCCACTTCGCCGCCCTGAGGTGCTCGCGCAGCTGCCGGGGGATGATCAGCGCGTAGTTGCCGGGGTGGATCGAATAGTGGCGCAGGTTGGCGCGCATCTCGGCGGCGAAGGTCTCGAGGAACTCCTCGGGCCTGGTCGTCCACTCGTTCATGATCTGCCGCGGCGCGCCGGCGGCCATCACCGTCACCGCCGAGGCGTCGCGCGGCAGGCCGCGCTGCTCGGCCAAGGTCGGCCAGGCGGGATCGTCCTCGTCCTCGGCGACGCAGTAGCTGAACTTGCCGGGATGACCCAGGGTCGAGCGATCGATCGCGCCGGGGCGCACATCCATCAGGTTGATCAGGCAGAGGCGAATGGCGCGGCCGATCACCGCCGTGGCGCGATCGCTGTTGCCCAGCGCGTTGAAAGAGCCCAGCGCGCCGATCTCCTCGCGGATCGGCCCGTTGATCACGACAAGCACGGCGCAGCCGCCGGTGCTCGCCGTGGCGCCATGCATCAGGAACTCCTCGCGCATCATCGCCATCCAGGCGGTGACGACGACGGGGAAATGCATCGGCAGGCAGCCGGCCATCACGGCGTTGATGGCGAGCTTCTCGGCGAGGATCGGCAGGCCGCGCACCGGCTCGATGCCGATGAGCTGGTCGGGCGTCATCATCACGCGCTCGAGGCAGGCGCGCACTGCGTCCTCGGTCGGTGGCACGATGGGCAGGCCATCGGTCCAGCCGTTGCTGTGATAGAGCTCCTGCACCGCGGCGATATCGGTGGCTTCGTAGATGTGCGAGGCGAGCTGCATGATGGTGTCCTCGCTTCTGGGACCGCCGGCGTCTCGCCGGCATCATAAGATGAAGAGCCGGCGGGATGCCGGCAGTCCCCAAGATTATGCCTCGTCGACGGCGCGGATGTCCTGGTTGCCCTCGACCATGCGCGTCATCAGCGCGACGGCGCGATCCGATACCAGCAGGTCGAGGAACAAGGTACGCTCCAGCGCCAGCCCGTCGCTGAGCGGCGTGGCCTCGGCGCCGCGCACCAGGCGCTTGATGTGCCTGACCGCCAGCGGCGATTTGCGCGCGCATTCCCGGGCGATCACCAGCGCGCGCTCCAGCGCCGAGCCGTCGACCGCCTCGTGCACCATGCCGATCCGCGCAGCTTCGTCGGGGCTGACGGTACGTCCCCGCAGCGACATCTCCAGCGCGCGGGCGGTGCCGATCAGCCTGGCGAGGCGCTGCGTGCCGCCGGCGCCAGCGAGGATGCCGATATTGATCTCGGGCTGGCCCAGCGCGTAGGGGCCGCGCTGGGCGATGCGGATGTCGCAGCCCAGGCAGAGCTCGAAACCGCCGCCCATCGCCGTGCCGTTGATCGCCGCGATCACTACCTTGTCCATGGACTCGCAGCGCTCGATCACGGCGTCGATCTTGCGCGGCGGCGCCAGCTTCGCGTCGCTGAAGCTGCGGCCCTTGGCGCGTAGTGCCTCGGCCAGCGACAACAACTCGGCGACGTCGTAGTGGCGCACGAAGACATCGGGCAGCGCACCGGTCAGCACGATGGCGCGGACAGTCGCATCAGCGGCCAGCTCGCTCGTGGCGACGTCGAGCTGATCGACCATCGCGGCGTTCAGGTAGCCCAGCGGCGGATTGTCGAAGCGGATGATCGCGACCGGCCCGTCGCGCTCGACCGCGATGCGCCCGCTCATGCCGGCGCCGCGATGTCGTAACGGCCGCCGACGCGATAGCGGTCGAGATACATCGGCAGGATCGCCTCGGCGGCGCGCGGCTGGATGCCAAGCTCGGCGAAGCCCTGGCTGCCAGGGCGCACGACGTTGTCGCGCAGCAAGAGGTCGAGCTGGTCGCGCGTGATCGGCGGCTTGGGCGCGAACTCGGCAAAGAAGGCGCCGATGCGCACCGGGAAGGCCGGCAGGCTGACGATGCGACGCTTCAGCCCGGTCATGCGCAAGGTGAGTTCGACCAGCTCGCGGTAGGTGTAGACGCGCGGGCCGCCCAGCTCGAAGACGCCGAATTGCGTGCGCTCCTCGGCCAGGCAGCGCACCACCGCCTCGGCGATGTCGCCGGCATGCACCGGCTGGAAGCGCGCCGTGCCGCCGTTGAACACCGGCACGAGCGGCAGCATGCGCGCCGAGAGCGCCAGGCGATTGAAGAACTTGTCCTCCGGGCAGAACACCACGCTGGGGCGCAGGATGGTCACGCTCGGGAAGGCGCGGTTCATCTGGTGCTCAGCCATCGCCTTGGACGCGACGAAGCGGTTGCCCGGCCGGTGATTGTCGGCGCCCAAGCCGGAGATATGGATCACCCGCGCGACGCCGGCGTCGCGCGCCGCCTCGGCGATGTGGCGTGCGCCCGCATCGTGCACTGCCTGGAACTTCTGCCTGCCGCTCTGGAAGTGGATGCCGCTGGCGTTGACCACGGCCTGGCTGCCGGCGATCGCCGCGCGCACCGATTCGGGATAGCGCACATTGGCCAGCACGGCCGTCACTTGGCCGACATCGCCCGCCAGCTTCGTGAAATCCGCCAGCCCGGGATGGCGCACCGCCACGCGCACGCGATAGCCGCGCGCGGCCAGCGCGCGCACGACGTAGCGGCCGACGACGCCCGTGCCGCCGAAGACCGTGACCTGCCGGATATCCATTGCAACGCCCCGCTGCCGAATGCCTCGCTGGTGGGCGTATAGTACAGGCGGGGCCGCGACGGAACAGGCGGGCGAGGGCTATCCGCACATGAACTTTGACCTACCTTCCCCCGGGGGGAGGTAAGATCAGCTCCAGGACACCAGCCATGCCGACCTTGCGCCAGCTCGAGTATCTTGTCGCGATCGCCGATCTGGAGAACTTCCACCGCGCGGCGGACGCGTGTCGCGTGTCGCAGCCGTCGCTCAGCCAGCAGATCCGCGCGCTGGAGGAACGGCTGGGCGTCGTCCTGATCGAACGACGCGCGTCCGGCGCGACATTGACGCCCATCGGTCGCGACATCGCAGCGCGCGCCCGGCGCCTCGTCGTCGAGGTCGAGGACATCCGCAGCCTCGCCCGCCGGGCCGGCGAGCGGCTCGTCGGCACGCTGCGCTTCGGCGTCACGCCCACCTTGGGCCCGTACCTGATGCCGGCGATCGTCGCGGCGCTGCACCGCGAGCAACCCGATCTTCGGCTGCACATCAAGGAGGGCATTCCCGGCGAGCAGGCACTCGCGCTCTCCCGGGGCGCGCTCGACATGCTGCTGGGCCCCTTGCCGATCGAGGCCAGCGACGCCGAGATCGAGCCTTTGTTCCGCGAGCGCCTGCTCGTCGTCGCGCCATCGGATCATCCCCTGGCGCGGCGGGCCAAGCTGTCGCTGGCCGATCTGCGCGGCACACCGGTCCTCAGCCTCGACCCGCGTCATCACCTGCACCGTCAGGTTGCGTCGATCTGCGCCGAGCTGGGGATGACGCTGTTGCGCGACTACGAAGGCACCAGCCTGGACAGCATCCATCAGATGACGGCGTCGGGCCTGGGCCTCGCGATCCTGCCGGAACTCTACATCCGCTCGGAGGTCGGCGGCCTGGCGGGCGTGAAGGTCTTGCGGCCGGCGCGCTGGACGTACACGCGCAGCATCGCCGCGGCGTGGCGCGCCGGCGCCGCCTATGCGCCGGCGTACCGGATGATCGCCAAGCGAATCCAGACGGACGCGCGGCCGCTGCTCGGCAGCGACATAGCGCGGAAAACGGTCTGATAGTTATATCCTATCAGAAAAGCACAAATTTAATATTAGAAGGCTATCACCATCGTCGTTAAGTTCCAGCTCGCGGATCGGGCTGCTCCGGCGATGTCTCGCTCTAGGTGGCCAAGCTGGATCCGCATCGGGCCAACGCGACCCATCGCTGATGCCCGATCGGCTGGACCATCGACGGAGAGAGGCGATGTTTCCGTTTAGCTACCGACTGACGCGTCTTCACAGCCGGCTGGACACGGCGATCCGCCGCGAGCAGGAGAGTTGGCGTCCGCTCAACCCCTGGCGATTGCTGCGGCTCAAGAAGCTGAAGTTGCTGGTCAAGGACCGGCTGCGCCGGGTTCACGAGCACCATCTGCACGGGATCGCCTGACGATGCGCGACTCGGGAGCCGTCGCGGCGATGTTGTGCCCGATCTGCAAGACCGGGCTCACCCTGTCCGAACGCTCGGGCATCGAGATCGACTACTGCCCGACCTGTCGTGGCGTCTGGCTCGATCGCGGCGAGATCGACAAGATCGTCGAACGCAGCGTCGCCGACATCAGGCCCGCGCAACCGCGCAACGAGCCGGCGCGGCAGGACTATCGGCAGGGCCGATATCGTGAAGACGATGATGACGACTATCGCCACGGCAGGCGGAAGAAGTCGTTCTTCTCGGATCTGTTCGACTGACCCGCACGGGCGGGGCGATCACGCAAACCTCCCTCCCGCATGCGGAGAGAGCGAGCCGCCAAACGATCGCCCCGCCGCCACCGCTGATCGAGCGGCCGATCGGTGCGTCGGATCGGGACGAAGCGGCCCGGCCCGGCGCGTCTTCGCAGAATCGGACACACGGACCCGCATGACCCGGTCAGTGTGGCGCGGCGAGTCGATCGAGGAGATCAAGAGAATGGCTTTCAAGGATGTCTTGCTCCAGATCAGCAGCTATCCGGACCCGACGCCGGTCGTGGCGATCGAGCAAGCGGTCGGCTTTACCGCGGCGTTGGGCGCGCACATCTCGGCCCTGACCTTCAACATCGAGATTCCGAGCACCAAGAACGTGCTTGCGAACGCGTTGCTTGACGTCCCCGGGATGGCAGCGGCCGCGCAGCAGAAGAGTGTGGTAAACGCCCGGAGCCTGGTCGATGTGTTCGAAAGCGTCGCGACAAAGCGCGGCGTTCCACACGGCCACTTCATCGAATCATCCACGACATCGCGGCTGGCGGCCATCGTGACCGAACACGCCAGGATGCACGATGTCACAATGATCCCGGTCAGCGAGGAAGTGGGCTTTCAGCAGTTTGTCGCCGAGTGCGTGCTGTTCGGCTCGGGCCGACCGGCGATCATCCTCCCGGAGGCACAGAAAAAGTGCCGCTCCCCGTCTCTCGATGTCGTCGGCGTGGCTTGGGATTTCAGCCGGTCGGCGGCGCGGGCCGTGGCGGATGCCATGCCGATCCTGGAGCGTGCCAAGACTGTGCGGGTGGTGACGATCACCCGGGAAAAGAAGATCGATACGAAGCGTTCGGGCGCCGAGCTGGCGAGGCATCTTGCGTTGCATGGCATCGAAGTTGTCGTGGAGGAGGAAGAGGCCGCCGAACGGTCGATCGGCCAGGCTCTCGGCGACTTCGCGACCGCGCACGACCTCGACCTGCTCGTCATGGGCGCTTATGGGCACTCCCGCCTGCGCGACTTCGTCCTGGGCGGCGCGACCAAGACCGTCATCTCCCACCCGCCGTTGCCAGTGATCTTGTCACATTGAGGCGCCGCGCCCGTCGCCGCGCGAAGGCGGGATCGGTACGGACGGCTCCCGAAAGGTCCGCGCTCCTCTCCGACCTTCGGGCCGGGCGCGATGTCGGGCCTTTGACCCTTTCAACAAACGCTCCCGAACACCCGAGCATCAAGGAAGACAGACATGGACCTGCTCGCCGACTTCCTGACCAGCGATTTCATCGGCCAATCGGTCTGGCTCTGGCTCGTTTTCGCAGTCGTGGTCGGCGCCTTGCTCGCCTTCGACCTCGGCGTTCTTCACAAGCATGACAGAGAGCTCGGTGTCGGCGAAAGCCTGGTGTTGTCCGCGTTCTACATCGCGATCGCGCTGGTGTTCGGCGCCTGGCTGTGGTGGTCGATGGGTCCGACCTCGGGCATGGAGTACTTTACGGGCTATGCCCTCGAGAAGGCGCTCTCGATCGACAACGTCTTCGTCATCTCGCTGATCTTCAGCTATTTCGCCATTCCCGCCAAGTACCAGTACCGGGCGCTGCTCTGGGGTATCATCGCGGTGCTGGTCTTGCGCGGCATCATGATCGGACTCGGCGCGGCGCTCGTGCAGCAGTACGAGTGGGTGCTCTACATCTTCGGCGCGTTCCTGATCGCCACGGGCATCAAGATGCTCGTCATGGGAGAGAGCGAGCAGGACGTGTCGAAGAATCCGATCGTGCGCTTCCTGTCCAAGCGCATGCGTGTCACGACCGAGTTGCATGGTTCGCGCTTCTTCGTTCGCAAGCCCGATCCGCAGACGGGCAAGCTCGCGCGCTTCGCGACGCCCCTGTTCCTCGCGCTCGTCGTGATCAACATCGCCGACCTTGTGTTCGCGGTCGACTCGGTGCCGGCGATCTTCGCTATCACGACCGATACCTACATCGTGTTCACGGCCAATATCATGGCGATCCTCGGTCTGCGCGCCCTCTATTTCGCCTTGGCCGCCATGGTCCACCGATTCGAGTACTTGAAGTACGCGCTCGCCATCGTGCTCGTCTTCATCGGCGCGAAGATCTTCTGGAACCAGATCGTCAGCAAGGTCGACCCCGCGATCTCACTCGGCGTGACCTTGTCCCTCATCGCGGGCGGCGTGCTGTTCTCGCTATGGAAAACCCGTGTGGCGGCGACACATGAAACCGCCAGCCACGGCCCGACAACGCCGCTCCCGGACGCCATCGGTCCACGGCCCTCCGCTCGCCCGGCGGGAGACGATTGATGGCCATTGACGCCCTGTTCGCCGCGTCGCGCGCATCATCGCATCGGCGCGTCAAAGCCGATACGCGTGGAACGTCATCGCCGGCCTCGACATACCGGGCCAGTTTGCGGCGACCGCGCTCGCCATTGGTGCCGATACTGCGGCCAAGACGGCTTGGCTCGACGATCTTGCCGATACGCTTGAACTTCATCCGGCCCATGCGGCCGCCTGTCGCGATCGGATCCGGCGTATCTCGCCCGACAATTCCAGGCTCGATCGGCGATCCGCGGAATCATGGAGCCGTGACCCTGGCGATTGTTCGCGGGCGCCGCAGGCGATTCGATGCCGGCTGACATCCTGTCGCTCGCCGGCGCCAATCTGCTGTCGCCGATGACGCTGTGCTTCGCGCTGGGCGCGTTGGCGGCGTTCGTGCGATCCGACCTCGAGTTTCCCGACGCGATCGCCAAGGGCCTGGCGATCTACCTGATGCTGGCGATCGGCATGAAGGGCGGCGTCGCGCTGGCTGGTGGCGCCTCGACCGATGCGATCCTGGCCATCGTCGTGGCGGGCTTCGTGAGCTTCCTGCTGCCGGTCGTCGCCTACGCGCTGCTGCGGGCGGCGACCCGCGCGGCCGCGGTGGACGCCGCGGCGATCGGCGCGCATTACGGCTCGGTCAGCGTCGTGACCTTCGTCACCGCCAGCGAGTTCCTCGCCGCGCGCGGCATGACGTTCGAGGGATATCTGGTGGCGATGATGGCGGTGATGGAGACGCCGGCGATCGTCATGGGCCTGCTGCTCGCGCGCCGGGCCGGCTTCGCCGGCCCGCGCAGCGCGGCGGCCACGCGTCATCTGTGGCGGGAGGTGCTGTTCAACGGCAGCATCGTGCTGCTGGTCGGCGGCTTCCTGATCGGCTGGATCGTCGGTGCGCCGGGCTACGCCAAGGTCAAGCCTTTCCTGGGCGACCTGTTCAACGGGCTGCTGTGCCTGTTCCTGCTCGACATGGGCGTCGTCGCGATGCGCCAGCTGCGCGCCGCGCCGGCCCTGTCACCGGCGTTGGTGGGCTTCGCGCTGGTCCAGCCGCTGATCGGCGCGGCGGTCGGTCTCGGGCTCGGATCGGCCCTGGGTCTTTCGGTCGGCGGTGTGGCGCTGTTCGCCACGCTGTGCGCGTCCGCCTCGTACATCGCCGTGCCGGCGGCCATGCGATTGGCGCTGCCCAAGGCCAATCCCGCGCTGTACTTGACCTTGTCGCTGGGCGTGACCTTCCCGTTCAATGTCGCGATCGGCATCCCGCTCTACACCGCCATCGCCACCGCGCTCCGTCCCTGAGGCCGCCACCATGAGCGACGCGCCCGTCCATCGCCGCAAGAAGATCGAGATCGTCTGCGAGCGCGCTATCCTCGATGACGTCCTGGAGTGGCTGCGCGAGGCGGGCGTGACCGGCCATACCGTGATCCCGCATGTCGCGGGGCATGGCCGCCAGGGGCGGCGCGACGGCGACGAGGCCAGCAGGATCCTCGAGAACGCGCTGGTGATCGCCATCACGCGCGAGGATGTCGCGCGCCGGCTGTTGCGCGATAGTGTCGAGCGACTGCGCGACTTCGCCGCGATCGTCTATCTCTGCGATGTCGAGGTCGCCAGGCCAGATCATTTCTGAGCGCGGACTGTGCCGGGAGGCGCGACCATGCTGAAGTTCGATCACCTCACCCTGGCGGTCAGCGACTGGCGGGCCTCACGACGCTGGTACGTCGAGGTGCTGGGGCTCAAGGTCGAGTTCGAGATGCCCGACCGCCGCTCGGTGGCGGTGCGCGACGATCACGACTTCACGCTCTTCCTGGCCGAGGGGCCGGTGCCCGATCATCCCGAAGCCTTCGCGCTCTATTTCCGGGTCGACGACGTGCATGTCTCGTATCCCGACATGTCGGCGAAGGGAGCGCGCGACGGCCATCCGCCGAAGACGGTTTTCTGGGGCTTCGGCGCCGAGCTGCGCGACCCCGACGGCTACCTCATTCGTCTATGGGACGAGAAGTCGATGAATGGTTGACATCGCGCGGCCCGGCCATTAACCGAGGCGCCTTGGTCGGCGGTTCGTGCCCTGGTGGCGGAATTGGTAGACGCGCTAGTTTCAGGTACTAGTGCCGCGAGGCGTGGAAGTTCGAGTCTTCTCCAGGGCACCACCGACCGCCATGACAAACCATCTGCATCAGGGTGACCTGCCGCCCGGCCTCGATCTCGGGCCGGTCGTGGCGATCGATTCCGAGACCATGGGGTTGAACCCCCACCGGGACAGGCTGTGCGTGGTGCAGCTCTCGGCTGGGGATGGCGACGCCCACCTCGTGCAGTTCGCGCGCGGCCGCTACGACGCGCCCAATCTCTGCGCCCTGCTCGCCGATCCGAACCGGCTGAAGCTTTTCCACTTCGCGCGCTTCGATATCGCGGTCATGCGCCATTATCTCGGCGTCGTCACCCAGCCAGTCTATTGTACCAAGATCGCCGCCCGCCTGGTGCGCACCTACACCGATCGCTTTGGCCTGAAGGATCTGTGCAAGGAGCTGGTGGGCGTCGAGCTCAGCAAACAGCAGCAATCCTCCGACTGGGGCGCCGAGACGCTCTCAGAGGAGCAGATCGCCTACGCCGCGTCCGATGTGCTGCACCTGCACAGGCTGAAGGAAAAGCTCGACCTTATGCTGCGGCGCGAAGGGCGGGTGGCGCTGGCCGAGGCCGCCTTCCGCTTCCTGCCCGCCCGCGCCCAGCTCGACCTCGATGGCTGGGCGGAAACTGATATTTTCGCACACTAACTGTATATAAACTTGGCGCGAAAATTGCATTGACATCAACCTGACACGGCCCGCTAGATGCCCGCATGAGCGGGGATGTCGCAAAAATCCGGGTCGATCGCCGGGCCGTCCGGCGCCGGCTGTTGGCCGCCCGGCCGACCGGTTCGCTGCCCGTCCTGGTGCGCTACAGCGCCCATATCCAGATCGCGCTGCCCTTCCTCGCCCTGGTCATTGTCATGGCCGGGCTGGTCTGGCCGCTGCTGACCGGCGAGGTGGTGCGCATGCCGGTGGGCCGCGCGCCGCTGAGCGCCGATCGCACGGACTATGCCAGCCTCGACCGTCCCCGGCTGAGCGGCCTGGATCGGACCGACCGGCCCTATTCGCTGGCCGCCGAGCGCGCCACCCAGCGCGGCCGGGACGACACGGTGATCGAGCTCACCGCACCGCGCATCGAGCTGACGGCGCGCAACGGGCGGCGCATCCAGGTCTGGTCCGACACTGGCCGCTTCGACCGCACCGAGAGCCACATGGACTTCGCCGGCCACGTCACGGCGCGCGACGACCGCGGCAACACCGTGGTCGCCGAGCGCCTGCGGGTCGATCCGCGCGCCGGCAGCCTGCTGAGCGATCGGCCGATCCGCGGCGACGGGCCGGATGGCGAGGTCGACGCCGAGGGCATCGAGGTACGCGGCCATGGCGAGCGCGTGATTTTCACCGGCCGTGTGCGCCTGCTGCTGCGCCCGGACGAGGAGGCGCGCTGAGATGCGCGCTGCGGCCCTCGTTCTGCTCACCGCCCTGACGTCCGGCGCCGCCGTTGCGCAGATCGCCGATCGCGCCATCGAGGTCACCGCCGACCAGGGCCTCGAATGGGACAAGACGCAGAAGCTCTACATCGCCCGCGGCAACGCCAAGCTGACGCGCGGCCAGACTGCGATCGCCGCCGGCGTCCTGCGCGCCTGGTACCGCGACGACGATACGCGGCGCGGCGAGGTGTTCCGCGTCGAGGCCGAGGGCGACGTGCGCATCACGCGCGGCGATCTGGTGGCGACGGGCGGGCGCGCCGTCTACGATATCGACAAGCGCGTCGGCAGGCTGACCGGCGCCGGCCTCGCCGCCAGCAGCGGCGACGCGCGGCTGAGCGCGAGCGACTTCATCGAGCTGCACGACGATCGCAGGGTCGTGGTGGCGCAGGGTGGCGTGCGCCTGATGCGCCCCGGCGAGGAGCTGCGCGCGGCGACGCTCAGCCTGCATTTCGAGCCGGTCGAGATCGGCGCGCGCGGCCGCACGCGGTTGGTGCGGGTCGAGGCGGACGGCGACGTGCGGGTCACCTCCTGCGCCGGCACGGTGCAGGCGAACCGCGTCGTCTACGACCCGCAGAGCGGCGACGCGCAGCTCTCGGGCGAGGTGAAGCTGACGCGCGGCAACGATCGGCTCGAAGGCGCGGCGGCGGAGATCAACACCAAAGACGGCTCGATGCGCGTGACCTCTGCGCCGCGTGGACGCGTCTCGGTGGTGCTGGACAAGGGCGGCGCGGCCAAGGGTGCGCCATGCCGGTGACGACGGCGATGACAGGGGCGTGGTGATGTGGTGGCGTAAGCGGGCCGCGGCGGAGTCCTCGGGCGAGCCGCCGCTGCGCGCGGTGTCGAGCGATAGCGGGCTCGAGGCGGTGCGCCTCGACAAGCGCTACAACCGCCGCCCCGTGGTGCGTGACCTGTCGCTCAGTCTGCGCCGCGGCGAGGTGGTCGGCCTGCTCGGCCCCAATGGCGCCGGCAAGACCACGACGTTCCATATCCTCTGCGGCCTGATCTCCGCCGATTCCGGCGCCGTGCTGCTCGACGGGCGTGACATCACCAAGCTGCCGATGTTTCGCCGCGCGCGTCTGGGTATCGGTTACCTGCCGCAGGAATCATCGGTGTTCCGCGGCTTGAGCGTCGCCGACAATCTGCGCGCCGTGCTCGAGCTCACCGAGCCCGATCGCGGCCAGCGCGAGGCGATGATCGCCGCATTGCTCGAGGAATTCGACCTCGAGCGCCTGGGCGATACGCCGGCAGCGGCGCTGTCGGGCGGCGAGCGCCGCCGCGTCGAGATCGCGCGCGCGCTGGCGGCACGGCCGCGTTTCATCCTGCTCGACGAACCGCTGGCCGGTGTCGATCCGATCGCCGTCGCCGAGATGCGCGGCTTGATCGGCGCGCTGAGCGAGCGCGGCATCGGCGTGCTGATCACCGACCACAAGGTGCGCGAGACCTTGGAGCTGGTCGATCGCGCCTATGTCCTGCACGAGGGCGCGGTGCTGGCGGCTGGACCGCCCGCCGCGCTGGTCGCCGACGAACGCGTCATCGAGACCTATCTGGGCAAAGGCTTTCGGCTATGAGCGGCATGGGACGCATGTCGCTTGGCCCACGGCTGGAGATGGGCCAGCGCCAGTCGCTGGTGATGACGCCGCAGCTGCAGCAGGCGATCAAGCTGCTGCAGCTCTCGCAGGTCGAGCTCGCGACCTATGTCGAGGGCGAGCTCGAGCGCAATCCGCTGCTCACCGAGATGAACGGCTCGGCACCGTCGGACGCGCCCGATCAAGAGGCGCCGGCGCCGGTCGATCCGGTACCCTCGGCCGACTCCGCGACCATGCTGCGCGACGGCAACGCGGCGCTGACCGACGGTCCGGTGGCGCATGACGGCGAGGAGTATCGCGACCTCGGCGGCGACGGCTCGATGTGGACCGGCGTCGGCGCCGGCGGCGGCCATGGCGGCGGCGAGGACTGGACCGATCCGCTGGCGCGCCTGCCCGACGAGGAGGATTCGCTGGCGCGCCACGCGCTGCGCCAGATCTCGTTGGAGTTCACCGATCCCGCCGAACGCCTGGTCGCGGCGCGACTGACCGATCTGCTCGAGCCGTCGGGCTGGCTGGGCGCCGACGACGCGGAGGCGGTGCGGCTGGCGTTGGGCGTGGAGCGCGCGGGCTTCGAGGCGATCCTGGCGCGGCTGCGGCGGCTCGACCCGCCCGGCCTGTTCAGCCGCACCTTGGCCGAGTGTCTGGGCGCGCAGCTCGTCGATCGCGACCGGCTCGATCCGGCGATGGCGGTGCTGCTCGACAATCTCGAGCTGCTGGGCCGGCGCGACCTCGCCGGCCTGCAGCGGCGTTGCGGCGTCGACGCCGAGGATCTCGCCGACATGATCGCCGAGTTGCGCGCGCTCGATCCCAAGCCGGGTCTCAAGTTCGACTCGGCTGAGAGCGCGACGGTGATCCCCGATCTCTTCCTGCGACCGGCGCGCCACCCCGAGCAGGGCGAGATCTGGGAGATCGAGCTCAACAGCGACATGCTGCCCAGGCTACTGGTCGATCGGCGCTACGCCACCACGCTCACGCGCTCGGCGCGCGACAAGCGGGCCAAGGAATTCGTCGCCGAGCGGCTGCAGTCGGCCAACTGGCTGGTTAAAGCGCTCGACCAGCGCGCTACGACGATCCTGAAAGTGGCGAAGGAGATCGTGCGCCAGCAGGAAGGCTTTTTCCGCAAGGGCGTCTCGGCGCTGCGGCCGCTGGTGTTGCGCGACATCGCCATCGCCGTCGAGATGCACGAGAGCACGGTGAGCCGCGTGACCTCGAACAAGTATATGGCCACGCCCCGCGGCACCTTCGAGCTCAAATACTTCTTCACCGCCGCGATTGCCGCGCGTGGCGGCGCCGAATCGGTCTCGGCGGAATCCGTGCGCTCGCGCATCCGCGGCCTGATCGCTGCCGAACCGGCGAACGAGACCCTGTCCGACGATCGCATCGTCGAGCTGCTAAACGGCGAAGGCGTCGATATCGCCCGCCGTACGGTGGCGAAGTACCGCGAGGCCATGCGCATTCCGTCCTCGGTGCAGCGGCGGCGCGAGAAATCATTTCAGATTCCGGCGGCGGCTCATATCCACATGAACGGAAGGTGAAACAGGAATGTGAAGCGCGCATCGGGGCTTGAATATCCGTGCGCCAGCGCCAGATCGCGTTTCTTGACTTGGTGGGGTGCCCTCCCTAAGGTCCGCCGCCTTTCGGCTGGGGCGTCCCCTATTAGCGTCGCCGGGTGTGGCATGCATTTAACCGTCAGCGGCAAGCAGATCGACGTCGGCGACTCATTGCGCGCCCATGTCGAGCGTGAACTCGTATCGTCGGTCGGCAAGTACTTCGGCGATGCCGTCGACGGCTCCGTCGTGTTCTCGCGTGACGGCTATCAATTCCGCGCCGACGTCAGTGTCCATATCGGGCGCAACATCCTCGTCCAGGGTCAAGGCGCGGCGACCGACGCCTACGCCGCCTATGAGATCGCCGGCGGGCATGTCGCCAAGCGCCTGCGTCGCTACAAGCGCCGCCTGCGCGACCATCATCAGCGCGTCGGGCGCGACGGCCAGGACGTGTCGGCACGCCACGTCGTGCTGGCGGCCGAGCCCGACGACGTGCCGGAGCGCGAACCGGCCGAACCGGGCGCGGCGGTGGTCGCCGAGATGCGCGTGGATATCCCCACATTGACGGTGGGCGAGGCGGTGATGCGGCTTGATTTGGTGCACGAACCGGCGCTGATGTTCCGCAACAGTGCCAACGGCCTTATGAACATGGTCTATCGCCGCCGCGACGGAAACATTGGCTGGGTCGATCCCGCCAACGCCACGCATTGAGTTCAGGGTTCTCGGCTCATGGCCTCCGACGATAAAAGCAAGACGGACTCGGCCGCCCTGCCCCCGGGCGAGAAGGAATGCAAGCGGATGGACATCTCGACGCTGCTCAGCCCGCGCTCGGTGATCGCCGAACTGCGCGCCACCGCCAAGAAGCAGGCCTTGCAGGAGCTGGCCTACCGCGCCGCCGCCGCCAGCGGCGTGCACGAGCGAACCATCGTCGACGCGGTATGGGAGCGCGAGAAGCTGGGCTCAACCGGCCTGGGTGGCGGCATTGCCATCCCGCATGCGCGGCTGCCCGGCCTGACGTCGCTGCACGGCGCTTTCGCGCGCCTGGTGACGCCGATCGATTTCGACGCCGTCGACGACCGTCCGGTCGATCTGATCTTCATGCTGATCGCGCCGGAAGGCGCGGGCGCCGATCACCTCACGGCGTTGGCGCGGGTATCGCGGGCGATGCGTGACCGGACGCTGGTCGAGAAGATCCGCGCCTCGTCGAATGCCGATGCGATCTACGCGCTGCTGACCGGCTTCGCCCGCCCGCAGGCGGCGTAGAGCGTCGAGCGGTTGGTCGGACGCATCTGTCATCCCGAGCGCAGCGAGGGATGACAGTGCGATGCTGATTGCGGCCACGTCGCTCTGGAAGCCTTCTCCCCGCTTTGGCGGGGAGAAGGGCACAACGCGTCTCCTTAGTGAACCAGAGCCGGTTCGAGATCGTTCTGGCGCACCAGCGCCTGGGCGAGCTCGGTCGACGGCGCGGTCGCCAGCGGACGGCCGTCGGCGGCGAAGACGCCGATCGCGTGCATGCCGTCAGGCATCTGGACTGGGCGGAGATAGGCGACCTGCTCGAGGCCGAAGGCCGCGAACTCGGCGGGGGTGAAGGTCTTGGGGGCGACTGTCGTGATCATGGTTGGAGCCCTCCTCAGGCGCTCGCTCTTACGCTACGCAACTCGGGGACCGACTACTTGGTGTTCTCCGGACCGACATCAATGGTCTGCACGCTTGGTGCACGCGCTGTTGATGCACGACCCGTGCCGGCGGATCTCGACGCGGTCTCGATCGGAATCGAACGGACCTTCGGCTCGATCTTCGGTCGCACCAGGTCGATCGACAGCAGCCCGTTGTCGAGCCGCGCGCTGGCGATTTCGATTCCCTCGGCCAGCATGAAGCTGCGCTGGAACTGACGCGCCGCGATGCCGCGATGCAGGTAGACCCGGTCTGGGTCCTCCTGCTGCTTGCCGCGCACCATCAGCTGGTTCTCGGCCAGCTCGATCGTCAGATCGTCCGAGGTGAACCCGGCCACGGCCAGCGTGATGCGCAAGCCGTTATCGCCGATCCGCTCGATGTTGTAGGGCGGGTAGCCGTCGGCCGGATGCTTGGTCAGACGGTCAAGCGTACGCTCGAGCTGGTCGAAACCCAGGAGCAACGGCGAACTGAACAGTGATACTCGTGTCGTCACGACACCCCTCCTTGTCCGAGCGGGCAGTCAGCGAGGACCCAAGTCTGGCATCCCCGCGTGGAGAATGTGGCCCCGCATGATGGCTAATCAAGGGTAATGACAGGGCCATGCGGCCATGAAGCGTGAAACATTATTGTGATACAAGGGCTTAATCCCACATCCACCGGAGCCCTTTCGTGTCCATCACCGCCGTTACCACCACGCTCGACGCCGGCGTGCTGTCGATCGTCTTGAACCGTCCCGAAAAGAAGAACGCGCTGACCCACGCCATGTACGCCGCGATGGCCGACGCGCTGGAGCGGGCCGAGCAGGAGGCGGGCATCCGTGTCTCGCTGATCACCGGCACCGGCGACGCTTTCACGTCGGGCAATGACCTCGGTGACTTCATGTCGGCGCCGCCGCAGGGCGCTGAGGCGCCGGTGTTCCGCTTCCTGAGGGCGATCTCCTCGGCGGCCAAGCCGGTGGTCGCCGCGGTCAACGGCCTCGCGGTGGGCGTCGGCACGACCATGCTGCTGCATTGCGACCTGGTCTACGCCGCGCGCTCGGCGACCTTCACCGCACCCTTTGTCAATCTGGCGCTGGTGCCGGAGGCGGCCTCCTCGCTGCTGCTGCCGCAGCGGATCGGCCACGCCAAGGCGGCCGAGCTGTTCCTGCTCGGCGCCAGGCTGGACGCGGCGCAGGCCGAGGCCGCGGGCCTGGTCGCCGCCGTGTTCGACGATGCCGCGCTGCTTTCGGAAGCTGCGACGCGCGCCAAGGCGCTGGCGGCCAAGGCGCCCAACGCCGTGCGCCTGACCAAGGCGTTGATGAAGCGCCAGCCGGAGCCGGTGGCCGCGCGCATGGCCGAGGAGGCACGCCATTTTGGCGCCCAGCTCGCCTCGCCTGAAGTCCGCGAGGCGATCACCGCCTTCATGCAGAAGCGGGCGCCGGACTTCTCGAAGATCGCGTGAGCCTTCTCGTCATCCCGAGCGTGGCGAGGAGGATCTTGAGTCGACGGAAGGATTCCTCGCTGCGCTCGGAATGACAGGCGTCTACGGCTGCGTCGCGGGCCGGCTCGCCTGGGGCGACGGCGTGGCCGCTTCCTCGCGGTCGCGCAGGCGCGACGCGGCGAGCTCGCCGGCTTCCTCGAGGATCGGATAGGCGACGGAGGTGAGGTGGCCGTTGATGCGCTTCAGATCGCGCACGATGTCCATGTGGATCGAGCTGGTCTCCAGCGACTCCGGCCGGCCCTCGCGCAGGCGCGCGAAGTGGCTCTCGGCGGCGCGCTGCTCGGCCTCGCGGATCGTCGACTTGCTGGCCAGCAGGCGACGCGCCAGCACGATGTCGCGCGTGGCGAAGACGTTGTAGGCCAGCCGCAGATTGTCCATCACCAGCTGATGGAAGGCGCGCAATTCGGCCAGTCCCTGGGCCGAGAATGACAGACGGTTCTTGGCCTTCTTGGCCGCCAGCTCCATGAGGTTCTTGTCGATGATGTCGCCGACATGCTCGAGGTTGGTGACGAAGGTCAGGATCTCGGCGGCGCGCCGGCTCTCCTCCAGCGACAGCTCGGCGCGCGACGCGCCGATCAGGTAGAGCTTGATCGACTCGTAGAGCTTGTCGACCGAATCGTCGGCGTTCTCGATCTCCTTGGTCAGCTTAAGGTCGGAGCGCTCGATCGCCTCCATGGTCTGGCGCAGCATGCGCTCGACGTTGTCGCCCAGATGCAGCGTCTCGCGCATGGCGCAGGCCAGCGCCTCGCTCGGCGTATCGAGCACCGTGGCGTCGAGGTAGCGCGGCGCGCTGGCATCTTCCGGCGTCGGCTTGTCCGGCAGCAGCCGCGATACCAGCAGCGCGATCAGGCCGGTGAGGGGCAGGAAGATCAGCGCCGTAGCCAGATTGAAGCCGGTGTGGAAGTTGATCACCACGCGCGCCGCTTCAGGCTCGAGCTGCTGGAGGTAGCGCGCCGCCAGTGACAGGAACGGCAGCGCGATCAGCGCGGCGATGGCGCGCATCGCGACGTTGCCCAGCGGTACGCGCCGCGCCTTGGCGGTCTGGCCGGCCTGGTCAAGGAAGGGCGCGATGGCGCCGCCGAGATTGGCGCCGAGCACCATCGCCAGCGCCGTCGGCAGCTGGATCAGCCCGGTGGCGGCGAAGGACATCACCAGCAGCACGATCGACAGGCTGGAGTGAGCCAGCCAGGTGACGATCGCCGCCAGGAGCAGGGCCAGCGCCAACTCGTCGGCCAGGGCGCCGGCGACGACCGAGAAGGCCTGGGATTGCTTGAGCGGCTCGGCGGCGACGCCCAGTAGACGCAGCGACAGCAGGATGAGGCCCAAGCCGATGACGATGCGCGCCATGTGCCTGTTACGCTCGGACTCCGAACCGAGGAAGGCGAAGACGCCGGCGGCGATCAGCAGCGGTGAGACCCAGCCGATGTCGAAGGAGAAGACCTGCGCGGCGATCGTCGAGCCGACATCGGCGCCCAGCATGACCGCCAGCGCCACCGGCAGGGCGATCAGGCCGCGGCCGGCGAAGGAGGACAGCAGCAGGGCGGTGGCGGTCGAGCTCTGCAGCAGGCCGGTGACGAACAGGCCGGCGCCGAAGGCGCTGAAGCGGTTGCGGCCACAGGCGGAGATCGCCTTGCGCAGCCAGGCGCCGAAGGCGCGCGTCATGCCCGTGCGCACCATGCGCACGCCCCAGAGCAGCAGCGCCACCGCGCCGATCAGGTCGATCACCAGACGAAGGCCGTGCATGATGCCTGCCGAAGCCCCCCTCCTGGTACGGTATACGCCCGCGACTCCTTGGTTACAATTTTGTTACGACAAAAAAGTGGCGATGGCGCGGGATTCGTAGCGGAAGGCGGGGCGGCACATCAGGCGCGAGGTTTCATGTCGTTCGCTTCGGTCTCCTGGGCGCATGTCGCGCCCATCGTCCTGTTGCTGATCTCCAACGTGTTCATGACCTTCGCCTGGTACGGCCATCTGAAGTTCACTGACAAGCCGCTGTGGCTGGTGGTGATGGCGAGCTGGGGCATCGCCTTCATCGAGTATTGCTTCGCCGTGCCGGCCAACCGCGTCGGCCACGCAGCCTACAGCGCCGCCGAGCTGAAGACGATGCAGGAGGTTATTACCCTGCTGGTCTTCGCCGCCTTCTCGGTGCTCTACCTCAAGGAGGCGCTGACCTGGAACCACGCCATCGGCTTCGCCTTCATCGCGCTCGGCGCGTTCTTCGTCTTCAAGGGGCCGATCGGGTGAAGCCTCTCTCCCCTCGCGGGCGAGCGTTTGGGGTGAGGGGGTGCTGATTCGGACTCAGGCGGATCTCTGTGAGCCGCATCGCGTCCGGAATGTCCGCCCCTCACCCCCGACCCCTCTCCCGCGAGGGGAGAGGGGAGGAGAGGGATTGGGTGAAGGCGGCGCGCGCGTCGGTGTATTCGCGTTTCAGGCGGCGGCACAGCTCCGCCGTCGCCGGTACGTCATCGATGTTTCCGACGCCGTGGCCGGCGGTCCAGATGTCTTTCCAACGTTTGCGGCTCTCGCCGGCGGCGATGATCTTGCCGGGCAGGGTGGTGCGCAGAACGTCGAGATCGACGCCGGCGGCGAGCAGGCTCTTGGTCAACCAGTTCGCCGGCGCGCCGTCGATCGCGGCGCTGAAGAAAACGTCGGTGGCGCGCGAGTCGACGATCATCGCCTTGTGGGCGTCGGCTGCGCTCGCTTCGCGCGTGGCGATGAAGCGCGTGCCGAGATAGACGAGGTCGGCGCCCATGGCCTGTGCCGCCAGCACGTCGCGGCCGGTGGTCATGCCGCCGGCGAGCACGACGATCCCATCGAAGATGCGGCGGATCTCATTGAGCAGCGCGAAGGGGTTGATCGTGCCGGTGTGGCCGCCGGCGCCGCCGGCCACAGCGATCACGCCGTCGGCGCCGGCCTCGATCGCCTTCTCCGCGTGTCGTTGGCTGGCGACATCGTGGAGAGTCACGCCGCCATAGTCGTGGATTTGCTTGAAGACATCGCCCGGCGCGCCCTTCGAGGTCAGGATCACCGGCACCTTGTGCTCGATGCACAGCTCGAGGTCGCCGGCCATGCGCGGGTTGGAGGGATGCACGACGAGGTTCACCGCCCAGGGTGCCACGCGCGCGCCGCCAGGCGCGTCGCGCAGACGCTTCATGCCCTCGCGCATCTCGATCAGCCATGCGGCGAAGGTCTCGCGGTCGCGCGTGCCATGCGCCGGGAAGCTGCCCATGACGCCCTCGGCGCAACAGGCCAAGGCCATGGCCGGGTTCGACACCAGGAACATCGGCGCAGCGATCACCGGGATTTCGAGTGCGGCGACGATCTCGCGGATGCGCGACATGATGCTCTCCTCAGATCCTCTCGGGCTCGGCCGACGTGACGCCCAGCTCGGCCAGTCGCGCCAGCGCCTGGTCGTCAAGGCCCAGCAGCTCACGCAAGGTCTCGCCGGTGTGCTCGCCGAGATCCGGTGCGCGACGCTCGATGACCAGCGGCATGCCGGCGAAGCGATAGGGCATGCCCTTGACCAGCCCGCCATCGGGCAGCCACGCCAGTGTGTCGCCGGCTAGCGCGCGGTCGCGAATCAGGTCCATGCCGTTCTTCACGACCGCGGCCGCAATCCCTGCATCGTTCAAGACGCGGGCCGCCGCCTCCGCATCCTGCGACGCCGCCCATTGATCGATCGATACGTCGTCAATGACGGTGGCCCACGCAACTTCATCCTTCTCGTCCTGCAGCGTGATCGCCAGCCAGCGGCCATCGGCACAGCGCAGGCAGCGTTGCAGCGCGACGCCGTCCTGCGCGTTGCCTTGTCGCGACGGCGTTCGCCGCGCGGGGTCGGCGGCGGCGGCGACGATCTCCTCGCCGATCATGAAGCTCGCGATCTCGCGCTGGGAGATGTCAAGCAATGTGCCTCTGCCCGTGCGCCGCGCGTTCATCACGGCGGCGATGACGAGGCCCGCAGCAAGCAACGAGACCACCTGGTCCGGATAGTTCACGTCCATCCCTGAAATGCGCGGCAGGCCGTCATCGGCGTAACCGGTGAGGGCGGCCATGCCGCCGGTAGCGTCGAGCGTCGAGCCGTAGGAGGCGTGCAGGCGATTGGGCCCGGTGTCGCCCTGGCTGGAGATCGAGGCCAGCACGATACGGGGGTTGGCCGCCTTCAGCGCCGCGTAGTCGAGACCGAAGCGTTCGAGCACGCCACGGCGGAAATTCTCGACCACGACGTCGCAGCCCTTCGCCAATTCGAGGATCAGGCGGCGCCCTTCGGCATGCTTGAGGTTCAGCGCCACGCCGCGCTTGTTGCGATTGGTGAAGTGGAACGGCGGCGAGCGGTTCCACCAGCCCGGCGACGTGTCGCGCTGGCCGACGGCGCGGAACGGATCCATGTAGGCACCGGACTCGATCTTCACCACCTCGGCGCCGAGATCGCCGAGCATGGCCGAGGTGTTGGCGCCGGCCGTCAGCAGGCCGAAATCGAGCACGCGGATTCCCGCCAGCGGCTTCATGGCGCGCGCTCCTCGAGAAGCGGCGATGGCGCGAAGCCCGATCCGTTCCACAGCACCGGCAGGCGCGGCATCTTCAGACCGGCCATGTCGACGATGAAGCCGCGATCGATCATCTGCGGATCACCGAGCAGCTCGAAGGGCGTGACCACCGTGCCGAATGGAATGCCGCGCCCCTGCGCCGCCGCGTAGATCTCGGCGCGCGTGCGGGTGGCGCACCACGGTCTCATCACGGCGTAGATGTCGCCGATCAGGCGGCGGCGTTCAGGGCGCGTGGCGAAGCGCGGATCGTTCAGGCGCGCATCGCCGACCAGCGCGGCCACGGCGTCGAACTGGGTCACGCCGTAGACCAGCGCGACGTGGCCGTCGGCGCAGGGTACGACCTGGAATTCCGAGCGTGCGCCGTCGCGCGTCGGCGCTTTGCCGTCGGCGTGCGCACCGGAGGCCGCCTTCCAGTTCACCCACAGCAGCGCTTCGACCAGCGAGACCCGCGCCGGCGGCACGCCCTTGGCGGCGAGCTGCGCCATCAGCGCGGTGAAGGCGGCGAGGCCGCCGGGATAGGAGCCCTGATGGCCGCCCAGGCGCAGCGGTTCGCGCTCGGCGTCGCCCACCATGTCGAGCAGGCCGCCCAGCGCCAGTACGGTGAAGCCGCTCAAAGGCGCATGCGGCCGCGGCATGCTCTCGGGCCAGCCGGCGATCTCGACGCGTGCGATGTTGCGTGCCGCGAGCAGGGCGGCGGCGTCTGAGTCGCCTTCCTCATAGAGCGCCGCGTCGATGCGGCCGCCCAGCAGCGCATCGAGCGCTGAGCGTCGGTCGGCGGGCAGGGCGATGGCGCGCTTCGAGGTGTTGAGGAACTGAAACAGCGCGCTGCTTCCGTCGGCGGGCAGCAAGGGCGGCGCGGCGCGCACCTCGTCGCCGCCCGGCGGCTCGAGCTTCAGCACGCGCGCGCCGAGATCGGCGGCGATCTTGGCCGCCATCGAGGTGGCGAGGCGTATGCACAGCGGCGTATTCGGTCCGTCGATCTCGAGGATCGTCGTGCCGTCGAGTGGGCGGGTCATGTCGGTCGTGGCGCGACGAGGCGCAGCAGGAGGGCGGCGGTGACGACGCCAACGGCGCCGGCGATGAAATCCAGGATCGATGCGTGACGGCCTGGCGCCACGAGCTGACCGAGCTCCATCAGCGCGGCGTAGGCGGTGAGGCCGCCGGTCAATCTCACGGCGTGCCGGCGCGATGGCCAGGCGAGGCCGCCGACCAGCATGGTGCCGGCGTAGGCGACGACATGTTCGACCTTGCCGCTCAGGCCGGAGCGCGGCAGGTCCTCGCCCGGCAGCCACGACAGCACCGCCAGCAGCAGCAGGCAGCAGCCGAAGGCGTAGGGCGATGCGCGACGCAGCGCTGTGATCATCCGCCCGACCACTTGGGCGCGCGCTTGTTGAGGTGAGCGTCGACGCCTGCGGCGAAGTCCGGCGTATCGGCGAGACGCTCCACGGCTTCGAGCTCCATCGCCATGCTCTCTTCGAAGCGCATGACGCCGCCCAAGGTGATGGCGCAGCGGATGGCGGCGAGCGTGGCGGCGATGCCGGCGCGCACCTCCTCGACCATCGGCCGGGTGAAGGCGTTGACCGGCGGGCGGTTGAACTCGAGCCAGGCGACCCGGTTTTCGGTGCGCCGGAGGATCGCGGAGACGGCCACGGTCAGCGGCCCTGCACTTCCATGGCCTGGCGATGCGCGGCGATCAGACCGGGCACACGTTCGGGATCTGCGCGACCCCAGCCGCACTCGCTCGACAGGCCGAACTCACCGACGACCTTATGTGCGGTGGCGGCGCGCTGCATGTCGCCGCGGTGATCGTCGTAGTGGATCAGGCCGAGATAGAGCGTGGTCTCCTTGGGCAGCTTCAGGTTCTTCAGCGGGGCGAAATAGGCGTCGTCGCTGCGATCCTTCGGAACGGGCAGATGCAGGTAGTCGAGCCCGCGCGTAAGGCGAGGGATGAAGCCGTTCGACATCTCCACCAGGATCGCCATGTCCTTGGGCATCACCAGATGCTCGTCGCGCGGCGAGCCGTAGCAGAGGTGCACGCCCATCTCGACATCGGCGGGCACCGCGTTGCCCAGCCGCGCAAGCTCGGCGTCGATCTGCGCCTTGTAGTCAGCGGGCCGGTGCTTGAAGTAGTTCTCGAACACCAGGACTTCCTGGCAGACGTCCCACTGGATTGACAGGTCCTGGTGCGGGATCGCGGCGCAGATCTGGTTCAGCGCCTTGAGCAGCGAGCGTTCGTAGGCCGGCAGGTAATCGGTCAGCGCGGCGGGGCTGACATACATGTAGCCCGAGGCCATCGGCGTGGGCAGCGCCACCTGGAAGCGCACGCCCGCAGGAATCGCGCCGGCGTCGCGAAGGCGCTTGAACACAGCGTAGGATTCGATCGCCGCCGGCGCGTAGCCGGTCTCGTACTCGACCGTCTTGGGATCGATTCCGGGCTTGAAGCCGATGCGCTCGCTCTCGCGGATCAGCTGGCCGTCCCACTGGTAGAGCTTGAGCGTCTCCGCGTCCTTGTCGATTTGCATCGCGGGGTGGTCGAGCAGCATCTGCTGCTGCCAGAAGATCCAGCGATGGCGCTTGCCGGTCTCGCCGTCGGGAATGCGCTTCAACCATGGTCCGAGCGCGCCGGCGACGGCGCGGAAGACGCTTTCGGCGTCCGCCATGGCGACGCTGCCGATCAGATGCACACCCGGATGGGTCATGACGTTCCCCCTCTTCGGGCGACAGCATAGGACCCCTGGACGGCTCGAAGCTACGCTGAACCGGGCATCGCCGCCGGCTCGATTGAGTCGGCAAAACGGCGATTCATGCCGCAATTCCGACGCCGCGCCACGCGAGGATTCGGTTCGTTCCGCACACAGACTGGTTGTGCCTGAAGGGGGCACCGATGCCACTCGACTCCGCGATCCTCACCCGTGTGACCCATTTGCGTATCAGCGATCGTCTTTATCCGATCGATAGCTACGAACAGGCTTCGGTCATGTTCCGCGCCGCGCTCGGCGCCTGGGACGGGCCACTGGACGCGGTGGTCGACGCCGCGCTGTGCGACGCGGACGGCCACGAGCTGGGCTATGTCAGCCGCAGCGGCCATTGCTGGATCGGAAGGCGCGCGGCCTCTCACGGCATCTGCGTCTACGCGCCAGAAACCTGACGAAGTTCCTGCTGTGGTGGCGCACGGCCTCGGCGGATGGGCGCTTGACTTGCCGCCAGCGTCGATCGCCGCTCGACTCGCGTCGCTGGTTGTGGAACGCTGATAGAGCGCGCCTGCCGGGCGCACGTCGTCGGAGCGGTGGGCCTCGCGGCCACCGGACTAAGCCATGGGGGATCGCCTCGGCGTCGCTCTTGTCGCGATGGCGCTTTGCTTGGGCGCGCCGGCGATAGCGGGGCCGTTCGAGGACGCCGACGCTGCGGCGCATCGCAAGGACTACGCCACCGCGCTACGCCTGTGGCGTTCGCTCGCCGAGCGCGGCGACACCTACGCCCAGTTCAATATCGGCCTGATGTACTACAACGGCCACGGCGTGAAGCAGGACTACGCCGAGGCTATGCGGCTGTGGCGGCCGATCGCGGCGCGTGGCGACGCGCTGGCGCAGTACAGCGTTGGCTTCCTGTACGACAATGGCCACGGCGTGGCCGAGGACGTCGAGGAGGCGCTGAGCTGGTATCGAATGGCGGCGGAGCAGCAGCAGGCCGCCGCGCAGACCGCGCTGGGCGATTTCTTCGCCGAAGGTCGCGGCGTGAAGCAGGATTACGTCGAAGCCCTGCGCTGGTATCGATTGGCGGCGGTGCAGGGCGAGGCTGGCGCGCAGTTCGCGCTGGGCTATGCTTTTGCCAATGGCATTGGCGTGCCCCGCAACGAGGTCGAAGCGGCGCGCTGGTATCGCCTGGCCGCCGACTAGGGTGACAACGGCGCCCAGGTCAATCTCGGCCTGATGTACTACAACGGCCGCGGCGTGGCGCGCAGCTATGAGCTCGCCTACCGCTGGTTCGCGCTGGCGGCGGCGCACGGCGACGACGTTGCCGACGGCTTGCGTGGCATGGCCGCGGCGAAGCTGACGCCGGAGCTGATCGCCGAGATCGAGCAATCGGTGCGTGACGCGCGCAACCTGGTCGCGCGTCGCCGTCCGTAGGGCGTACCATAGGACCCTTCCCGCGGGCGGAGAGGATCATGCGCTTCGACAAGGACGGATTCATCGAGGCCTGCCGCAGGGCGGTGGAAGCCGACGACAGCCACATGGCGGTGCGCGAGATCGTCGCCCGCGCGGTGTCGGAACCGGGCGACGTGATCGCCGCGCTCGGCGAGCCGACGAGGAGCGGCATCACCCCGCTCTATCGCTCCGACACGCTCACCATCCTCAACATCGCCTGGCCGCCGTTCATGACGGTCACGCCGCACAATCACAACATGTGGGCGGTGATCGGCGTCTACTCGGGCTGCGAGGACAACATCTTCTGGCGCCGGCGCGGCGACGTGATCGAGGCGGCGGGCGCCAAGGCGCTGCGCGTGGGCGACGCCCATCCGCTGGGCCGCGACATCATCCATACCGTCACCAATCCGCTGGGCCGCATGACCTTGGCGCTGCAGCTCTACGGCGGCGATTTCTTCGGCGCACCACGCAGCCAGTGGGATCCCGAGACCTTGCGTGAGGAGCCCTACGACGTGGCGCGCCGAGCCCAGGCGTTCCGCGACGCCGGCGCGCGCTTCGGGTTGGTCGACTAGCAGCACTCGGCGTCGCCGCCCTACGCTGGCGGTGTCATGCCAGCCGAGCTGCGCGCCCATGTCCGCGACCGGATACGCGACGCCGGCCTGCGACAAGAGGAATTCGCCGCCGGCGTCGGGATCAGCCGGCCGCAGATCGACAACGCCCTCGCCGGCCGCTTCGGCTTGTCGCCGGATGTGGCCGCGCGTCGCTCAGCCGGCATACTTCCGGCAGCTCGTGAGCGCCGGCATCTCGCCGCTGACCCGCAGGGTGACAATGATGCTCTTCTTCCGATCCTTGCCGCCGCACTGGTCCCAGATGATCTCCATCGATTCCTTGGAGTAGGTCAGCTGGTTGGCTTCCAGGAAACCCGGGCCGATGCAGCCCTCGAAATGCGAGGGTACCGAGCCCTTGTGGATCAGGATATTGCGTAGCTGCTTATTGCCTTCGGCCGTCTTGCCCAGCCACGGATTGACGACGAGGCCGTGCGTGCCCCCGGTTTCCGCCTCGTCGTACATCGAGGACATTGTGTATTCGCCCGGCTTCAGGTGGACATAGCCGTCCATGCGCTCCAGGGTGTCGAAGGCGTAGCCGCCGACCCACAGCGTACCGACCAGGCCGTGCGCGGTCTTGGCGGTCTTGATCTCCTTGCCGGACTTCGGATCCTTGGTGACGGCGTTGTAGACGTTCTCGACGTATTCGTCGCCGCGTTCGTACCGGATCACCGTGGCTGCCATGGCTCCCCCCATCGAAGATGATGGCAGCATGTTGCACCGGAGCGTCATTGGGCGCTGTTCCCCGCGTAACAGGGCTACCAATCAGCCTCGCCGAGCTTTCCCGATAGGATGTCCCCATGGCCATGCGCCATGACACCGCCGCCCGACCAAGCCGCTTTGCGCTTCTCGCCGCGGGACCCGCCGGCGTGTGGCCGCCTAGCCCGACCCGCCATGCGGAGTTCTTAGGCACGCAGGCGCGTGCGCGCGCTTCTATAGGCGCGAGGGAAAGCCGGTCGTCGCGCACGGCCGATAGCTGAAAATCGGCCGATTGCTTACCCGCTGCTTACCGGCCAAGACAAAGGGCCTAGCGGTCGCCCGCTAAGCCCTTGCTTCTATTGGTGGAGCCAAGGGGAATCGAACCCCTGACCTCTACAATGCCATTGTAGCGCTCTCCCAGCTGAGCTATGGCCCCGGAACTCGCCGCACCGCGCTGGGGCGCGGGCGATGCGCGACTAAATATGAAGCGTGCGCGCGCTAGGCAAGCGGATTCGGCGACCGATCAGGTCTCCTCGTCGCCGCCCTTCTCCTCGATATCGACGTCGAGCGCGGCATCCTCCTCCGCTAGATCGTCGGTATCCTCCAACGCCGCGTCGTCGACCGCCTCGTCGCCCTCGACCTCCGGCAGCTCGCCGCCGTCGAGCGCGACACCCTCCACGACTTCCTTGGCCTTGCTCTTGGCGGCGGCGGCCTTGGCCGCGGCGGCGGCGGCGGCGCCGGCCGCGGCGCGGCTGCGGCGGGTCTTCAGGAAGTCCTCCGGATCGTGCGCGTGATGGCACTTCGGGCAGGTGATCGGTGAACTGTTCAGGTCGTAGAACCGCGCGCCGCAGCTTTGGCAGGTGCGCTTGGTTCCCCACGCGGCTTTGACCATCTCGGCCTCTTGCTCGATCCGGAAATAGATGCCTCACCCGGAGCGCAGATATCGCTCCCGGTAGCAGGCTCGCGCGTTTGCCATGCGTGCCGGTCCCTGTCAAAAGCAAATTGCCGCGCCCCTTCGCCCGCCCGGGCGGGCGGGCCGCCTCAGTGAGGGGAGTAGTCGACGCGATGCGTGCCCATTCCGCGCACCAGTTGAAGTCCTCTCCCGTGACCCGTCTCGAGGGTCGCGCGCGATTGCCGGGCGACAAGGCGATCTCGCACCGCGCCCTGATGCTGGGGGCACTGGCGGTGGGCGAAACCACCATCCAGGGCGCCCGCGAGGGTACCGATATGGTCTCGACCGCGACGGCGCTGCGTCAACTCGGCGCCACCCTGGACCATCGCGGCGGCGGCGAGTGGCGCATCCACGGCGTGGGCGTCGGCGGCCTGCGCGAGCCCGACGATATCGTCCATCTCGGCGATTCGGGCGCACCCGCCCGCATGCTGGTCGGGATGCTGGCCAGTCACGACCTCACCAGCTTCGTCACCGGCGGGTTCAATTTGCGGTCGCGCTCGATGATCCGCGTGATCGAGCCGCTATCGCGTATGGGCGCGCGCTTCGTCAGCCGCGACGGCGGACATCTACCCCTGGCGATCACCGGGCCGCGCACGGCGATGCCCATCGAGCACCGCATGTCGACTCGCTCCTCGCAGGTGAAGTCGGCGATCCTGATGGCCGCGCTCAACACGCCGGGCGAGACCACCGTGATCGAGCCGGAGGCGACGCCCGATCACACCGAGCTGCTGATGGAGAGTTTCGGCGCCACCCTGCGTCGCCAGCGCCTCGACGATGGCGCGCTCGCTATCACCGTGGTCGGTCAGCCCGAGCTCGCGGGCCGCGCGCTGGTCATCCCCGGCGATCCCTCGATCGCCGCCTTCGCAGTGGTCGCGGCGGCCGCCGTCAAAGGTGCCGACGTCACGGTCATGAATGTCGGCCTCAACCCGCTACGCGCCGGTTTGTTCGAGACCTTGCGCGAGATGGGCGCCGACCTGTCTTTTGGCAATCGCCGCGGCATGGGCGGCGAGCCGGTCGCCGATATCCGCGTCAAGGGCGGCGAATTGCGTTGCGTTGACGTGCCGACGAGCCGCGCGCCGACCATGATCGACGAGTACCCCGTGCTGGCGGTCGCCGCCGCTTGTGCCGCCGGCACCAGCCGGATGACCGGCCTGGCCGAATTGCGCGGCGATGAGGGCGACAAGCTCGCCCTCATCGCGGCCGGCCTGTCCGCCAACGGCGTGAAGTGCGAGCTGGGCGCCGACTTCCTGCATGTCCACGGCATGGCGGGCATGGTGCCCGGTGGCGGCGTCGCCGAAACCGGCTCGGACCACCTCGTAGCGCTCGCCTTCCTCGTGCTCGGCATGGCGGCGCGGGCGCCCGTGGCGATCGACGACGCCACGCCGATCGACACGAGCGCCCCCGGTTTCATCACCATGATGAACGTGCTCGGCGCTCGGATCGGCGACGTGTAACGGCTGCCGCGTGATCTTCCCGGGGAGAAGGGAAGAGTCGGGCTGGTGGACATGAATCGGCGCGCGATGCCAACATCCCGGTCATGTCGCCCCTGAGCCCCGCCGATCGCCGCCGCTTCGTCGCCGGCACCGACCTGTTCCGCGGCTGCGCGCCGCCCGAGCTGGATCGTATCGCCGCGCTGTTGCGCGAGAAGCGTTACGCCGCCGGCCAGACCATTTTTCAGCGTGGCGACGAAGGCTCCGGCATGCTGTTCGTGGTCTCGGGCCAGGTGCACATCGTGGTGTCTTCGGCCGAAGGCCGCGAGATCATCCTCAACATCATCGAACCCGGCCAAGAGTTCGGCGAACTGGCGTTGCTCGATGGCGAGCCACGCAGCGCCGACGCCGTGGCTCACACCGACTGCGTGACCCTGTCGATCTCGCACGCCGAGTTCATGCCGCTCCTGGCGCGCAACCCCGATCTCTCGGCGGCGATCATGCGCGTGCTGTGCGGCCGACTGCGGCGCACCAGCACGCAGCTCGAATCGGTGGCGCTGCTCGAGCTCGGCGCGCGCCTGGCGCGGCTGCTGCTGTCGCTCGCCGACACGGTGAGCGAGCCGACGAAAACCGGCACCCGTTTGCGTCTGCGCCTCTCGCAAAGCGAGTTGGGTCAGCTGGTCGCCGGTAGCCGCTCCAAGGTCAACCGGCATCTGATGGATTGGCAGGCCAGCGGCGTACTCGGGCGCGACGGCAACTTCATCGTGGTGCGCGACCGCGACGCGCTGGAGGACATCGCCGCGGCGCTGAAGGACTGAGGTATGGACTGGCGCTCCAGGCTGCTTCGGCTGCCGCCGCTGGCGCTGGGTATCGCCGTCGTCCTGGCGCTGGCCGCAGCGCGCCTGCTCGATCCCGCGCCGGTGCGCGATTTGCGCCTGGCGCAGTTCGATGCCGCGCAGCGGCTGATGCCGAGGCCCTTGGCCGACCTGCCGGTGCGCGTCGTCGACATCGACGACGATGCGCTGGCGCGCGTCGGCCAATGGCCCTGGCCGCGCGATCGGCTGGCCACGCTGGTACGCCGGCTGCACGAGGCGGGCGCCGCCGCGATCGCGCTCGACATCGTCTTCTCCGAGGCCGATCGGCTGTCGCCGGCGCGCATCGTCGGCGAGGTGGCGCGGCGCGGCGGCGATCCGTCGCTGCTCGAGGCGATGGATCGCCTGCCGGACAACGATGCGCTGTTCGCCGCGGCGATCCGCGAGGCGCCGGTCGTGCTGGGCCTGCTGATGACCGCCGGTCAGGGCACGCCGGTTCAGCCCAAGGCGTCGCTGGCGGTGATCGGCCCGCCGCTGGCGGGGCATGTCGATCGTTTCGGCGGTGCTCTGCCGCCGGTGCCGGTGCTGCTGGGCGCCGCGCGCGGTCTTGGCAGCATCAGCATCGGCGAGTCCGACACCGCGATCGTGCGCCAAGTGCCGTTGTTGCAGATGGCCGGTGACACGGCGGTCCCGGGGTTCGCCGTCGAGGCGCTACGCGTCGCGTTGGGGGAGACGACGATCGGCGTGCGCGTTGGACCCGTCGGTGGCGGTCGCGACGGCATGCGCGCGCTGCGCATCGGCCAGCTCGTGGTGCCGACCGCGCCCGATGGGCAGATTTGGCTGCATGGCGCCGATCCCGCCGCCGATCGGGCGCGCTGGCTGTCGGCCTGGCGCGTGCTGGCGGGCGACACGCTGGATGATCGCACGCGCGCGGAGCTGGCCGCGCTGGTCAAGGGCCGTATCGTGCTGGTCGGCGCCAGCGCCGCCGGTCTGGGCGATCTGCGCGCGACGGCGATGACGCCCTATCTGCCGGGTGTGTCGATCCATGCCCAGGCGATCGAGCAGATGCTCGCGGGCTGGCATCTCGAGCGGCCGTTCTGGGCCGATGGCGCGGAGCTCGCCGCGCTGCTGCTGATCGGCCTGCTGGCGACATGGGCGGCGGCGCGGTTGCGCGCGGTGTGGGCGCTGCTGGCTGCCGTCGCGCTGGACGCCGCGCTGATCGGCGTGGCGTGGTGGGCCTTCGCTGGTCCCCGCCTGTTGCTCGACGCGACGGCGCCGTTGCTGGCGGCGGTGGTCGGCTTCTCGGTGGCGGCGCTGGGCCGCTATGTCGGCGTCGAGACGCAGCAGCGCCGGCTGCGCGCGCGCTTCAGCCAGTATCTCTCGCCCGACGTGGTGCGTCGCCTGGTGGCGCAGCCCGGACTACTTCGCCTGGATGGCGAACAACGCGACATGTCCTTCGTCTTCACCGACATCGCCGGCTTCACCTCGCTCACCGAACGCGTCGGTCCGCGCAAGCTGATCGCGCTGCTCGACCGCTATCTCGACACGCTGTGCGAGATCGGCGTGCGCCATGGCGGCACGATCGACAAGATCGTCGGCGACGCCGTGCACGTGATGTTCAACGCGCCGCTCGACCAGCCCGACCACGCCGCGCGCGCGCTGGCCTGCGCACGCGAGATGGACACGGTGGCGCGGGCTTTTGCGCGCGACATGGAACAGCAAGGCGAGATCTTTGGCGCCACGCGCATCGGCGTCAGCAGCGGGTCCGCGGTGGTCGGCGATGTCGGCGGCCGGCGCCGCCTCGACTACACCGCGCACGGCACGGCGGTGAACCTCGCGGCGCGGCTGGAGGCGGCCAACAAGGCTCTGGGCACGACGATCTGCGTCTCCGGCGCGACACGCGAGCGTGTCGAAGGCACGACGCTGCGGCCGGCGGCGCGGCTGATGGTGCGTGGCCACGCCGAGCCGGTCGATGTCTTCACGACCCTGCCCGCCGGCGCTGCGGACGCACAGGCCGAGGCGTGGAGCGCGGCCTATGTCGCGGTCGCGACCGGCGCGCCCGAGGCGCACGCCATGCTGATCGAGCTGCGAGCGAAGTGGCCCGACGACCCGCTGGTCGCGCTGCACCTCGAGCGCCTTGAGGCCGGCGCCCGCGACGCCGTGATGGATCTGCGCGGTTGACGCGCCCGCTCACCTGCGAGGGGAGAGGGGAGGAAGATGCTTAGCGCGCGCCGACGCTCGCCAGAGCGCGATCAATCTTCTCGCGGCCCCAGGCACGCTTGGGTTGGGGTTTGTCGCCGGGCGCCTTGATCGTTGTTCCCTCGGTCGCCGACAGTGGCAGCGTCTCGCCACCCGCCGTCACGGCCACACGGCCTTCGCGCACGAAGACGCCGTACTCGCCGTCGATCGGGCCGGCGAAGAAAGCGGTGCCGCGCACGCCCAGGAGCGCGTGTGGTGAGCGGATCTCGACCTTGGCGCCCGGCATCGATTCGGTGCGCCCGCCGACGAAGAAGAAGCCGCCCTGCAGGGCGCGACCGACGAACTCGCCCTTGCGCGCCGCCGGGTCGAAGGCGAACTGGTCGACGGCGAAGCGCGCACCGGGCCCGAGGTTCAGCGCCGTGCCGTCGTTGAGACGGACCGCCAGCTTGGCGTCGCCCGCCGTCTCGATCACGTCGCCCATGCGGATCACCGCGCCGGTACCGAGCGCCAGCCTGGCGCCGCCGGACTCCACCGTCGCCTTGCCCGCCAATGCCTCGACCGTGCCGACGATCTGCTGCTGTGCAGCCGCCGACAGGCCCGTCAGGGCCAGGAACGCCGCGATCCCCGCCGCGGCTGCCATGTTGATCCAGCGGGCCATGCTTTCCCCCTTGTCAGAAATGAGCAAACGCTCGCCGCGTTTCGTTGACTTATGCGCCGACCGTGACCAAAGGATGGCACGGATGATCATAGCACTCGACGGGCCGTCGGCGGCCGGCAAGGGCACGTTGGCCCGTCGCCTGGCGGCACATTACGGCTTGGCCCATCTCGACACCGGCTCGCTCTACCGCGCCGTCGGTGGTCGGGTCCTGCGGGAAGGGGGCGATCCCGGCGACGCGGCCCACGCGGTGGCCGCTGCGGCAGCGCTGACAGAGGAGGACCGCCTGGCGGGCGATTTGCGCAGCGAAGCCGTCGGTCAGGCCGCCTCGAAGGTCGCGGCGATCCCGCAGGTAAGGGCCAAGCTATTGGAGTTTCAACGCGATTTTGCGCGAAACCCGCCCGGCGGAGCGGCCGGCGCCATCCTCGACGGGCGCGATATCGGCACGGTGATTTGCCCAGAAGCCGATGTGAAATTGTTTCTCACGGCCAGCCTCGAGGCGCGTGCCGAGCGGCGATTCCGTGAGTTGCAAGCGGCCGGTGCGGCGCCTATAAAGCGCGCCGTTCTGGAAGAGATGACGTTGCGGGACCGCCGCGACAGCGAACGCCAAACGGCGCCGCTGATGCCGGCCCACGACGCGTTTGTGCTTGATACGAGTGCGCTCGACGCCGATCAGGTGTTCGCCGCCGCCGTCGAGCATGTCTCCGAGAGGATGCGTTCGCGCCGGGCCTGAAGCCTTCGGCAGCGCGAGCGGGAGAGGTACCGAGGGCTGCGGCCGGATGCGCGTGGAGAGAGCGCGGATCATGGGCCGGTGGCGTCATCAGGCAGTGGATCCGCCGAATCAATCGGTTGGCCGACGGACAGCAACCTGGTCCGGGATCGTCTGTGAAGGAGATGAAATGGCCAAACGTACCGCTTTGCGGGAAGCCGATCCCGCGACCGCCGATTTCGCGGCGATGCTCAATGATGCCCTCGGCGAGTCCTCCGGATTCGAAGGCCAGGTCGTTCGCGGCCAGGTCGTCAACATCGTGGGCGATTTCGCCATCGTCGACGTCGGCCTTAAGTCGGAAGGCCGCATCGCGTTGCGCGAGTTCGCCAACGGCAACGGCGTGCCGGAGATCAAGGCCGGCGATTTCGTCGACGTCTTCGTCGACCGCATGGAGAACAAGGAAGGCGAGGCGATGCTGTCGCGCGACAAGGCGCGGCGCGAGGAAGCCTGGACCCTTCTCGAGAAATCCTTCACCGACCAGCAGCGGGTCAACGGCGTGATCTTCGGCCGCGTCAAGGGCGGCTTCACCGTCGACCTCTCGGGCGCCGTGGCCTTCCTGCCGGGCAGCCAGGTCGATGTCCGTCCGGTGCGCGACTTCACCCCGCTGATGGGCACGCCGCAGCCGTTCCAGATCCTCAAGATGGATCGCCGCCGCGGCAACATCGTCGTCTCGCGCCGCGCCGTGCTCGAGGAGAGCCGCGCCGAGGACCGCAGCCGCCTGATGGGCCAGCTGAGCGAAGGCCAGGTGCTCGACGGCGTCGTCAAGAACATCACCGATTACGGCGCTTTCGTTGATCTGGGTGGCGTCGACGGCCTGCTGCACGTCACCGATATCGCCTGGAAGCGCATCAACCACCCGAGCGAGGCGCTCACCATCGGCCAGCACGTCAAGGTGCAGGTCGTGCGCTTCAACCCCGAGACGCAGCGCATCTCGCTGGGCATGAAGCAGCTGATGAGCGACCCGTGGGACGGCGCCGCCGCCAAGTACCCGGCCCAAGCGCGGGTCAAGGGTCGCGTCACCAACATCACCGACTACGGCGCCTTCGTGGAGCTGGAGCCGGGTGTCGAGGGTCTGGTCCACGTCTCGGAGATGAGCTGGACCAAGAAGAACGTGCACCCCGGCAAGATCGTCTCGACCAGCCAGGAGGTCGAGGTGATGGTGCTGGACGTCGACATGACCAAGCGCCGGATCTCGCTCGGCCTCAAGCAGTGCCTCGACAATCCGTGGGACACGTTCTCGGACAAGTACCCGGCGGGCACCGAGCTCGAGGGCGAGGTTCGCAACATTACCGAGTTCGGCCTGTTCGTCGGCCTGCCCGGCGACATCGACGGCATGGTCCATCTCAGCGACCTGTCGTGGGACCTGCCGGGCGAGGAGGCGATCCGCAACTTCAAGAAGGGCGACGTCGTCAAGGTCAAGGTGCTCGACGTCGACACCGACAAGGAGCGCATTTCGCTGGGCATCAAGCAGCTGCTCAACGACCCCTTCGAGAAGGTCAACGCCATCAAGAAGGGCGAGGTTGTCACGGCGGTGGTCTCGGCTATCCAGGAAGGCGGCCTCGACGTCACGGTGGCCGACGGCATCCCGGGCTTCATCCGCAAGACAGAGCTCAGCCGCGATCGCTCGGAGCAGCGTCCCGACCGCTACGCGGTGGGCGACAAGATCGACGCCAAGGTGACCAATATCGACCGCGCGGCGCGCCGCGTGGTGCTGTCGGTCAAGGCGCGCGAGGCCGACGAGGAGAAGCAGGCGATGGCCGATTACGGCACCGTCGACTCCGGCGCCAGCCTGGGCGACATCCTGGGCGCCGCGCTCAACCGTGCTGCTCGCAAGCCAAACGAGGACGGCGACGCCAAGTAGGCACCGTCCGCATCCGATACCGAGCGCCGGCCCGTCCTCCAGGACGGGCCGGTTTTCGTTGCGCGCCCCCGGGGCCTCCGATCAGTGGCGAAAATGCCAATGTTCCAAATGACTTAGGGTTGACGCTGGGGGATTGCGTCGGCATACTGCGACAACCTGTTGAATTGTCCATCGAACGGAACCATTCCCGTCGCATGACCAAGTCGGAACTGATCGCCAAGCTGGCGGCGCTCAACCCGCATCTGTACCAGCGGGATGTCGAGCGCATCGTCGCGACGATCTTCGACGAGATCGGCGTGGCCTTGGCGCGCGGCGATCGCGTCGAGCTGCGCGGCTTCGGCGCATTCTCCGTGAAACAACGGGAGTCGCGAACCGGGCGGAACCCCCGTACCGGCGAAACCGTGGCCGTGTCGCAGAAACGCGTGCCGTACTTCAAGACCGGCAAGGATTTGCGCGACCGGCTGAACAAGAGCGTCCAGGGCGCCGCCGGCGCCCCGCCGGCGCGCAAGCTGGCGGACTGAACCCGCTGCGCCCGCTGCGACGATGGCCCGCTTCGGCGGGCCGCTTCATTTCAAGGCACTAGGAGCCCGCGAGCCAACCAGTCTATGACTGGCACGGATTCAGCATCTTGCGGATCTTTGGCCGAGGTCTAATGCCTGTACCTGTCCAACCCATCGCAAGCGACGAGACGCTGCCCAAATCGGTCGACGTCGTCGTGATCGGCGCTGGCATGGCCGGCAGCGCCGCGGCTTACTTCCTCTCCGGGAAAGGCCACTCGGTGGCGCTGATCGACAAGGGAGTGGTCGGCGGCGAGCAGTCGAGCCGAAACTGGGGCTGGTGCCGCCAGCAGCATCGCGACCTGCGCGAACTTCCGCTGGCCATGAAGAGCCTGGAGATCTGGGGCGAGCTCAACCGCGAGCTTGGCGCCGAGACCGGCTTCCGCCGCACGGGCCTGCTCTACGTCACCACGCGCCCCGACGACTTCGCCCAGTGGGAACGGTGGACGCTCGCGGCGCGCGAATACCAGATGCATAGCCATATCCTGACGCCGGACGAGGCCAAGGCGATGACGCCGGGCAGCACCGGCGACTGGATCGGCGGCGTCCACTCGCCGAGCGATGGTCGGGCCGAGCCATCGCTCGCGGGGCCCGCGCTCGCCGAAGCCGCCCGCGCGCGCGGCGCCACGATCCACCAGAACTGCGCTGCACGCGGCCTCGATATCGAAGCCGGGAAAGTCGTCGGAGTGATCACCGAGCGCGGCCGTATTCGCGCGCAGAAGGTGTTATGCGCCGGCGGGGCCTGGAGTTCGCTGTTTTGCCGTCGCCACGGGCTGCGCCTGCCGCAGGCCGGCGTGCGTTCGACCTCTTTCTTCACCAAGGCCGCGCCGCAGGTCACCGAGGGTGGCCTGTCGATGCCCGACGTCACGATTCGCCGCCGTCTCGACGGCGGCTACACGGTCGGGCTGGGAGGCCGCGGTCTGGTCGAACTCTCACCGCAGGGCCTGCTCTATGCACGCCAGTTCTGGCCGACGCTGAAGAAGCGTTGGGACGGCGTCACCTTGGGCGTCGGCCGTTCGTTCTTCGACGGGCCGGAATCGTTCGCCAGCTGGAACCTCGATGGCGTCTCGCCGTTCGAACGACATCGTACGCTCGATCCCGGCGCCGACCCGAAGCTCGTGAACGAAGGCCTGACCAAGCTCGCCGAGCACTATCCCGTACTGAAAGGCCTGGAGGTCGCGCATTCCTGGGGCGGTCTGATCGACTCCACGCCCGACGGCATCCCGGTGATCTCCGCTGTCGATCCTCTGCCCAACCTCTATCTCTCCACCGGCTTTACCGGCCATGGCTTCGGCATCGGTCCCGGCGCGGGCCGGCTGGCGGCGGACATCGTCGCGGGCGATCCACCGATCGTCGATCCGTATCCCTATCGCTACAGCCGCATGATCGACGGCACCGATCTGGGTGCGCCGGGAATGATGTAGGCGGGATGCCAGCGTCGGCGTTGTCGCCGGGGCCGCGCCTCGCGTAGGGTGGAACGATGAAGACGCTGTCGCGCATCCTTCTCGGGCTGTTCCTCGCCGTGGGCGTACTGGTCGCGGTCGCCAACCGCGAGTTGGTCGAGATCGGCCTGTGGCCCCTGCGCGAGAAGTTGGTGGCCCCACTCTTCCTCCTGATCATCTTCCTGCTGCTGGTCGGCGTGCTGGCCGGCCTGATGATGGGCTGGTTCTCCAACCGCCGCCATCGCACCCAGGCGCGCCATCGCGGCGCCGAGATCGACCGCCTGGAGCGCGAAGTCGCCAGGCTGAAGGGCGAGCTGGCGACCTTCACGGCGCGCCCGCAGACCGCCGAGCCGCCAAAGCCGGCCGACAGCCGTGCGCTGGCGCGCCAGCAGGCGCTGGTCGACCCCGACTCGGTGGTGCCGATCACGAGGGCGCGCTGATGCGCTTCCTTGACGCGGCGGCGGTCGACGCGGCCCTGGACGACATCGCGCTGGTCGACCGTTTGGCGGCGCTGTTCCGCGCCGGCTGCGAGATGCCGCTGCGCCACCATCACCTGATCGAGGCGCCAACCGGCCCCGGCTCGTCGCACGCCATGCTGCTCTTGATGCCTGCCTGGACATCGGCCGGGGCCACGCAACGCCATATCGGCGTGAAGATCGTTACGGTGTTCCCCGACAACGGCCTGAAATCACTGCCCTCGATCTACGGCCAGTACCTGCTGCTCTCGGGCGAGACCGGCGCGCCTGTGGCGCTGCTCGACGGCACCATGCTCACCAAGCGGCGCACCGCCTGCGCCTCCGGCCTCGCCTCGCGCTACCTCTCGCGGCCAGACTCCCGTTCGCTGCTGATGATCGGCACCGGCGCGTTGGCGCCCGAGCTCATCCGCGTGCACTGCAAGATCAGGCCGATCGAGCGCGTGGCGATCTGGGGTCGCACGAACGCGCACGCGCAATCGCTGGCGCGCGAGCTGTCGAACAGCCTGCCCAAGGCGTTGGGCCGCGCCGTCTCGGTGACGGCGGTCGACGATCGCGCCGCCGCCACGCGCGAGGCCGACATCATCTCCTGCGCCACCCTGTCGAAGACGGCGCTGGTCGAAGGCGCCTGGCTGCGGCCCGGCCAGCACATCGACCTGGTCGGCGCCTATACCCCTGAGATGCGCGAGAGCGACGACGCGGCCGCGCGCGCCGCCCGCGTCTTCGTCGACACCAGGGCCGGCGCGATGAAGGAGGCCGGCGACATCGTCCTGCCGCTGCGTTCCGGCGAGATCGCCGAAGACGACGTGCTCGCCGACCTCTACGACCTGACGCGCGGCCACCATAGCGGCCGCGACAAAGGCGACGCGCGATCGATCACCCTCTTCAAGTCGGTCGGTGCGGCGTTGGAGGACTTGGCGGCGGCGGAGCTGGCGATCGAACGTCCATGAGGATCGCGGCGATCTCCGACATCCACGGCAATCGCTTCGCGCTGGAGGCGGTGCTCGAGGACATCGCCGAGCGCCATGTCGACGTCACGGTCAATCTCGGCGATATCCTCTCCGGGCCGCTCGATCCGGTGGGCACGGCCACGGTGCTGATGCCGCTGGGCCTGCCGACGATCCGTGGTAATCACGAGCGGCAGGTGCTGCATGATCCGCCGGAGAAGCTGGGCAAAACCGATGCCTTCACGCGTGGCGTGCTGACGGCGCAGGAGCGCAACTGGATCGCCGCGTTGCCCGAGACGCTGGCGCTGTCGGACGAGGTGTTCCTCTGCCATGGCTCGCCGACCAGCGATCTGGTCTATTTCATGGAGCGCATCGACGGCGATCGCACGCGTGTCGCCGATCTCGCGACGGTGGATCGTCGCGCCGGCGATTGCCGCGCCGCGCTGATCCTCTGCGGCCACACGCATGTACCGCGCAGCCTGCGTCTGTCGGATGGGCGGCTGGTGGTGAACCCGGGCAGCGTCGGCCTGCAGGCCTACGATGATCTCGAACCGTCGCCGCATTCGGTCGAGGTCGGCTCGCCGCACGCGCGCTACGCCGTGATCGAAAAGCGCCGCCACGGCTGGCGCGCCGAGCACATCGAGGTCGATTACGACTGGCAAGCAGCGTCGCGTCAGGCGGCGAGTCACGGGCGCGAAGATTGGGCCCGCCGGCTGCTGACGGGCTGGGCGTGAGCGGTGAGTTCCGCCTACGCGACGCGGTGCCTGATGACGCGGATGCGTTGACTAGCCTGTTCCTCGCATCGCGGCGGCAGGCCATGCCGTGGCTGCGCGCGGTGCACAGCGATGAAGAGACTCGGTGGTGGGTGGGCAACGTCATGCTGCGCGAGTTGAGCGTGCGCGCGGCGACGCTGGACAGTGCCCTTGTCGGTTTTGCGGCGGTCCGTCATGGCTGGCTCGACCATCTTTACATCGCGCCCGCGCATCAGCGTGTCGGCCTCGGCACGCGCCTGCTAGCCGAGGCAAGGCGCATCGGCGGAACGCCGCTGCGGCTCTGGGTGTTCCAGCGTAATCTCGCGGCGCGCGCCTTCTACCAGCGCCATGGCTTCGTCGAGGAGGAACGCACCGATGGTACGGCGAACGAAGAGCGCGAACCCGACATTCGCATGATATGGTCCGCGCCATGTACGTCGTAATCGTCGGCGCCGGCATCGCAGGGCTGGGCGCGGCCTGGGCGCTCACGCGCGAGGGCCATCACGTCACGGTGCTGGAGCAGGGGCCGATTCCCAACCCTGTCGGCACCTCGGTCGATTCGCATCGCCTGATCCGCCGCCCCTACGGCACCGAGATCGGCTACATGCGCATGATCACGCACGCCTACGCCGCGTGGAACCGGCTGTGGGCCGATCTTGGCGTGAAGCTCTGCGTCGATACCGGCTCACTGTCCATGAGCGCCGGCGCGAACGACCGGCAGGCCGAGTCGCTGCGCTTGATCAAGGCCGATGGTTTTCCGGTCCTCGAGATGACTGCTGCCGAGATGGCGAAGCGCTATCCGCTGATCGATCCGGCGGGTGTCCGCACGGCCTATCTCTCGCCCGAGGGCGGCGTGCTGCTGGCCGACCGCATCGTCGCGGCGCTGGCGAAGTGGCTGGGCGAGAAAGGCGCGAAGCTGCGGCCGATATCGCGCGTGCGCTCGATCGATGCCGATGGCGGCGCCGTGACCCTGGCCGATGGCGAGCGCGTGGCCGGCGATCTCGTGCTGGTCGCGGCCGGCGCCTGGGTGCGCGAGCTGGTGCCCGACATGGGCGAGCATGTAGAGCCGTCGCGCCAGGTCCTGGCCTATGTCGATCTGCCCGACGATCTGGCGCGGCAATGGGCGAACTATCCGTCGCTGCTGTCGATCGGCGACGACCGCGGCTTCTATCTCGTGCCGCCGGTGGCGCGGCCCGATGGTACGCGTACGCGGCTGAAGATCGGCGATCACCTGTTCAGCCGCGAGGGCGACGCCGCCAGCGATCCGCGCATCGCCGCCTTCGATGAGGTGCGCCGCGTCTGGGAACAGGCGCGCGGCCGTCTGCGCGACCTCGAGCGCTACCGGCTCGCCGAGGGCAAGATTTGCTACTACACGGTCGATCGACGGCCAGGGCGCGAGACGTTCCGCTCGGTGCCTGTGGGCAAGGCGGCCTGGGCGATGTCGAACTGCTCCGGCCACGGCTTCAAGTTCGGCGCTTGCATCGGCGAGGCCTTCACTGACATGGTCGCCGGCCACCGCTCAGCCGACGCCTTCACCCGCTACGTCGCGGGAGAGATCAGCTGATGTCCGTCGTCGCGCTGCGCAAGATCGTCACCGCGATCGAGGAGACCATGCACGATGGCGGCGCGCCGCTCGCCGTTCCCGTGCGCAAGGCCGCGATCGGCGGGGTCGTGCGCAATCCCTATGCCGGGCGCTACGTCGAGGACATCGCGCCGATGATGGACGCGCTCAAACCACTGGCCTTCGACCTGACCAAGCGTCTGCTCGCCACGCTGGGCGTCGAGGGCAAGCAGGTCGACGGCTATGGCAAGGCGGTGATCGTCGGCGTCGCCGGCGAACTGGAGCACGCCGCGCTCTGGCACCAGCCCAGCGGCTGGGGCATCCGCGAGGCGATGGGCGGCGCGAAGGCGATCGTGCCCTCGACGGTGAAGGTCGCGGCCGCCGGCGCGCGTATCGACGTGCCGCTACATCACGCCCACGCAGCCTATGTGCGCAGCCATTTCGACACGATCGAGTTCGCCGTGCCCGACGGGCCGCGGCCCGAGGAGATCGTCTTCATCGTGGCGCTGGCGATCGGCGGCCGGCCACATCCCCGGGTCGGAGGATTGCGGGCCGACGAGATCAAACTGTGGGACGGCCAGCGATGAGCGGGCCCGCGGCCGATAGCGAAGCGATCGATGCCGCCATGGCGACACTCGATGCGTTCATGGCGGCGCTCAACGCGCGCGACGAGGCGGGCGTCAATCGCGCGTTCAACTTTCCCCATGTACGTCTGGCGAGCGGCACGGTGACGGTCTGGGAGCGGGCCGGCGACTACCGGCTCGACGCCTTCGTCGCCCGAGCTGGCGATGGTTGGCGCGAGAGCCGGTGGGATGAACGCCGAGTCATCCACGCCTTCGCCGACAAGGTGCACCTCGCGGTCCAGTTCAGCCGCTGGCGGGGCGATGGCACGCTGATCGGCCGATATCCCTCGGTATGGGTGGTGACACGCCAGGCGGGCAAGTGGGGCGTCCAGGCGAGATCCAGCTTCGCCGCCTGACATCGCCAGAGAGCGCTTGCCGGTCGCGCTCGGCCACCAGTACGCTCATGGCAGGGGTTCCTGACGGAGACGTTCGATGTTGAAGAGAAGGCAGGTCGTGGTTGCGGCGACGGCGCTGGCCGCCGTTTCTGGAGGTCGCGCTCCATTCGCGCAGCAGGGGCCGATCCGCATCGGCGAGCTCAACAGCTACAAGAACTTTCCCGCCTTCCTCGAGCCCTACAAGAAAGGCTGGGAGCTGGCGGTCGAGGAGTTCAACAAGGCCGGCGGCGCGCTTGGCCGTCCGATCGAGATCGTCTCGCGCGACGATGGCGGTACGCCGGCCGACGCGGTGCGCGTCGCCGAGGAGCTGCTGAGCCGCGAGCGGGTCGCCTTCCTGGTCGGTACCTTCCCGTCGAATGTCGGGCTGGCGGTCTCCGACTTCGCCAAGCAGCGCAAGACTCTGTTCATCGCCGCCGAGCCGCTCTCCGACAAGATCGTCTGGGACCAGGGTCACCGCTACACCTACCGCCTGCGCGCCTCGACCTACATGCAGACGGCGATGCTGATCCCCGACGCGGTGAAGCTGAAGAAGAAGCGCTGGGCGATCGTCTTCCCGAACTACGAGTACGGCCAGTCGGCGACGGCGGCGTTCAAGAAGCTGCTCAAGGCGCAACAGGCCGACGTCGAGTTCGTCACCGAGCAGGCCACGCCGCTGGGCCGCATCGAGGCCGGCGCGGTGGCGCAGGCCATCGCCGACGCCAAGCCCGACGCGATCTTCAGCTCGCTGTTCGGCCCCGACCTGGCGAAGTTCGTGCGCGAGGGCAACAGCCGCGAGCTGTTCAAGGGCCGCGAGGTGTTCAACCTGCTGGCCGGCGAGCCCGAGTATCTCGATCCGCTGAAGGAGGAGACGCCCAAGGGCTGGTATGTCACCGGCTATCCGTGGAACGAGATCAAGACGCCCTCGCACCAGAAGTTCCTCGACGCCTACCAGGCGAAGTTCAAGGACTACCCGCGCCTGGGTTCGGTGGTCGGCTACGCCACGATCCAGTCGACGGTGGCGGCGATCAGGAAGGCGGGCTCGCTCGACCAGGAGAAGCTGGTCGACGCCATGTCCGGGCTGACGCACGACACGCCGTTCGGGTCGATCACCTATCGCGCGATCGACAATCAATCGACCATGGGCGCCTATGTCGGCCAGATCGACGTCAAGGACGGCAAGGGCGTGATGGTCAATTGGCGCTACGTCGACGGCAAGGACGCCCTGCCGCCGGACGACGAGGTGAGGAAGATGCGGCCGGCCAACTGATCGGTGTCGTTCGCCTCGATCCTCGCGCAGTTGCTGAATGGGCTGGCCGGCGCGTCGTCGCTGTTCATGGTGGCCGCCGGCCTGTCGCTGATCTTCGGCGTCACGCGCGTCGTCAACTTCGCCCACGGCTCGCTCTACATGCTGGGGCTCTACGTCGCCTATTCGACGGTGGAGTTCCTCGGACGCACGCCGCTGGGCTTCTGGGGCGCCATCGTCGTCGCGACCATCGTGATCGGCGCGCTGGGCGCGCTGATCGAGATCGCCATCCTGCGGCGCATCTATCGCGCCCCTGAGCTGTTCCAGCTGCTCGCGACCTTCGCCGTCGTCTTGGTGATCAAGGACGTGGCGCTGGCGATCTGGGGCGCCGAGGAACTGGTCGGCCCGCGCGCGCCCGGTCTGTCGCGCACGGTCGAGATCATGGGCCGCCGCGTGCCGCAATACGATCTGGCGCTGATCGTCATCGCGCCCCTCCTGCTGCTGGGCCTGTGGCTGGCGCTCACCCGCACGCGCTGGGGCGCGCTGGTGCGCGCGGCGACGCAGGATCGCGAGATGGTGGGCGCGCTGGGCGTCGACGAGCGCAAGCTGTTCACCGGCGTGTTCTTCGTCGGCGCGGCGCTGGCTGGCCTGGGCGGCGCGCTGCAGCTGCCGCGCGAGCCGGCCAATCTCGGCCTCGACCTGGCGGTGATCGCCGACGCCTTCGTGGTCACGGTGGTCGGCGGCCTGGGCAGCATCCCGGGCGCTTTCATCGCCGCGATCCTGATCGGCGTGGTCAAGGCGTTCTGCATCGCGCTGGGCACCCAGAGCGTCCTCGGCCTGGAGATCTCGTTTTCCAAGCTGACCCTGGTCGTCGAGTTCCTGGTCATGGCGATCGTGCTGGTGGTGCGGCCCTACGGCCTGCTCGGCCGGCCGCCCGCGCAGCAGCGCGCCGTGGGCGAGATCACCACCCTGCCGAACATGCCGGACTGGCGGCGCTGGCTGCCCTTCGTGGCGCTCCTGGCACTGATCCCCTTCGCCGCGCCCGACGATCGCTACCTGCTGGTGCTGCTGACCGACATCGCCATCCTCTCGCTCTTCGCCGTCAGCCTGCACGTGCTGATGGGTCCGTCGGGCATGGTCTCGTTCGGTCATGCGGCGTATTTCGGTGTGGCCGCCTACGCCGCGGCGATTCTGATGCGCAAGGTCCAGCTGCCGATGGAGGTCGCGGTCGCGGTGGCGCCCTTCGTCGCCGGCGCGGTGGCCCTGGTCTATGGCTGGTTCTGTGTGCGGCTGTCGGGCGTGTACCTCGCGATGCTGACCTTGGCCTTCGCGCAGATCACCTGGTCGGTGATCTTCCAGTGGGACTCGCTGACCGGCGGCAGCAATGGCCTCACCGGCGTCTGGCCACCCGCCTGGCTGGCCGACAAGCGCGTCTATTTCTGGCTGACCTTGGTACTGTGCGCGCTGGGTATCGGCCTGCTCTGGCGCATGCTGTTCTCGCCCTTCGGCTACGCGCTGCGCGCCGGCCGCGATTCACCGCTGCGCGCCGAGGCGATCGGCATCGACGTGCGCCGCCTGCAATGGTTCGCCTTCGCGCTGGCCGGCGCTTTCGCTGGGCTGGGCGGCGCACTCTTCGCCTTCTCCAAGGGCAGCATCTCGCCCGAGCTGGCCTCGATCGCGCAATCCACCGACGCGCTGGTCATGGTGCTGCTGGGTGGCGTCGAGACCATCACCGGCCCGATCGCCGGCGCCGCGATCTTCACCTGGCTGAAGGACGAGCTGGCACGGCGCACCGAGTACTGGCGCAGCGTCTTCGGCCTGGTGATCCTCGCCCTGGTGCTGCTCTTCCCGCAGGGCGTCGTCGGCGGCCTGGCGATGCTGTGGCGCCGCGTGAGGCCGGCGTCGTGAGCGCGCCGGTTCTCGAGGTCGCCGGCCTTGCCAAAGCCTTCGGCGGTGTGCGCGCCGTCGACGACGTGTCGTTCACCGTCGTCGCCGGCGAGTTGCTAGCGATGATCGGCCCCAACGGCGCCGGCAAGTCGACCTGCTTCAACATGCTCAATGGCCAGCTGTCCGCCGACGCCGGCGCCGTGCGCCTTCTGGGCCGCGATGTCCTAGGCATGAAGCCGCGCGCGATCTGGCGGCTGGGTGTGGGCCGCACCTTCCAGATCACCGCGACCTTCACCTCGATGACGGTGCGCGAGAACGTGCAGATGGCGCTGCTTTCGCACCGCCATGGCCTCGGCTCGCTCCTGTCGCGCGCCTCGGCGCGGCATCGCAACGAGGCCGACGCGCTGCTGGGTCGCGTCGGCATGCGCGAGCAGGGCGATCGTGTCTGTGGCGTGCTGGCCTATGGCGACCTCAAGCGCGTCGAGCTGGCGGTGGCCTTGGCCAACGATCCCAAGCTGCTGCTGATGGACGAGCCGACCGCTGGCATGGCGCCCAAGGAGCGCATCGAGCTGATGGCGCTGGCCGCGTCGCTGGCGCGCGAGCGCGAGGTCGCGGTGCTGTTCACCGAGCACGACATGGACGTGGTCTTCGCCCATGCCGACCGCATCATCGTGCTCGATCGCGGCAGGCTGATCGCCCAGGGCGAGCCAGCCGCGGTGCGCGCTGACCCGCAGGTGCAAGCGGTCTATCTCGGCAGCGGCGCCATGTTCGGGCACGAGGTGCCGGCATGATGCTGCATGTCGAAGGCCTCCACAGCTACTACGGCCGAGCCCATATCCTCGCCGACGTGACCTTGGAGGCGCGCGAAGGCGAGGTGCTGGCGCTGCTCGGCCGCAACGGCGCCGGCAAGTCGACGACCCTGAAATCGGTGATCGGCCTGGTGCGGCCCAGCGCCGGCGCGATCACCTTCGCCGGCGCGCGCATCGAGGGGCTGTCGCCCTTCCGCATCGCGCGGCTGGGGCTGGGCTTCGTGCCGGAGGACCGCCGCATCTTCACCGACCTCTCGGTGATGGAGAACCTCGAGGTCGGCCGCCAGGCGCCGCGCGGGGGTGCGCCGACCTGGACGCCCGATCGCCTGTTCGAGCTGTTCCCCAATCTCGGGCGCATGCGCGACCGGCCGGGCGGGCGCATGTCCGGCGGCGAGCAGCAGATGCTGACCATCGCGCGCACCCTGATGGGCAACCCGCGCTGCGTGCTGCTCGACGAACCGTCGGAGGGCTTGGCGCCGCTGATCGTCGAGCAGATGGCGAAAACCATCCGCACCTTGAAGGCCGAGGGCTTGAGCGTCGTGCTGTCGGAGCAGAACCTGCATTTCTCGGCGATGGTCGCCGACCGCGCCGTGATCATCGAGAAGGGCCGCGTGCGCTTCACCGGCACCATGGACGAGCTGCGCGCCGACGAGCAGGCTCGCACCCAGTACTTGAGCGTGTGAGAATGATTCACCTTTTCTGTCATCCCGAGCGCAGCGAGGGATCCAGGGTGGGCCTGGATCCCTCGCTGCGCTCGGGATGACAGCATGAGTTCGAGATGAGCACCCAACCCACCACTATCGTCGGCATCGATGTTGGCGGTACGTTCACCGACTTGCTGGCGCTCGATACGGCGAGCGGCGCGGTGTCGCTGGCCAAGGTGCCGACGACATCCGACAATCAGGCCGTGGGCTTCGTCGCCGCCATGAACGCGGCCGGCCTCGACGCGCGCGCGCTGCAGGCCATCGTGCACGGCACGACGACCACGACCAACGCGCTGCTCGAGCGCAAGGTGGCGCGTGTCGGCCTGATCACCACGCGCGGCTTCCGCGACGTGCTCGAGCTGGGCCGGCGTACCCGGCCGAAGTCCTACGGCCTGACCGGTTCGTTCGAGCCGCTGATCCCGCGCGAGCTGCGCATCGAGGTGCCTGAGCGCATGGACGCCGAGGGCGGCATCGTCACCGCGCTCGACGAGGCCGCCGTGCGCGCGGCGGCGAAGCGTCTGCTCGACGCCGGCTGCGAGGCGGTGGTGATCCACTTCCTGCACAGCTACATCAATCCGGCCCACGAGCGGCGCGCCGAGGCGATCGTGCGCGCGGCGTGGCCCAACGAGTACGTGACCGCGGGCCATCGCGTCGTGTCGGAGTATCGCGAGTTCGAGCGCGGCACGACGGCGGCGGTCAACGCCGCGATCCAGCCGGTGCTCGACCGCTATCTCGGCCGCCTCGAATCGGAGCTGAAATCGCTGGGCTTCGGGCGCGACCTGCTGGTGATGCAGGGCAATGGCGGCACGGTATCGGCGCGCGCCGCGGCCGAGGCGGCGGCGCACACCGTGATGTCCGGTCCCGCGTCGGGCGTGATGGCGGCCGCCTATACCGGTCGTGCCTGCGGGCAGCCCGACCTGATCACCTACGACATGGGCGGCACCTCGACCGATGTCGGCCTGATCCGCGAGGGCGTGCCGCAGGTCTCCAGCGAGCTCGATCTCGAGTACGGCATGCCGATCCACGTGCCGATGGTCGATGTGCATACCATCGGCGCCGGCGGTGGATCGATCGCCTCGGTCGATCCGTCGGGCATGCTGCGCGTCGGCCCGCACAGCGCTGGTGCCGCGCCGGGCCCGATCTGCTACGGCCGGGGCGGCGAGCGGCCCACCATCACCGACGCCAACCTCGTGCTCGGACGGCTCAATCCCGATCGTCTGCTTGCCGTCGACAGCCCTGTTTCGCTCGACCACGTGCGCGCGCGCATCGCCGAGGAGATCGGCGCGAAGCTGGGCCTGGCCTGGGATCAGGCGGCGGCGGCGATCCTGCGCATCGCCAACGACCGCATGGCCGGCGCGATAAGGCTGGTGTCGATGGCGCGCGGCCACGATCCGCGCGACTTCGCGCTCTTCGCCTTCGGCGGCGCCGGCCCGTTGCATGCCACGGCATTGGCGCGCGAGCTGGCGCTGCCCAAGGTGCTGGTGCCGGCGCGACCAGGCATCACCAACGCGCTGGGCTGCGTCGTCGCCGATTTACGGCGCGACTTCGTGCGCACCATCAACAAGCCGCTGCCGATACTCGACGCCGCCGAGGTGCGCGCCGCCCTCGAGGCGCAGATCGCCGAGGGCGAGGCGATGCTGGCCAAGGACGGCGTCGCCGTCGACCGCGTCGAGCGCCTGCACTACGCCGACATGCTGTTCCAGGGCCAAAGCCACATGCTGCAAGTGGCGCTGCCGCGTATCGATGTCAGTGTCGCGGAGCTGCGCACGATCTTCGAGGCCGCCTACTGGCGCCGCTTCGGTGTCGAGCTGCCGGAGATCCGCGCCGTGCTGGTCAACCTGCACACCGCCGTGATCGGCAAGCGTCCCGGCATCGACCTCGCCGCCCTGATGCGCGGCGAGAAGGCGAAGGACATCGCCGCCGCCCGCGTCGCCACACGCGATGTGTGGTTCGAGCGTGGCGGCTGGATCGCGACGCCGATCTACGCCCGCGACCGCCTGCCGCTGGACCTCAAGCTGGACGGTCCGGCGATCATCGAGCAACTCGACACCACCATCGTGGTCGAACCCGGCGATCGGGTAGGCTGCGATGCGATCGGCAACCTCGTCGTGGAGGTCGCGCCATGAGCGCCATCGATCCCGTCACACTGGCCGTGATCCAGAACGGCCTCGACCAGGTGTGCAACGAGATGGACCTCGCCTTCGTGCGCAGCGCCTTCTCGCCGGTGATCTCGGAGGGCATGGACCGTTCCGACGGTATCTACGACGCCATAGACGGCGCGCTGATCGCGCAGGGCGAGCTCGGCCTGCCGGTCTTCGTCGGCACCATGCAGTTCTCCGCCCGGGCGGTGATCGATCGGGTGAAGACGCACTACGACGGCCATGTCGATCCGGGCGACGTCTTCATCGTCAACGACCCCTATCTCGGCGGCACGCATCTGATGGACGTGCGCTTCGTGAAGCCGTTCTTCTATCGCGGCCGGCTCTTCGCCTGGCTGGCCAATACCGGGCACTGGCCGGATATCGGCGGCATGGTGCCGGGCGGCTTCTCGGCCAGCGCCACCGAGGTCGAGCAGGAGGGCCTGCGCCTGCCGCCGATCAAGTTCTTCAAGAAGGGCGTTATGGATCGCGAGATCCTGGCGATCCTGATGAGCAACATGCGCATCGCCGACCAGCGCATCGGCGACATCAAGGCCCAGGCCGCCGCGCTCGATACCGGCGAGAAGCGGCTGACCGCGCTGATCGACCGCTACGGCGAGGACACGGTGAAGACCGCCATCGCCGAGCTGCGCGAACGCTCGGCGCGTCAGATGCGAGCGAAGATCGCGACGATTCCCGACGGTGTCTATGAAGGCGCCTCGGTGGTCGATTCCGACGGCGTGGTCGATCAGCCGCTGCATATCAAGATGAAGATCACCAAGGCGGGCGAGCGCCTGACCTTCGACATGACCGGCTCGAGCCCGCCCTGCCGCGGGCCGATGAACAGCGTGATCGCCACCACCAAGTCGGCGATCTACCTCGCCATCAAGCACGTCTTTCCCGACGTGCCGATCAACGCCGGTACCTTCGAGCCGCTCGATATCGTCGAGCCCGAGGGCACGTTCCTCTACGCCAGGTATCCGCGGCCGGTGTCGGGCTGCGCCGCAGAGGTCAGCCAGCGCATCGCCGAATCGGTGTTCGCGGCGCTCACCAAAGCGATTCCCGATCGCCTGTTCGCCGCGCCCGCCGGCACCTCAGGCAATCTCGGTGTCGGCGGCTTCGATCCGGTGCGCGGCCGGCACTACATCATGTATCTCTTCACCGGCGGCGGCTATGGCGGCTCCTACGAAGGCGATGGGCTGTCGAACGGCTGCTCGACCATCGGCATCTCCAAGATGCCGCCGGTCGAGGTGCTGGAGCAGTACTACCCCGTTCTGTTCGAGGAGTTCGCGTTGGCCGAGGGCTCGGGCGGCGCCGGCGAGCATCGCGGCGGCTTCGGCATCCGCTATGCCATCCGCATCCGGCGCGGCGAGGCGCGCGTGTCGATGGTGATGGATCACGGTCGCGTCGGCCCACAAGGCGCGCTGGGCGGCAGAGACGGCGGCGTCAACACGGTGATGGTCGAGCAGGGTGGCAAGATCTACCGCCCGCCGCATTTGTCGAAGGACCAGGACATCGAGGTCGGCCCCGGCGATGTCGTGCGTGTCACGACGCCCGGCGGCGGCGGCTACGGCGATCCGGCCAAGCGCTCGCCGGCGCTGGTTGAGCGCGATCTGCGGCGCGGCTACTACACGCCAGAGCAGGTGCGTGCGCTGTTCGGTGCGCACACCCTTCCCAAGGCTGCGGAGTAGCTCCCCTCTCCCATGAGGGGAGAGGGGAGTATGAGGAAGACTAGGCCGCCCGCTTCAGCCGGCCGAGATTCTCGATCGTCGCCACGCAGGCGGCGGCGGCTTCGGCGCCCTTGACCACGAAATGGTGGCTGAAGAAGGCGCGATGCTCGTCGTGCTCGTGGAAGCGCTGCGGCGTGGGCACGGCGGAGATCATCGGCACCTCGGTCTCGATCTGCACGCGCATCAGCCCGTCGATCACCGCGTCGGCGACGAACTCGTGGCGGTAGATGCCGCCATCGACGACGAAGCCCGAGGCGACCACGGCGGCGTAACGGCCGCTCAGCGCCAGCATCTTGGCGTAGAGCGGAATTTCGAAGGCGCCAGGCACCTCGTGGAGATCGATGCGGTCGGCGTCGTAGCCGCGCGCAGCCATCTCGGCGAGGAAGGAATCGCGACAGCGATCGACGATGTCGCGGTGCCAGCACGATTGCACGAAGGCGACGCGCGGGCTGGCTTCGATAGGACTGGGATTGCTCTGATTCACGACGGTCTCCTTGAGACGGTTGAATCAGGGCGCACGAACGGACGGAAACGCGCGACTCGCCTGCGCGAATCGACGCGTCTACGCCACATCGCTCTCTTTCATCCGGACTGTGACCGTCGGCTCCGGAATCGCACCGGATCTGCTGACCCTGCCCATACGCTACGCGGGCAGGCGCTCGCGGGCTTGCGCTAACTCACTCAGCGCTTACCGCCGGTGGGGACTTCCACCCCGCCCTGAGAACGCACACCGCGCGACCAACGCTGCGCGGCGCGCGGACACTACGACGGGCGGCCGTCCGCGCACCGCGCAATCTCGTCATGGCCGATTTGCGCGCGGCATCAGCGTCTATCGCGGGGCGAAAGTCGCGCGCGCCCGTGATACCGTCCGCCGCGCCGCATCTGGAGCCGTCATGCCTGCCAAGCCTCTCGTCCAGTACTTCGCCCTCGGAGGCACAATCGCGACAATGCCCGCCGAGTCGGGCGCGATGAAGCAGGGTTTGGGTGCCGACGATCTGATCCGCATGGTGCCGGCGCTCGCCGACGTCGCGGACGTGCGCGGCGAGACGGTGGCGCGCATCGGCAGCAGCAACCTCACCGTCGATGTGATGCTCCAGCTGGCGCAACGAGTCGAAGCGCTCGCCGACGCTGTCGGCGTGGTGATCTCGCAGGGCACCGACACCTTGGAGGAAACCAGCTTCATCCTCGACTGCGTGCTCGCGCCGAGCCTGCCGGTGGTCTTCACCGCCGCGATGCGCAACCCGCGCCTGACCTCGGCCGACGGTGCGGGCAATCTGCTGGCCTCGGTGCGCGTCGCGGCGTCGCCTTGGATGCGCGCGCATGTCGGTGCGATCGGCACGGTCGTGACATTCCTCGACCATGTCTATGCGCCATTCGACGTGGTCAAGAGCGAGACCAGCCGCATCGACACGTTCCGCAGCCCGGCGACGGGCCCGCTGGCGACGCTGATCGAGGATCGGGTCATCCCGCTGTCGCTGCCGGTGCGCGATTGGAAGCGCGCCGTCGATGCGGCGTTGGGGGCGAAGCCCGCGGCGCGGCTGCTCGCGGCCGGCCGCAAGCCGGTGGCGCTCCTGTGGGCGGCGATGGACGAGACCGGCGGGTTTCTCGACGCACTGCTCGCCGACCCGGCGCATCTGGGCTATGCCGGAATCGTCTTCGCCGGCACTGGCGGCGGTCACGTGCCCGAGACTCTGGTCGAGCGTGTGGAGAGATTGAACCGCTCGCTCCCCGTGCTCATCGCGCCGCGCACCGGCGCCGGGCCGCTTCTGGCGTCGACCTATGAAGGCCCCGGATCGGAGATCGGCCTGCGTCAGGCCGGCCTGATTTTCTCCGGTCGACTGCATCCGTTGAAGACGCGCCTGCTGCTCGAGCTGCTGCTGCGCGGCGGCGTCGATCGCGCCGGCATCGCGCGCGTATTCGCCGCCTGCGGCTGAGGCCGGTGATGGCCGACAACACGATCCTGATCGCCGGCGCCTCCGGCATCGTCGGGCGCGCTGCCGTGGCGCGGTTCAACACGCTGCCGGGCTGGCGCGTCATCGCGCTGTCGCGCCGCGCGCCCGACCTCGAGGGACCGCACGAACATCTCGCGCTCGATCTGTCCGACGCGGCCGCGTGCGAGGCCGCCTCGACGACATTCGCCAACGTGACGCATGTCGTCTTCGCCGCGCTGTACGAGCTGCCCGGACTCGTCGCGGGCTGGCGCGAGGTGGCGCAGATGGAGATGAACCTCGCGTTCCTGTCCAATCTGATGACGCCGCTGCTGCGCGTGGCGAAGAACCTGCGGCATGTGACGCTGCTGCAGGGCACCAAGGCCTATGGCGCGCACATCGCGCCGATGAAGGTGCCGGCGCGCGAGCGTTGGCCCCGGCACCAGCACGCCAATTTCTACTGGCTGCAGGAAGACTGGCTGCGCGCGGCGCGGAAGGGTCGCGACTGGCGCTTCAGCATTCTGCGGCCGCAGATCATCTTCGGCCACGGGCTGGGCAGCCCGATGAACATGCTGGCGGCGATCGGCGCCTATGGTTCACTGCAGAAGGCGCGCGGCGAACCGCTGCACTGGCCGGGCGGTGCGCCCTATGTCGCTTCGGGCACTTGCGCCAACCTGTTGGCACGCGCCATCGAGTGGGCTGGCACCAGCCCGGCGGCGGCCGACGAGACCTTCAACATCACCAACGGCGACGTCTATGTCTGGCGCAACCTCTGGCCGGCGATCGCGAAGTCGCTCGGTATGGAGGAGGGCGGGCCGCGACCGATGAGGCTGTCGGACGAGATGCCGAAACGCGAGGCCGAATGGGCGGCGCTGGTGCGGCGCCACGGCCTGCGGTCCTGGACACTCCAGCAGTTCGTCGGCGACTCCTTCGTCTATGCCGACTGGCAATTCGCCCACGGCCGCGAGCGGCCGGGTCCGCCGGTAATCGTGAGTTCGGTAAAGTCGATGCAGGCCGGCTTCCACCATGTCGTCGATACCGAGGATATACTGGCTGATTGGTTCGACGAATTCCGCCGGCTGAAACTCCTGCCGCCTCTGTCGTGATAAGACCGCGCCATGATCCCGCGCACGCTCTTCCCCGCCGACTATGAGATCTTTCGCGACTCGGTGCGCCGCTTCGTCGCCGAGGAGATCACACCGCATTACGTGACGTGGGAGCAGCAGGCGCGCGTGCCGCGCGAGGTCTGGCTCAAGGGCGGCGCGGCCGGGTTGCTGTGCTGCGAGGTGCCGGAAGAATATGGCGGGCCGGGCGGCGACTTCCTGCACAGCGTCGTGGTGATGGAGGAGCTGGCCGATGCCGGCGCCACCGGCGTGTTCTTCGGCCTCCATTCCGACATCGTGGCACCCTACATTCTCAAATACGGCTCGCCGCAGCAGAAGAAGCAGTGGCTCACCCGCATGGCCTCGGGCGAGGCGATCGGCGCCATCGCCATGACCGAGCCCTCGGCCGGTTCCGACCTGCAGGCGATCCGCACGACGGCGCGGCGCGACGGCGACGACTACGTCATCAACGGCCAGAAGGTCTTCATCTCCAACGGCCAGCAAGCTGATTTGGTGATCGTCGCCTGCAAGACCGACGCGACCAAGGGCGCCAGGGGCATGAGCCTGATCGTCGTCGAGGGCGACCGGCCGGGCTTCCGCCGCGGCCGCCAGCTCAAGAAGCTCGGGATCCATTCGCAGGATACCTCCGAGCTGTTCTTCGAGGACGTGCGCGTGCCGGCCGCCAACATTCTCGGCAACGAGGGCCAGGGCTTCACGCTCCTGATGAACGAGCTGTCGCAGGAGCGGCTGACTCAGGCGGTGCGCGCCATCACGGCGTCCGAGGCGGCGCTGCGCTGGACCATCGACTACGTCCAGCAGCGCCACGCCTTCGGCAAGCCGATCGCCGCCTTCCAGAACACGCAGTTCAAGCTCGCCGGGCTGAAAGCGGAGATCATGGCCCAGCGCGTGCTTGTCGACCGCTGCATCGAGCTGCACCTGAAGCGTGCGTTCGATTCGGTCGACGCGGCGATGGCCAAGATGACAACGACCGAGCTGCAGGCGCGCGTCGTCGACGAATGCCTGCAATTGCACGGCGGCTACGGCTACATGACCGAATTCCCGATCGCCCGAGCCTTCGTCGATGCGCGCTACGCCCGCATCGCCGGCGGCTCGATCGAGGTGATGAAGACCATCATCGCGCGCAGCCTGTTCGGGCGCTAACGCCGTTCGGGCCGCGCCGCTAAGACTTGACCCAGTCCGCGATGAACGCCGCGACCGCTTCCGCGTCGTCGAGATCGAGCCAGCGACGGCCGCCGCCTTCCTTCCAATCCGCGCGCGGCGCGGCGATGGCCAGCAGGCCGGAATCGTCGCCCGAGCGTAGCGCTTTGCCCTCGGCGGCGCGCCAGACCTCGATACGCGCGTGCGGATGGTTGGTGAAGCCCTCGACCAGCACGAGGTCGACCGGCTCGAGACGGGCCACGAGCTCGTCGAGTGCGATCTCGCCGCCGTCGCGATTCTCGCGCATCAGCGCCCAGCGCAGATCGGAGGCGACCAGCACCTCGTGCGCACCCGCCTTGCGATGGCGCCAGGAATCCTTGCCGGGCTTGTCGACGTCGAAGCCGTGATGCGAGCGTTTGATGGTCGAGACCTTGAGCCCGCGCGCCGCGAGCAGCGGCAGCAGCTTCTCGACCAATGTGGTCTTGCCGCTACCGCTCCAGCCGACGATTCCCAGAAGCCGCATGATCAGTCCACCGTGACAAGCCGCGCCGCGCCGCCGCCGCGCGCGATGACACGGCCGACGATCGCCGCATCGGGTGTGTCGCCGGCGCGCAGCCGGTCGATCAGGGCTTCGGCGCGATCGGCGGTGATGCCGATCAACAGGCCGCCGGAGGTCTGCGGATCGAACAGCAGGTCGTAGTGCGGCGAGGATTCGCGACGCTCGACGGTTCCGACCATGGTGACGTTCTCCGGCGCCAATGTGCTGCGCGTGCCGCGCGCGAAGGCGGCCAGGACTCCGGGCAGCACCGGGATCGCCGGCAGCGACACCTCAGCATCGAAGCCCGAGGCACGCAGCATCTCGATCAGATGGCCGCCCAGGCCGAAGCCGGTGATGTCGGTACAGGCCGTGGCGCCGGCCTCGCGCGCGGCCATAGCGGCTGAGGCGTTGGACACCAGCATCGAGCGGATCGCCGCCTCGATGTCGAGCCCGCGCGCATCGCCGGTCATGTCGGCGGCAAACAGAACGCCGGTGCCCACCGGCTTGGTCAGGATCAGCGCGTCGTCCTCGCGCAGGCCACCCTTGCGCATCAGCGCCGTGATCTCGGCGGTGCCGTTGACCGTCAGGCCGACCGCGAGGTCGGGGCCCTCGATGGTGTGGCCACCGATCAGCACGGCGCCGGCGCGATTGAGCTCCTCGACCACGCCGCGCAGCAGCTCGCCAAGATCGCGTTCCTGCAGCGCGCCGCGGGCGTAGGGGATCACCGCGGTCATTAGCGCGCTGTGCGCCTGCGCGCCCTTGGCGAAGAGGTCGGACAGCGCGTGCAGGGTGGCAACGCGGCCCAGCCGCAGCGGATCGTCGAACAGCGCCGGAAAATGATCGACGCTCTGCAGCAGCGCGCGGCCCGGCGGCACCAGGATGGCGCTGGTGTCCTCGCCGTCGCGCACGCCCAGCGGGATGTCGTAGCGCGCGGGAATGTCGAGATCTGCCAACGCGCGGCGCAAGGTCTCTGCGCCGATCTTGGCGCCGCAACCGGCGCAGCGCATCAACATCGGCGCGGCCATCGCCGCCATGTTCGGCATGGTCGTCTCCGGCAGATCGCCCTGCGCGGCCATGCGCCCGCCGGGACGCAGGCGCTGGTACATCGCCATCCATCTGGTGTCGATGCGCCGCTTCCAGCGCCACACCCAGTCACCTTCGATCGACAGGCCGCCGCGCGAGGCCACGGCGCGCGTATCGCCTGTCGTAATCAGACTGAGGAAGCGCCGCTGCGGCACATAGCGCTGAAGCGGTTGGTCCTCCGGCGCGAGCAGGTTGTGCGCCAGGAACGGACCCTCGCGCACGGCGAAGACGCCGGCCTTGGGCAGCGGCGAGGCATCGAACGCCGCGACGTCACCGGTGGCGAAGACGTTGGCGTGCGAGACCGATTGCAGGCTCTCGTTGACGCGGATGAACCCTCTTTCGTCGAGCGCCAGGCCGGTCTCGCCGAGCCACGGCGCCGGCGCGGCCTGCGTGGTCCACACGGTCAGCCCGCTGGCGATCATGGCGCCGCCTTCGAGTGTCACGGCCTCGGCGGTGACCTCGCGGACCGGTTTGCCCAACACCACCGCGACGCCGCGGCGCGCCAGGGTGCGCATGAAGGCGCGGCGCACGGAGGTGGGATGGCTCGGCAGGATCTCGGGATCAGCCGAAACCAGGGTGAAGTGTGGCTGCGCGCCGCCATCGCGCTTCAACGCCGCCTGCATCGACAGGCAGAGCTCGACGCCGCCGGCGCCGGCGCCGACCACGACGATGCTGGCCGGCCGCGTCGCGCCATCGCGAATCGAGGCCCAGCGCGCGAGAAAGCCCGGCACCGGCTTGACCGCCAGGGCGTGGCGATCCGCACCCGGCACGCCCGATGTCGCGGGCGTCGAGCCGATGTCGAGCGCGACGCGATCGAAGGTGACCGGCGGCCGACCAGCGCAGATCACGCGCTGCGCGGCGAGGTCCAGCCCGATCGCCGAGTCGTTGTACAGCCGCGCACCCGCCGCGCGGCACAGCGGCCGCAGGTCGATATGCGCACCCTCGAAACGATAGTGGCCGGCGACCAGGCCTGGCAACATGCCGGAGTAGGGCGTGTCGAGCTCGCGGGCGATCACCGTCAGGCGCACCTCGGGCGCCCGCTTCATCGCCGCGCGACGCAGCACTTCGACATGCGCGTGCCCGCCGCCGATCAAGACGACATCGCGGCGCGCCAAGCTCGCCTCGGCCATGAATTCCGATCAGCCCTTCATTCGGTCAGGGTGACTATCGCACGGTCGGGAGCATGCCCGAGCACTCCAATGCAAGCGCGCAATGCGTAACCGCGACCCGTAGTAGGGTGAGCGCCTCTTGCCCTCAATAGGTTGGGGCAGACCACTCTAGTGGCACCGCGGGCGACTCTTTCTTCATCTCACGTGTAGTGTAAGTAGTTGAATTATTTATCTAATTTGGACCTCTCGCCAGTTGAGTACGGCGCGCGATGAGCATAAACAAAAAGGATATTGAGCAAGGTATATTTGGGGGTCAGGCGCGATGCGCAGGAATTCCGTTCTCGTGGCCGACGCCGATACGATCCGTCGCGATCGTCTGATGGCGTGGCTCGGCGCGCAGAACATCAGCGCGATCGCCGCGTCCGATCGCGACGCCGAGGGCATCGGCCGCGAGCTCACACCACGCCTCGTCGTCTGCCGTCACGATTCAGTCGGTATCTCGTTGTGTCATTCGCTGCGCGAGCTGCCCGAGCCACCGATGTTCGTGGTCGTCTCCGACGATCCCGCCACCGAGGAGCGTGTGTACTACGACGGGCGCGCGGTTGTGGCGGTGGTTGGCGGCGTGGTCGAGATCGGCGCGCTCGCCCGCTTCGTCGACTTCGCGCTCGGCGCCTCGGCTCGCCTCGATGTTGGTCACGGGTCCGCCAATCGCCCCGCGACCGTCGACCATGCCGGCCACCTTTCCGAGCCCGCCATCGTCGCGTCGCGCGCCGCGCAGTAACGGTCTTTTCGCCCCCGATTGATCGCCATCGCGGCTCCGCGCTCGGGTTACCACGACGTTACCAGCAGCGGGCGACACCCGCAGGCTAGTTGCCGCGCGGCGGCGGAGGCGGTACGCAGTCAGCCCGTCTCGCGTGCGAGCCCCGTCATTGTCCAGCGATCCCGCCTCCCGACTTCCCGCCGTCGACCGCGTCCTGCGCCACGCCAATACCTTGCCGCTGATCGAGCGGCATGGCCGCCTGCCCGCCACCGAGGCGGTGCGCGCGGCGTTGGCCGATCTGCGCGCCGCCAAGGCCGTCGCCGACGAGGCTGGCGTGGCGGCGCTGGCCGGGCGGCGGCTGGCGGCCGAAATGGCGCCGTCGCAGCGCCGCGTCTTCAACCTCACCGGTACCGTGCTGCACACCAATCTCGGCCGCGCCGTGCTGGCGCGCGAGGCGCTGGAGGCGAGCGACTCGGTGCTCGGCGCGCCGTCGAACCTCGAATACGTGGTCGAGAAGGGCGCGCGCGGCGAGCGTGACGATCACGTCAGAGGTTGGCTGCGCAAGCTCACCGGCGCCGAGGACGCGGTGATCGTCAACAACAACGCCGCCGCCGTCGTGCTGGTGCTCAACACGCTGGCGCTCGGCAAGGAAGTACCGGTGTCGCGCGGCGAGCTGATCGAGATCGGCGGCGCCTTCCGCATGCCCGACATCATGGCGCGCGCCGGCTGCGCCCTGGTCGAGATCGGTACCACCAACCGCACGCATCTCAGGGACTACGAAGGCGCGATCGGTGAACGCACGGCGATGCTCATGAAGGTGCATCCCTCGAACTACGCGGTCGTGGGATTCACCAACGTTGTGCCGGAGAAAGAGATCGCGACGCTGGCGCGATCGAAGGGCCTGCCCTTCGTCAACGATCTGGGCAGCGGGCAATTGGTCGATCTCGAACGCTGGGGCCTGCCGCACGAGCCCACGGTGCGCGAGGCGATCGAGCAGGGCGCTGACCTCGTCACCTTCAGCGGCGACAAGCTGCTGGGCGGCCCGCAATGCGGCATCGTCGTCGGCAAGACCGCGCTGGTGCGCCAGCTCGCGAAGAACCCGCTGAAGCGCGCGCTGCGTCTCGACAAGGGCCGCCTCGCCGCGCTCGAGGCGACCCTGCGTCTGTATGCCGATCCCGACCGCCTGCCCGAGAAGCTGCCGACCTTGCGCCTGCTGACGCGCGCCACGGCCGACATCGAGGCGCTCGCCAAACGACTGCTGCCCGCCGTCTCGGCCGCTCTCGCCAACCGAGCCAGCGTGACGGTCGAGCCATGCCGCAGCCAGATCGGCAGCGGCTCGCTGCCGGTGGATCGCCTCGCCAGTGTCGCACTTTCGCTCACGCCGGTCGGCAAGGTCAGTGGTGGCGCAGTCGACAAGCTTGCCGCCGCCTTCCGCGCGCTGCCCGTGCCGGTGATCGGCCGCATCGAGGACGGCGCGCTGAAGCTCGACCTGCGCTGCCTGGAGGACGAGTCAGGCTTCATCGCGCAGCTCGCGAGTCTCCAATGAGCGGATCGTTGCTCCTACCTTCCCCCGCCGGCGGGGGAAGGTGGCGCGAAGCGCCGGATGGGGGTGGTCGGTACCACGACCACGACCATCGTGACTGGCCGCGATGCCACCACCCCCATCCACCCATCAGGCACCTTCCCCCGCGAGCGGGGGAAGGCATTGAGCAGCGCCCATGATCGTCGGCACTGCGGGCCATATCGACCACGGCAAGACGACCTTGGTGCGCGCGTTGACCGGCGTCGACACCGATCGGCTGCCGGAGGAGAAGGCGCGCGGCATCACCATCGATCTCGGCTTCGCCTACCTGCCGCTCGCCGATGGCCGCACCGTCGGCTTCGTCGACGTGCCGGGCCACGAGCGCTTCATTCACAACATGCTGGCCGGTATCGGCGGCATCGATTTCGCGCTCCTGGTGGTGGCGGCCGACGACGGCGTGATGCCACAAACGCGTGAGCATCTGGCGATCCTCGATCTGCTCGGCGTCAGCCGCGGCGCCGTCGTGATCACCAAGGCCGATCTTGCGAACGCCGAGCAGCTGAGCACGCTGGAAGACGAGATCCGTGCGCTGCTCGCCGATACCAGCCTCGCCGAAGCCGAGATCGCCGCTGTCTCGGCGCAGAGCGGTCAGGGGCTCGACGATCTGCGCGCGCGATTGGAGCTGGAAGCCGAGGCGACGCGCGAACGCGCGACCTCGGGGCGCTTCCGCCTGCCGATCGATCGCTGCTTCACCTTGAGCGGCGCCGGCACCGTCGTGACCGGCACGGTGTTCTCGGGCGAGGTGCGCGAGGGCGATCAGCTGGTGATCGCCTCCACGGGCGCGGCCGCGCGCGTGCGCTCGCTGCATGCGCAGAACCGCGCGGCGGAAATCGGCGTCGCCGGCCAGCGCTGCGCCATCAACATCGCCGGACCGCAGATCGCCAAGGACTCGATCCATCGCGGCGACTGGCTGGTCGCAGCCACGCTGCGCAAGCCGACCGACCGTATCGACGCGCATATCCGGCTGCTGGGGGACGAGCCGCGGCCGCTGCGCTCCTGGACGCCGGTGCATTTGCATCTGGGCGCCGCGCACGCCATGGCGCGTGTCGTGCCGCTCGACGTCGAGGCGATCGAGCCCGGCCAGCGCGCGCTGGTGCAGCTCGTGCTCGAGGCGCCGATCGGCGCGCTGCACGGCGACCGCCTGATCCTGCGCGACCAGTCGGCGCGGCGCACCATGGCCGGCGGCATGGTGCTCGATCCCTGGGGCCCGGCGCGCTACCGGCGCAAGCCCGAGCGGCTCGCAGCCCTGAACGCGCAAGCCGAGACCGACCCGGTCGCGGCGCTGAAAGCGTTGACCGAGCTGGCGCCGCAAGTCGTCGACCTCGGCCTGTTCGGTGTCGCGCGCAACCTCAAGCGCGAGGCGCTCGACGATATCGTGGCCGAGGCCGGCGTGCTGTCGCTGCCAGCGCCAGGCGTCGAGGGCGGCCCGTTCGGCTTCGCGACGGCGCGCTTCGCCGAGCTTGAAACCGCGGTCGTCGTGGCGCTGAAGGCGCATCACGAAAAGAACCCCAACAGCGCCGGCCTGGAGCCGTCGAAGCTGCGCCTGGCGCTGCCGACCCGTGTACCGCCGGCGCCGTTCAGTGCGCTCAGCACGGCGCTGCTGAAGGGCAAGAAGCTTGAGGCCGACGGCCCGTGGCTGCGCCTGCCCGGCCACAGCGTGCGGCTCTCGCCGCAGGACGAGCGTATGTGGGCGAAGATCGAGCCGGTGCTGAAATCGGCGCGCTTCGGCCCGCCGCGCGTGCGTGACTTCGCCGACGAGTACGATTTCACCGAGGCCCAGGTGCGGGACATGATGCGCCGGCTGAGCCGCATGGCCGTCGTCTGGCAGGTGGCGCCCGATCACTTCTTCATGCGCGACGCGGTGGCCGAGATGGTGCGCATCGTCGAGGACCTCGCAACCACCGCCGCCGACGGCACCTTCAAGGCGGCGGAGTTCCGCGACCGGATCGGCGGCGGCCGCAAGGTGGCGATCCAGATCCTGGAGTTCTTCGACCGCGCCGGCCTGACGTCACTCAAGAACGAACGGCGCACCATCGACAAGGTGAAGCTGGAGCGGTTCGTCGGTCGCGTCGGGGCGCCATAGCCGCCCTCCCGGATCTCGGACCGAAGCTTTACCGCGGGCGGCGGATATTCGCCCGCGATAGGGGGCTTGCGGCCTCGCTTGGGCCATCCATCTCTTCGAGCGCGGCGGACAGCGCAGGGTCTTCGATACACTCCAGGCGCATCGGCGCCTCGATTCGCGGCTTCTCGGCGGCCAGCGCCGCTCTGCACTGCTCGCGGCTGAGCGCGTAGTCCACGGCCCGCGACTCGCAATAGCCGCCGCCGGGCAACGGCGTCGCCGAGCAGATGATCAGCGACAGAACCCAACCGTTCAACATCGGGAGCGCTCCTTGGTTCATGCGACGGGCACGCTGTGCACTTTGTCGATGAGGGCAAGGTAACGGGCGACTGTCTCGTGGACATTGCGCGGGGCGAGGGGAATTGTCTCGTCTGTCTCGACCAGAGCCTGGCCGAACCCCGTCGGCCGGATAGTGTGTGGAGGATTCCGTCGCGTTCCTGTGCGCGGAGCAGGCGGCCTATGTCACCAGCCACGAACTGGCGGGCGATTGCGGCTTCGATGCCGACGGCTTGGGCTTGTCGATCTTGCGCGGCGCGCGGCGCGCCCCTTAATCCGCCTTGATACCGGCGGCGCGGATGACTTCGCGGTAGTTGCGGCGGTTCTCGTCCATGGTCTTGATCAGCGTCGCGGAGTCGGCGAAGGCCGGCACCATGCCGTTGTCGAGCAGTCGCTGGCTGACCAGGGAATCCTCGGTCGCGGCCTTCACCGCCTCCTCCCAGCGCTTGACGATCGCCGTCGGCAGGCCCGTAGGGCCGCATAGCCCGAACCAGGCGTAGGTCTCGAAGCCCGGCGCTACCTCGGCGATCATCGGCGCGTCGGGGAAGAAGCGCTTGCCCAGCGGATCGCCCAGCCCGAGCAGGCGCAGCGCTCCGGAGCGGATGTGCGGGATGACGTCGCCGAGATTGGTGATCGAGAAATCGGTGCGGCCGCTGGTCAGGTCGGGCATCGCCGCCGCCGAGCCGCGATAGGGCACGTGCACCAGCTTCAGCCCGAGCTTCTGCGCCAGGAGCTCACTCGACAGGTGCTGCACCGAGCCGATGCCCGGCGTGGCGAAGCTGACCGTTCCGGGCTTGGCGCGCGCCGCGGCCACCACGTCCTGCACCGAGCGGTGGGGGCTGTCCTTGCCGACAACCAGGCCGAAGGTCGAGCGCAGCAGCTGGCTCAGACCCATCAGTTCCGTTGCCGGGTTCACCGCGAGTTGCAAGCCGGGCAGCTCGGTGATGATCGTCATGTTGCCCGTCGTGCAGAACAGCACGGTGTGGCCATCGGCCGGGCTGCGCGCGACTCCTTCGGCGGCGATCATGCCGTTGGCGCCGGTGCGGTTCTCGACGATCACCTGCTGGCCGAGCGTGCGCGTGGCGACATCGGCGAGCAGCCGCGCGGCCATGTCGCCCGACCCGCCGGGCGCGAAGCCGAACAACATGCGGACCTGCTTGCTTGGGAAGGCGGCCGGCTGCGCCGTCGCGCCCTGCAGCGCGAGGGCGGCGAGCGCCAGCCCCGCCAGCGACATCGCCACGATACGCGTCCTACCCTGCACGGCGCGTCCTCCCGGGCCCACTCCGCTGGATCGCGACCCGGCCGTGGCGCGGGAATGGCGGAAGAGAGTGGGAGTCGAACCCACGAAGAACCGTCTTACGGCCCTTACCGGGTTTGAAGTCCGGCCGCCCCACCGGGAGCGTTTCCCTTCCCCGCGATCGTGTCGCGGGCGAGACTACGCCGTTCGGCGGCAGGGGGGAAGTCATGACGAAGGTCGCGCTGATCACCGGCGCCGCGCGCGGCATCGGGCTGGCGACGGCGTCGCGCTTCCTCGCGGACGGCTGGCGGGTGGCGATGCTGGACGTGCTGGGCGACATTCTCGCCGCCGCCGTCGCCGGCCTCGACCGGCCCGACGACACGCTGGCGCTGGTGGCTGACGTGTCCGATCCGGCGGCGGTGCAGGCGGCGGTACGCCGGGCGCACGCGCGGTTCGGCCGCATCGACGCGCTGGTCAACAACGCCGGCATCGCCGTCTTCAAGCCGATGCTCGACGTGACGCTCGAGGAATGGCAGCGCGTGCTGTCGGTCAACCTCACCGGGCCGTTCCTGATGACCCAGGCGGTGGCGCCGATCATGCGCGACCAGGGCGCGGGCGCGATCGTCAACATCACCTCGATCTCCGGCCTGCGCGCCTCGACCCTGCGCGTCGCCTACGGCACCAGCAAGGCGGCGCTGGCGCACCTGACGCGCCAGCAGGCGGCCGAGCTGGGCGAATACGGCATCCGCGTCAATGCCGTGGCGCCAGGCCCGGTCGACACCGCGATGGCCAAGGCGGTGCACACGCGCGAAATCCGCGCCGACTACCACGACCACATTCCGCTCAACCGCTATGGCCTGGAGCGCGAGCTCGCCGAGGCGATCTTCTTCCTCTGCTCCGAGAAGGCGGCCTACATCACCGGCCACGAGCTGGCGGTCGATGGCGGCTTCTACGCGTCGGGCGTCGGCCTGCCGACCTTGCGCAAGGAACGGCGCAACACCTGATTCGTGGTTCCGACCAGGTACTGGCAAGGCTCGGTGACGTGGTGGCGTCGGTCCATTCACATATCGACCGGCCATGCGCACCGCAAACTGAGCGCGCGATCGCGGTCATGTGCGACCGCAACGTCTCGATCCTCGGGCAGCCAACGCGCCAACTGATCGGCTAAGGGAGCCTATCAGCATCGACATGAACCGCGTCATCGCCGCCGTGCGCCGACGGCCTCCAAGAACGGTGGCCAGCGAACGACCTTCCGCGCATCGACGCCGATATCGATCGCGCAGTTGCTCATCGGCGCCGCCTCTGACCGAGTGGCGGATGATGGAAACCCTCGCGGCGATGGAACATTGGGGTCTGGCTGATCCTTGAGGCAGGTCAAGGCCGAGCGGCCGGTCTGGGCGGACTCTGCTTTTCCATGTTCGACATCATCCGCAAGTCGCCCGCCAACTGGCAGGTACCGCCAAACCTGCTGGACTACGACGCGCTTTGTCGCTCGTTCGACTGGGCGTCGGCGCGCCGGGCGATGGCCGGGCTGCCCGGCGGCGGCCTGAACATCGCCCACGAGGCGGTGAGCCGTCATGTCGTCGAAGGTCGCGGCGGGCGCATCGCGCTGCGCCACCTCGGCCGAGACGGCGCCGTGTCGGAGGTGAGCTTCGCTATGCTCGACGAGGCGGCCAGCCGGTTCGCCAACGTCCTGGAGTCGCTTGGCGTGGCGCGGGGCGAGGCGGTGTTCTCGTTGAGCGGGCGCTTGCCGGCTTTCTACTCGGCCGCTGTAGGCACGCTCAAGCGCGGCGCCGTTTTCTGTCCGCTGTTCTCGGCCTTCGGACCGGAGCCGATCCGCGCGCGGCTGGAGATCGGCCGGGGCGTCTGCCTGGTGACCACGCGCATGCTCTTCCAGCGCAAGGTCGCGCCGATCCTCGACGCCCTGCCGGGTCTGCGCGTGGTGCTCCTGATCGACGGCGAGGCCGGCGACGAGCGCGGCCAGGTGCGCGCGCTGCCGCGTCTGATGGACGCGGCCGCCGCGCGGTACAGCGCGGCGGCTACATCGCCGGAGGACCACGCGCTGATGCACTTCACCAGCGGCACGACCGGGAAGCCCAAGGGCGCGGTGCTGGTCCACGACGCCGTCGTCGCCCAATCGGCGACGGCGCGCTACGCGCTAGACCTGCACGAGGGCGACATCTTCTGGTGCACCGCCGATCCGGGCTGGGTGACCGGCATGTCCTACGGCTTGATCGCGCCGCTGGTCTGCGGCGTCACCAGCATCGTCGACGAAATGGAGTTCGACGCCGAGCGCTGGTACGCGATCATCGAAAACCACAAGGTCGCTGTCTGGTACACCGCGCCCACCGCGATCCGCATGCTGATGAAGGTCGGCGCCGAGGTCGCGGGTAAGCACGACCTCCGTTCGCTGCGTTTCCTCGCCAGCGTCGGCGAGCCGCTCAATCCGGAGGCCGTGGTGTGGAGCCAGCGGACCTTCGGCCGGCCGTTTCACGACAATTGGTGGCAGACCGAGACCGGCGGCATCATGATCGCCAACTTCGCCGCGCTGCCGGTCAAGCCCGGCTCGATGGGCAGGCCGTTGCCGGGCATCGAGGCGGCCATCGTCGAGCGCACGCCGCGGGGTATCCGCGTCGTCGAGCAGCCCGATGTCGACGGCGAACTGGCGCTGAAGGCCGGCTGGCCCTCGATGTTCCGCGGCTACCTCGGCGAAGACGAGCGCTACCGCAAGTGCTTCGCCGACGGCTGGTACCTCACCGGCGATCTCGCGCGCCGTGACCGCGACGGCTACTACTGGTTCGTGGGCCGGTCCGACGACGTGATCAAGACCGCCGGGCACCTCGTCGGCCCGTTCGAGGTCGAGAGCGCGTTGATGGAGCACCCCGCGGTCGCCGAGGCCGCGGTCATCGGCAAGCCCGACGAGGTCGCCGGCAATACCATCAAAGCCTTCGTCGCGCTGAAGGCCGGCCATGAGGCCAGCCCGGCGCTTGAGCGTGATTTGATGGCGCATGCGCGGCGGCGGCTGGGACCGGCCGTGGCGCCGCGCGAGATCGCCTTCCGCGACAATCTGCCGAAGACGCGCAGCGGCAAGATTATGCGTCGCCTGCTGCGCGCGCGCGAACTGGGTCTGCCGGAAGGTGACATCTCGACCTTGGAAAGCGACGAGAAGAAATGACCGCCAAACCGCATCTCGACCGCGAGCACGCCCGCCATCTGCTGGGCCAGATGCTGCGCATCCGCCTGTTCGAGG